>Ga0126339_10001496_pt1 | contig 15907 bp, 14 predicted proteins | sample OrbTmetagenome_2_FD_92532 | JGI IMG/M metagenome (GOLD analysis project Ga0126339, IMG submission 92532) | Coral microbial communities from Petempiche,Puerto Morelos, Mexico - Orbicella T R C metagenome | ecosystem: Host-associated > Invertebrates > Cnidaria > Coral | place: Petempiche,Puerto... | reverse complement strand
GAGAAGAGGGAACGCCTCGAGCGGATGCAGACCGAGCGCCGCCGCAGCGCCGAACAGGCTCGGGACGCCCTCGGCCAGCGGCAGCGCACCGACCGTCAGACCCTGGCCGACCGGCACGCCCGCGAGCGGCAGGCTCTTCGGACGCAGGTCCGGGACGACCTCAGGCAGCGGCGGCGGGAGCGCGCCGCCCATGCCCCGAAAGGGCTGGCGGCGTTTTTGGGGCGCGTGACCGGCATCGACCTGATCCGGCGTAAGGTTCATCAGGCGCAGGACCGCCGCCGCCTAGCCGAATATCGCGCGGCACGGGACCACTTGGCTGTTCGTCAGAAACAGGACGCCGCCGACCTGAAACAGGTCCACGACATGCAGGCGCTCGACACCGGGCGGCACCTGCGCAATCTGGGCAAGATCGAAACCCGTGAGCGCCGCTCGCTGGAGGCCAGTCTGTTGCGGCGCACACGAGCGTATGCGCCGGAGCGCGCCCCGACCCCGGCGCCGGGCCTGACCCCAAGCCTCACTCTGGATCTGCGTCCGCCGGGCCGCCCGGCGATGGTCCAGAAGGCCAAGAGCCGCTACGTCCATGCCGCCGAGATCGCGCCCGCCCGGTCGTCTGCGTCCGCCGACAGCCACGATCCCGATCCCGGCCGCGATCCCACGGATCCGTCCCACGACTTCCGCGCTGTCGCCGGCGACGCGACGCCGCCACCGGCCGACCGGTCGCGCGATCACGATGGGTCGGGCCGGTCCAACGACCGCTCCGGCCGGTCCGGAAAGGATCAGGGGCGGGGACGGTGATATCGCCAGTCAAGAGGGGTCGTCAGAACGGCTTTTTCTTATGTAAATTTCATTCAACTTGAAAATATACGCCATATTACTCACAATAGCCGGGCAGACAACTTGCGCCGGGTCTACAAACCTGATCGTGGCAAGTGTCGGTTGTCGCCTTCGGTCTTGCGGACCGGGAGGCGCCAGCGCATGTTCAGGGCCACGGCCTAAAGGCTGTCGCACCGCGCCACGATGCGGTTTGTAGCTCCCGGTTCACCAAAGGACCGGAGGATACGACCATGACCGAGACAGACTCCACCCTCGACCGCAACGCAGCATTGTGTCGCCTGACGGAGATCGCCCTTCTGCTGGAGCACATCACCGAGGACCTGGACGATCTCTATGATCAGTTCGCGGACTCGCCGTGACGGGGCGGTGAGCGCTCCTGCGATCGAGCTTTCGCCCGCCGCAGCGCGCGCGTCAGCGTCCAGGGGGCGACGCCGTGCCGTTCGGCGAGGGCCTTGAGGGTAAAGCCCCGCCCGAGATCCTCGGCGATGGCGGCCAACTCCGCGTCGGTCAGTTTTGGCGGGCGGCCCAGGCGCACACCGCGCCGCCGGGCGGCCTCCAGTCCCTCGCGGGTGCGCCGGGCCAGGGTCTGGCGCTCGAATTCGCCGACTGCCGCCATGATGGTGTACATGAGCATCCCTTCGGGCCGCGACGTATCCATGCGCATCCGCACGACATCGAGGGCGATCCCCCGGTGTTCCAGGGTTTCCGAAACGGCCAGCGCATCCCGCGTCGAGCGGAAGGCCCGGTCCAGGTCCCAGACCACCAGCGTGTCCCCGGCGCGAAGCTCTTTCAGCAGCGCATCGAAGATGGGCCGCACGTCCTTGACCGCCGAAAGCACTTCAATCCGCAGTTCATCGCACAGGTCCGTCAGGCCGTCGATCTGGCGGTCCGGGCGTTGTTCCGCTGTCGAAACCCTCAGATAGCCGATCCGGCGGCCCGCCGTTTGTCCTTCGCTCTCAAAATCCATTGCCGTTTCAATGTGGTGTCGTGTTCGGGTCGGCGCGATTCCGGATGCGGAATGGACCGTTTTTGTTGCGTCTGTCCGCGTCCCGCCATAACCGTCGTTCTCCTCCAGAGTCCGGGGCAAAATCACTGAACTCCACTATATTGTAGCATGTTCTGAAGAAATATGAAAACTTCAACGAAATCGGTCGAATGTGTGGGGTGTGACTGTTCGGAGAGGCACAAGAAAAGCTCTGACTTCTGTTGGGTTTTCCTTGGTCCTGTTCTCATCGAGCGCGGTGTTGGCCGACTCCGAGTTGACGACCGGCGCGGTGATGCAGCGTCTGGATCCCAGCGAACGCTATGCCTTCGTTGCCGGGGTCGTCGAGGGGCTCGCCTATGCCCGGTATCTCCAGGACGGCAAGACCCCCGCCGGGATGCGCTGTATTTACGACTGGTTCTACCGGACGCCCGGCAGCCTGGATCAGGTCTATGTCGCCTTCGGCGAATTCCCCGAGTACCCCCCGGGCGCGGTGATGGCGGTGGTTTTGAAACAAGTCTGTGGGTGAGCATGGGTGGAGCGAAGACACCAAACTGGACCAAAGAGTTCGAACGGGCGGCGGCTCTGTCGGACATCCGTCGCCGCCGTCTCGCGGAGCGGTTCCGGGAGGAACACGATCGTCAGCGCCAGGACCACAAGAAACGCGCCGACGAGGCGCGGGACTGGACCGACGACCTGCTGGTGCAGGCCGTTGTGCTGGCCACGCAGGAGCAGATTGCGGCCATGAGGGCGCAACTGGACGCTTACGATGCGGCGGTCACCGCCGCCCTGATGGAGAACGCCGAGGACCTGGACGCTGCGCGGGCCGACGTCGATGACATGCTGGACCGCGCCCATCGTCTGCCCGACGGACGGCGGGTGTTCCGCAGTGAAGACGGCGAGCGGGTCTTCGACGAATTCGGCAACGACGTCACCGACCAGATCTCACCCGACGAGATCGATCCGTCCCGCCCGACATGGACCGAGTTCGCGGCGGGACTTGAACGCCAACGCATTCTGGAACAGCAACGGACCGACCTCCTTGCCTTTCAGGCCCAGGTGGACGAGGCGCGTCGGCGGCTCGACAGCGGGACGTTGACACAGCAGGATCTCGACCGCATGCGCGCGGACCTCGAGGCCGACATGCCGGAAGCGGTCCGCCGTCAACTCGCGCCGGAGGCGCCGGACCAGGCTCCTCCCGAGACGACGGCCACCCCGGCCCAACCCCTCGATCTGGATGCCATGCGCCGCGACCTCGCCGCCAACCGTCCGGACATGTAGATCCGGAAACCCACGGTGCTTTCCGAGAACGGCTCTTCGCCCGACGGTCTCGCTGGAACCTGGTGGTCCCCCCGAAGCCTCGCCATACTGAGGTCCGGTGATTCGACTGTTTCGAACCCGCGCGCCGGGGGAGCCATTCCGCCGTGTCCGAAAACGAACCATTCAGCGACCAGGATCGGCGGCTCTTCGCGGCCTTTGTCGCCCGCGAGACCCCCCATGCCGTTGCGCCCGACCAGCCGCAGGGTGAGGACGCCGTTCCCGCCGACATCCTGCGCCTGAGTCTCGAGAGCCTGCGTGATCATCTGCGCCTGGCCGGAAACGCCTGCCGCGCTGATGGGCAGCCGTTCCGGGCCTATCCGGCCTATGTGGAGTCCGTGAAGATCAATGCCATCACGGGGCTCGAGGGCGACCTGCATGTGCTGGGCGTTTATGTTGGGCTGGCCGCCGCGTGCTATGAGATGGCGAACTTTAGTTTTGCACAGGCCACGCTGTTCCCGAAGATCGGGGATCCGGGGGCCGAGGTCTCGCCCGCGCCGCTGGCGGGCATGGCGCCCGGGTTCTGGATGCGCAACATCGGGAAGCGGCTGGATGCCGCACGCTTCGTTGCACAGGGCCAGACCTACCTGCCGCGCGATCCGCAGCGCCAGACCACCGCGCTGCTGCTGGCCGTTCTCATGCTCCGCGCCGTCTGGTTCCATGAACTGGCGCATGCCCTGAACGGCCACACCGGCTGGGCGCGGTGTGTTCATGGGCTGGCCTGCCTGCACGAGGTGGGAGATCCCGAGGCCGCGCGATGCGATCTGCCGAACGCCCACCTGCTGGAGTACGACGCCGACCAGAGCGCCCTGATGCTGGCCTGCAAGGTCCAGATCGCAGAGGCCGAGACCATCACCGGCCTGCGGATGTTGCCGCTGACCCAGCGGCTCCATCTCACGCTGTTCGCGACCTACGCCGTCACCATGATCCTGGCCGAATGGGCGCGGGCATACCCCTTCATGGTGGACGAGAGATCCCATCCCCCGGCGATCCATCGCCTTGCCAATCAGGTCCGCACCGTGGCCAACAACGTCCTCCCGCTCGCCGCAGAGGTGAAAACGGCCAACGCCGCCGCGTTCGACGACCTGCGAAACCTGTCGGCCCTGGTCCCCGTGTTCCCGACCGTTGACACGGTGGTGACCGATCGTGACGCATCGGCGTTGCACGATGGTTTGGACAAAGCACAGCAGACTCTGGAGCGGATGCGCGCCCGGTTCGCCGCGTTCGCCTACCAGGCCGAACGCTGACCGGTACGAAACGGTACCGTTTTCAGTCAGGAGCCGCGCCGAAAGGACGGCCTGGGCGAGGGCGACGATCTTGCCGCGCCGAGGCGCCGCCGTCGGAAACCGGGCGGCGGAGTGGACGGCTCCGATCCCGACACCACCAACCAGAAGACCACTCCGGCTCTATGGCGGGCTGGTTCAAGGCAGACGTCCGGCGAGCACCTCGGCATTCGATGCGGCAAGGCGGTCGCCCATAAGGTCCGTGGGGCAGGATTGGTGGGGCGAGTAATACCATGATTTAACGCCTTTTTTTGGCGATTGCGATCCCTAAGTGGCACATGGTCAGAGGCTGCTTTCGCTGTATCGCGACCACGCAGTAGACAACAAAAAAACTATCGATTTTCCTTTGGTGTGGCTCTCTAAGCTATCGTACTGGCGCCCTAGTTCGAATTCCCTCTGGACAGGAACAAAAAACGATCGTACGCTCTGATTCTTGGTGTTACCGAGAGCCGAAACCCCCTCGGCTCGAGGTACCACACCGCAGGGGAGGGTAGCATGGCCCAACTTGTAAAAGCAGCCTTGGAGATCGTCGCGTGTCTCATCACGATAATGGCGTTTTTATTCAGTGAACATCATAACATTCGTTTTCCAGAGGTGCCCTGCGACACCATGAGAGCGGATGTTGAAGAATATCGCAACGATCAGTAACTTCAAGGAGTGTTTAGCGCTTCTCCCGTCATGCTAAAAGTAATCGGACGGGAGGGCGCGACACCTTTGAAAACTATTTGTTCACTTTGGAAAGGCTTCGCTTCCTTAAAGGCGAATAGCGCTATTGCCTCGATAGCCCGTAGGAAGAGCGCCTGCGCAAGAGCGGCAAATCTGTGAACCATATCGATGTTTCGAAGGACAGATCAGGAAATTTGCGTTTCTTAGATTGAAGCTATAAACTACACCCCCCTCCCCGAAGGGAGATTGATCTCGGACAACTTCTGGACCAGAGCGCGTAAGAGGTTGCTTGCATTCGATCGTAGGCAGCGCTGTTCGTGGGCGCGCTCGAGTGCTGGCTCTGCGATGTCCAGGTGCGTAGATTAGGACTCCAACAGGTCCTTTGATGATAAAAGCAGCATGCAGCGAGGGCTTGGTCAAAATGGCGAGCGCTAGTAGATGAAGTTGACCCACCAACAGAAGAAAAACATCAGGTCCTTGTTAGAAGATCTTGGCGCGCGGCAAGGTGAACTGTCGAACGAATCCGGCTACGCTAGCGGAAACCTTTCGGAATTCTTGAACCCGTCGAAGAGCAAAGGGTGCTCCGCAGACACCTGGAGGCGATTGGTGGCCGCTCTGGAGAAGATAGTGAACGCGCCCCGACGGCGTCCTCTGCTAGATCGCAATCCGGCGATCCGCGATGCCTTGCGGGAGATTCAGGGGTGGACCGAGCACGATGGAGCAGAAGGGGGAGGCGATACGTGCCAGGCCGGGCCGACGGAGGTTTATCCCCCGCCCGGGCCGCTTCCCTTGGATGCCGCCAACTACATCAAGCGAGCCGCAGACAAGATGATGCATACCACGCTTGCGCTTCCGGGGCCGCGTAGCGTGCTGGTGAAAGGCTGCATGGGCAGCGGCAGAACGTCTCTGCTCTGGCGCCTGCGGCAGTTGGCGGATGAGTGCGGGGCGCGGGTCGTTCTGATCGACGAGCATTGGCTGACCGCCACCGCTCACGATCTTAAAGAGGGTAAAAAAGACCTGCCGGCCTTGCCCATCGACGTCATGCGGGCGGTGGTCCGCAAACTGGCCAGGGACCTGACGCTTGACGCCCTCAATGACATCGCGGAACGGCACACCTCCCCGCGAGAGACGGCGGAAGGGGTCATGGACGCCTTGCAGGCCGCGCCGCATTCCGACGAAGGCGTGTTCATCCTGATCGATGAGGCGTCGGCTTGGCCGGAAACCCTCGGTGCCATGGGGCATGTGATGGCGTTCCTCGGGCAACTCCAATTGCAACTTTTGGGGCGTTATAAATTTCCTTATAAACTAGTCCTGGTCGTCCCGTTTACGCCCGCCGAAGAAACGGCCGTTCACATGTCTCTGTTAGAGACCCAAAGCACCGCTTTCGTTCTTTCGTTTCTTTCTCAAGACGAGGTCGTGGCGCTGGCGTCGGCGTGGAACGTCTCGGCGGCGGATGCGCAGCGCATCCACGCCCACACACTTGGACATCCCCGCTTCACCCAGATGTTGCTCCTCGCGCTCCAGTCCGGCATCGCGATAACCGAGGCCATCCGTTGTGCGGATGGGATGGACGTCAGCTTTGGATGGGATGTTCAGGCCCAACGTTTGAAGGCCATGCTCGTCCACGTGATGAAGGACCCGAACGGCAAATCCGATACTCTCCGCCCCCTCCTTCAGAAAATATCGGGCCACGCGGACAATCCGTCGGCACCGCTTCCACATTTGACCAGCCAGGAAAAGATTGCCTTGAAAACCATCGGTGCCTTGAGCGGGCCAAATCACGAGCCAGCTCTTATGCCCCTTATCCGCCCGTGGGCCGACATCTGGATGAGGACTCTAGGGGTATGACCGGGAGTCTACCATATGCTTACGCCGGCGGTGCGGTCGGCCTGCATCACTTGTATGTGCCTCGGCCGGTTGACGAGGAGTTGGCGGCGCTCCTCAAGACGCGGCGGATGCTGGTCAACCTCAGGGCGCCACGCCAGTCCGGCAAATCCAGTTTGTCCATTCGGCTTTGTGAAATCCTCGAAGAGGCCGGTCATGTTACGGTCCTGGTGGATTTGCGCTCTGTGATCGGGGCCGTCGACGAGCACAGCAATACGGCCGAGAAATGGTATGGTTTGTTGTTCCGCCATATCGCCCGGCAAATTGGAGCCCTCGCGGTAGATGTCAATGAATGGGTGATAAAAGAAACTGGGGATTCTCCAATCGTAAGAACCGCTAATTTCTTTAAAGAATTCACCAGGAAATATATCAGCAAGACCCTGATGATTGTTGTCGATGAAATCGATTATGTCATGCCGCATGGGTACTACACGGATTATTTATTTGAGGCCCTGCGGCTTATTCATGCCGACCTAGACGAGTTCGACCTATCCATCATGTTGTGTGGGATCACCCATCCCAGCCAATTGATCAAGGCCGGTGGCGCCGGCGCGTTCAATGTCGGGCATGATGTCGTCTTGACGGATTTCGCGGCCGACGAAGGGACCGTCGATCTATGGGCCTCCGGTCTGCCGAACATCGAACATATCGAACAGCGCCGCGAGGTGTCCCGCGCCATCCTGAAGGCCACTGGTGGGCATCCGTTCCTGACCTCCGTTTTACACAATGATGCCGCTGGTGGCGGGATAAGAACGCCTGATGCAGTCAGCACCTTGGTAGAAAAGCTGCTGGCCGATGCTCGCCATGAACAGCGCTTGACCGCCCATTTCGAAACCCCGGCGGACATTATCGCGGCCCATGTGAGTCGCGGGTACATGGCGTTGGAGGCCTTCCGGAAGCTTCGCGCCGGCGACGATCCGATCGACCTCCGCGAATTGGACAAGGGCGTGGGAACCCTGTTGCAGACGGCGGGTCTGGTACGGGTCGATGGACGCAGTGTCTCGGTTCGCAACCCCATCTACAGGTCTTTCTTTGATGATGATTGGGTCGCCCGACAGCTTCGGTCCATGGGGCGGGGGCGGCCTGATCGGGTGACCCAGCGACGTGCAAAGAGCGGAGATCGGAAGAAAGTATGCCTGATCAACTGTGGCGGCACCCTTGGGATGGAGCGGCAACCCGATGGCACCCTCGCGCAGCCCACGGACCTTCGGCAATTCTACGGCGCCGTTCCCGAACTGGATGATGTCGCGGACATTGATCCCCTGCCGTTGATGTGCAAGGACGGCATTCACATGAATCCGGAGGATTGGGTTACAATTTCAGAGGCTATTTATGCGCGCCGTAACGAAGGTTATGCCGGTTTTGTTTTAAGTCACGGAACGGATTCACTCGCGTTTACCGCGTCGGCCGTGGCATTTTCCTTGGGTGCGGCGTTGGTTTTCCCGGTGATATTTACGGGATCTCAGGCGCCGATGGACGTTCCCCACGGCGACGCACGGCCAAACCTGATTCGGGCCACGCGGCTGGCCACACAACCCATTCCAGAGGTCTGCATCGCCTTTTCCGACAAATGTTTCCGCGCGGTGCGGACGCTCAAGGTCGATGACTTCAGGTTCGAGGGGTTCGCCACGACGATGGATACGCCCTTGGCGTTGGTGACGGAAACCGTTGACATCAATCGAGACATATTGCGGTCGGTCGCCCAAGGCGAGCGCCTGCGCCTTCGCGCGGCTTTTGAGCACCGCATTATCAAAATTCCGGTTCATCCCGGACTCGAGCCGCAACTGTTCATGCCGTTGCTTGATATCGTAGACAACGAAACCGTCGACCAGAAATCCCGAATTAAAGGCATTGTTCTTGAGACTCCGGGCGTCGGTAACATCCCGACAGAGTCGCGGTGGTCATTGTTGCCTTTGATCCGTGCCGCCGTGGCACGCGACATTCCGGTTCTTATTGCCAGTCAGTTTCCGGTCAAGTCGGAAACACGAGGCCAATATCGACCGGCCACGGCACCCCTGGAGGCGGGGGCCATCTCCGCTGGCGGGATGACGGCACCCGCAGCCTTGGTGAAGTTCATGTGGGCGATCGCGGAAACTGACCGCCTTGTTGCCGCCAACGAAATCGCTCCCGACGAACGCCTGAGTGAGATCAGGGCGATCATGGGGCGGGACATCGTCGGCGAGGTCGACGTGGAAACCACGGGCACAAGCCTTCCAAACGCGTGACATCTGAGACAGGGAAAATGCTATGGCGGCCAAAGACTTCAACAACGAAGACGAGAAACAACAAGGCGGCCGTTTCGCTGTTACGTCAAAAGATCAATCGATCAAAGGCGCGACATACTATACAGCCACCGATCTGAAACCCGAGGTCGAGGCCAAGGGCAAGGTTCTGGTCATTTACACGGGCGGAACCATTGGGTCCATGCCGGTTGACCCTGACGACCCGGATAGCCCGCAGGTCGTGGTTGCGTGGGACGAATATGCCAAGCGAACGCAGGAATTCGATCCGAAATCAGACACTTTCGTCGGCTGCCGGATCGACGCTTACGCATTCGACGTGCCGCTGGACAGCTGCAACGTGGGGCCGGCGGAATGGGGCCTGATGGCCTCCATCATCGAAAAACACCATGATGAATACGACGGTGTCGTTATTCTGCATGGCACCGACAGCATGATTTATACAGCATCTGCGCTGAGTTTCATGTTGATCAACTTGAAAAAACCGGTCGTCGTTACCGGCGCGCAGATGGCCTACCTGTTCAATTCTCGAAACGACGGTAAGCAAAACATGATTACGGCCATCATGTTTGCCAACGCCAAGTTGTCGGGCGTTCCGGTGGTGCCGGAGGTCTGTATTTATTTCAACCACGTTCTGTTGCGTGGCAATCGTTCCCGCAAACAGGATGCCTCTGGGTTCGAGGCTTACTACACTCCGAACTTCCCCCCTTTGGGCACGGCCGGTGGTCGGTTGTTCGTCGATGAACGGCTGCTCCTGCCAGTCCCTGACCAGGCATTTCGCGTGGTGCGCACCCTGGAGCCCAATGTCCTGACGTTCGACGTCTATCCAGGCATTCAGGACACCGATGTCGCGCGCAATATTGTGACGACCAAAGGCATTAAGGGCGTTGTGTTGCGCGCTTTTGGTACCGGGAATATTCCGACGAAGGAGTCGTTCCTCAAGGTTTTTGAGGAGGCCAATGACAAAGAAATCCTGGTTCAGAACGTCACCCAGTGTCTGCATGGATTCGTGGAATTAGGCATGTACGAGACCAGCGCCGCCCTGCTGGAAGTAGGCATGGTGACCGGCTTCGACATCTCACCCGAGGCCGCCTTGTGCAAATTGATGGTGCTGTTGGCTGACGAGGACCTGACCTTCGAAGAGAAAAAGCAGTTCGCGCAGCGGTCACAGGCGGGCGAGATGTCTCGCTCCCTCTTCATCCAGGCGCTCAAACAGACCAAGGCCCTGGAGGCGCGCCATGATACCGAGCCCGTGCGGCTGGCGCCCGAGGGCGGCATTGAAGGCAACTGGACTGGCCCCAAGGTGTTTAACGCCAGCCTGCGCCTGTACGGCGGACGCATCACCTTGCAGGGAGACAGCGAGTTCATCGAGATCGAGGTCTACCTAAACGCCAAGACCGGTGACGTTCTGGATCGGACCTCACCCAATTTCGCGGGGTCGTTCAAGCGTCGGGTCGCCAGCGCCGACGCAGACAAGGAGATGATCATCGGCCTAGACGTCACCTCGGCGGCACGCCGCCTGATCAATGGGGGGGCTCGCGTATCGGCCTCCCTGCGCATTGTCCAGGGGCAGGGTATCCTGTCCTGGAAAAACGCTGATCTGGCCGTGTTCATCGACGAACGGACGTAACGGCGCAGCGACGGGAGTTGGAGGGCGCCGAACCGGTCCGATGGCGCTCCCCCTCCTGGCACTGCCGTCGGGAGGTCGGTATTGGCGGTCGAGATGCGGGCGGTATCCCCGATCGGATTGGGAACCAGCGGGAGGGTTGGACCATGGGACCGATGGAACAGGCACGCGAACAACTCGATCCCCGCGTCGGGGAAACGGACCTTCCTGGCCCTGTTGCCGAAACGGCCAATTTTTTTGCGGACCATGGCATCTGGTGCCTGTTCGGGCGCAATGGCAAGGCGCTGTCGTGCAAGGATGCCGCCCACAAGCGCTATCGCTTGGGCAAGCGCGGCATACCGCTCGAGGACGAACTCAAAAGCTTTCTCGGCCAATATACGGATTCCGATGGTCGGCTGCGCTATGTCGCTGTGCATTGCCGCGGCGATCAGTTCCTGGACATGGGCAAGATGAGGGCCGCGACGGGTGGTCACGGCGCCATCGAACGGCTGGCGACCGATGCGTCGGATGAAACGGAGGGGCTCTACGGCCTCATCAATCCGTTTTCGTTGGCAGTGGGCTTCCGCGACGCTCCGGTCCATCAGATCTTTGACCCATGCGTGATGGAACACCGCGGCTTGCCCAATACCATGATGACCAATGCTGGAGAGCGGACGTGGTCTGTTGAGTTCCGCCCCAGTGCCGTTGTCCAGGCCCTCGGCAATCAAGCCAGCGTCGCCGACGTCACGGAACATCAGGCCGTTCGGCGCTCGGGAACCGTGACCATCGGCATTATCACCGGCAATGCGCCGGACAGCGGTATCATCCTTTGGCAATATATTAATCGTCATGTCCAGGCGACGTTGGGGGACCGCTTTCTCGGCGATCTTTCGTATCCCCCGGTTTCAGTGCGCTCCGTCCCCGGACTTGGTCTGTCGATGGAGTTGGACAAAAGAAGCGAACAGGTCTGGGAGGAGCTTGAAAGGGCGGTGCGTTCGCTTTGCGAAGAAGGGGTGCAGATCCTGAGCTTGGCGTGCCACACCACCCATTATTTCACCGACCGTATACGGGCCATCACCCAGACCTATGGTGCTTCTTTCCTGTCGGTGTCTGAGTGCGTAACTCAGTGGGCGCGGCGCCACGGTGTGCCCGAATTGACTCTGGTCGGCATCAAGTATGTCGCGGGATTAGGAGAATGGAGCGCCTATTGCAATCTGGCAGAAATAACACGTGTCCAACCACTGTCTGAGAAAGGGCTCGAACGTATTCACGAATTGGGATATCAGGTCAAGCGGGAGGGGGCGTCAGAGGCTGGTTTGAATAAGTTGCGGTCCATTCTAAATTCTGAGGCAAACACGAGTCATATCGTGATTGCACTAACAGAGCTATCGATTTTACTAGATTTTCAGCGTAAACCTCAGAAAAGTACTCGAATTATTGTGGATGCGCTCAAGATTTACGGTGAGGAAGTCGCCGACACTTACATTGGCTTGGCCAATCCTAGAGAGCTTTCTTAATCGATCTTGCAAGAGTCAGGTCTTCTGATAGTTTCCATTGTGCAGCGAAGAGAAAGCTCGCCGGGGATATTCGGACGGAGCGATACGTGGATCTTCTGCCTGAGAACGGCGACGATGCCGAGACATGAGGACACCTTATGGCAAAGCGACCCCGCCGGACACACACGCCGTCCTTCAACGCGAAAGTGGCCCGTGCGGCGATCAAGGGTAAGAAGACGCTGGCCGAGCTGGCGCAGCAGTTCGACGTCCACCCGAACCAAGTCATGGCGTGGCGCACTCGGTTTTTGGAGGGGGCTGGCGTAGAATGAGTATACGGCCCTCACCGCAATCCCGTCGCCGACAGGAGCAAATATCGATCAAGTCGCTTCCCCGCAACCACCCTCTAGGCTCGTGTATCTTCTCGCCGAAATACACGAGCCCTTCTCTCCCTACAAGAGAAAAGTGACGCGGCCTGCCTCCATCATCAGGAGGGCGGCGCACACATCCCTTGAAAACACAAAAAGAGACCCCGCGATTGCCGTCGCGGGGTCTCTGTCGAAGCACAAAATGCTCCCATTGGGTAGTGGGTCCATTCTGTGCTCACGCTCCCGGCTTGTCAAGTCACAAGGCAGGGCGATTCGGTTCTGACCGGGGCTGGTGAGACGGAATACTGGCGCGACGATCGACGTTGATTCAAGCTGTTGTGGGTTACGGCTTGGAGGAGGCGCAGATGTCGTTAGCTGGCGATGGCGTGAGCAGTCTTTGGGAGGCCCTGGCGTCGGTTCCGGACCACCGGCGGGCCGAGGGAAAGCGGTATCCTCTGGCCGGCCTTCTGATGATCGCGATCGCGGCCTTTCTGTCGGGACGGCGGGACCAGTTGGGGATCGTGCGTTGGGGGCGGAAACTGAAGCCGGAGGCGTTGGAAACCCTCGGCATCCGGCGGGGCCGGGTTCCTGCGCCCTCGGTCTGGTGCGAGATGTTCAAGGGACTGGATGTGGAGGCGCTGGGGCGTGCATTGGGCCGTTGGGTCCAAGGCGAGAAATCGGCGGATCACATCGCCATCGATGGCAAACGGCTGCGGGGCAGTGCGACATCTGGGGTGCCGGGCGTCCATCTGCTGGCGGCGTTCAGCGAGGCGCTGGGTGGGGTCATCGGACAGTTGAAGGTGGAGCCGGACGCCAACGAGATCACGGCCGCCCTGACCTTGCTGAAGGACGTACCGCTGGAGGGGGCCATCGTCACCGGCGACGCCATGTTCACCCAAAGGGAGATCTGCCGGGTCATCCGCGACAGAGGCGGCAACTACCTTTTCACGGTCAAGGACAACCAACCGAGGCTGAAAGCCGACATTGCCTTGGCCTTCGGGCCGGACTCCCCCCTCGGCCGACTGCTGCCCGCCCTCTGACCTTGCGTCTGCCGAGACCGTCGACAAGGGACATGGACGGATCGAGAGCCGCCGCCTGGAAACGACCGCCACCCTGACGGCCTATCTGGCTCCGCTCTGGCCCGGCGTGGCTCAGGTCTGCCGGATCACCCGTCGCCGCGTCGTACGGGGAAAGGAGAGTGTCGAGGTCGTCCATGCCATCACCAGCCTGCCACCGGACAAGGCCGCGATCCCGCCCGCCTGCTCCACCTGGTTCGGGCACACTGGGGTGTCGAGAACAGGCTCCACTATGTCCGGGATGTCACCTGCCGCGAGGACCACTGCCGCACCCGCTCGGAAAACGCCCCTCAGGCCCTTGCCGCCCTGCGCAATACAGCTCTCACCATGATCAGGCGCCTCGGCTTCAGGCCCGTCGAAGGCTTCGAGCACTTCGCCGAACACCGAGCCGAGGCCATTGCCCTGGTCAGTTCCCGAAGAACCGAATGACCCTGAGTCACAAGGCCGGCGGCCGTTTTCAAAGGGTGAGCCGTGGCACGGCATGGACCCGGAACCCCACGCACGACCGGACATACGACCCGGCGCACGCCCGGGCCTCGCCCGGCGGGCCGACACCTTCGACATCCTCGTGGAAACCACGGCCGGCGCCCGCGCCGCCGGCGTGACCACCGCCCGCGTCACCGGCCTGGTGCTCAACGGCGCGCGCATGATCACGCCTCGCCTCAGTTATGGCGCCCTGGTGCTGCTCGCCCGGCTCTGCGAGTTCGTCTTCGACGCCGACCGGTGGGCCAGCGGGCGCCTGATGGTTACCCCCGGCAACGCCCGCCTCGCCCGCTGCCTGGGGACCTCGGAACGGACCATTCGCCGCTGGCTCCAGGAACTCGAACGCGAACGCTGGATCGTGCGGGTCTACAACCAGGCTAACCGCCGCAGCGATCTCGCCGGCCTCGACCTGCGGCCCGTGGCCGGGCGCCTGGAGACCTTGCGCCAGGCCGAGGCTGCCCTCACCGCCGAGCTGGACGCCGAGCGCCGGCCGCGTGTCGACACCCCGGCCATGGCGGCGGCGGCGGACGCGGCGCGCCAGACGCCGGCCGAGGAGAGCCAGGAGGAGGACCACACCGTCCGCCAGGGAGGACAGCTGTGTCCGCCTGAATACTCTACAGAGACTCCCAAAGGGATAAACCTTGTACAGGCGCCGGGTTATCCACAGGCCGAGACCGCTGATGACCGGGACCTGGCGCGGAACATGGTCGAGGTCTCGCCGACGCTGCAACGGGTCCTGACCGGCGACGAGCTTCTGGCTCTGGACGGGACGGACGCGGCCCGGGCGCTTGCCCCGCTGGCCCGGGCGATATCCTGGCAGGTGCGGCGCATGGGTTTGCCAGGGACGGCATGGGCCGAGGGCCTGCGCGCGCACGGCATCGCCGCGCTTGCCGCCGCCGTCATCGCGTTGGAACGACAAGGAATAAGAAACCGCGCCGGCTATCTGCGGGCCATGCTCCAGAAAACGGCCTTGCGCCACACCGTGCGCCACAGCCTCGACGCCCTGGCCGCCAAACGGTGCCCGTCATGAGCTGGAATGCCGATGGCCCCGCGACAGAAAAGCGGCATATGTGCCTCTTTTGTCTTGTGTATGCGTCGTGCATGACGCATTATGTCGGTCTCGACAAGGGCGGAACGGGGTGATGACACCAGGGCAATTCGAGCGGTGGCTGAGGAAGCAGGGGATCACGGTGATCCCGGCCCGTGGAAAGGGCGGACACAAGCTCCTCGAAAACCCGGCCACCGGTGCCACATCGATCCTTCCAACAGGGAGCAAGCAGCTCAAGAAGGGGACGATGGATGGCATCAAAAAGGCCCTGGGGCTCAAGTGAGCCTTGGGGGGCATCCCGGCCCTGGTTCTCCCCCCTGACTGGGAGAGGAAGACGCGATGACGCCACACACCTTCGACGGCTACGCCGTCACGCTGACCCCGGACGACGACGACGGCGGGTTCGTGGTCACCTGCCGTGACCTGCCGGGACTGGTCACCCAGGGTGAGAGCCACGAAGAAGCCGTGGCCATGGCCCTGGATGGCATCATGACGCTGTTGTCCGGGCGTATGGATCGCAACCAGGTCCTGCCGCCGCCGACCCCCGCGCAAGAGGGGGAAGCCTGGGTGGCTCTGCCCGGCCTGGTCTCCGCCAAGCTGGCCATCCGCCGCGCCATGGTCGACGAG
>Ga0126339_10001495_pt1 | contig 15914 bp, 9 predicted proteins | sample OrbTmetagenome_2_FD_92532 | JGI IMG/M metagenome (GOLD analysis project Ga0126339, IMG submission 92532) | Coral microbial communities from Petempiche,Puerto Morelos, Mexico - Orbicella T R C metagenome | ecosystem: Host-associated > Invertebrates > Cnidaria > Coral | place: Petempiche,Puerto... | reverse complement strand
TCACTGACTCACTGACTCACTGACTCACTGACTGACTCACTGACTCACTGACTCACTGACTCACTGACTCACTGACTCACTGACTCACTGACTCACTGACTCACTGACTCACTGACTCACTGATTGAGAAACAGTGCATAATATTTTACTTACCTCTTCCTCTAAGAGATTGTAAGGCTGACCATTAAATGTATTGTAGAATTCATCAGCCAGTTCCTTCAAGAGAAAGAAATCTTACCCATCTTGACTGGTATGTGTCAGTGGGTGAACAGGAATCCTGTGTGAAACTCATCTACTATTAAATATGTGTTGTCCTAAATACTGTGTTTTTCCATCTCAGAAAATCACAGTTACTGCCAAAGGATGCTTTCATTCAATATTGGATCTTCCAAATCAGTTTAAAGGACACAATTTTTACGAGAAATCTTGAGTCTCAAGGATGGGGGATGCTTTCCTGTTGAGGCCCTTTCAGTACAAGGCTTGACTGGCTCCTGATCTTTCTAGGCCATTTACTATAATATTATTCATCATTTCTTCAAATTACTGAGTATCACTAAACATTACCTGACTCCTAAATTTCACAAGAACCATGTACTGATTGGGTGTGGCATCTCTGATGATCTTGACACATTCAATAAATTCTCTGAAAAGAAACTTGTGTGTGTTATTGACAGAAGTACATGTAGAAAATGGGTCTTGGTGACTCTCCACAATATCTAATATGAACAAAAATACCAAGATTTATTGCACTAATAATAATAATAATAACAAGGAATTACATCTTATCCTGAACAACTATGTCCTGAATTATAAATGAATTTCACATGCTGGCAAACACCATCAAATCTGCGTTACTTTCTAAGACGCCTTTTGTTTAGACTCTAAATTTGTTGGAGTACAAGACCGGGCTGTCATTAAGTTTCTGGTCACCTGTAGCCTTGTACTCCACACCCGTAACAAATAATTCGTTACTTTGTGAGTGAATTCTATCAACAACAGGCAATTTCACCTGTAACATCAAGAAAAATGAAGCATACTCAGCTGTAACAGGTGTTATGGGCTATGGCCCTTAATGACAGCCCTGCAAGATACATAATACACATTCTGTCAATGAAATCAAATCACTCACTCTGAAGGAGCTACAAATTGCATGAGTTCAATACAGGTCATCTTGGCTGGTACAGCAAGCATGCAGATCATCTCACTCCGTTTAACGCCTTCAGACAATGACGTCATCTCACTAGTACGGACCAATAAGGTACATAATTCAGCCGTTATCAGAATTACATAAACTACAAATCGCTCCAACAACATGTTATCTTGAAGTTCTTGATGCAAACTAACAGGTACGTATTAAGCAATCTAAGAACACCTTTGTTGATTAACAAAATTGACTTCATAGATTCAATTTGATATTCATTGTTTTATTGATATCTGAACTTAAATTTTAAACAGTTTGAGTTATCTGAAAATCAAATTGGTAATAAGAACACGCATGTACCAGTAAACACCACCAACTAAATGTCCTGGGACAGATCTAGGGGGAACAGTTAGATCGAACCCCACTAAAATTTTTTTAAAAAATGACACATTCTAATGCTCTGACCTGGCCTCAGAATGCCGGAAATCTCATTTCCGAGGACCTCAATTTTAAAGTTTTCTAGTGGAGGACGCCCTTGGACACCCCTACAGGGGACTGCCTTTGGCAGTCCATATCTCCAACCCCTTTCTATAAAATCGTGAATCCGTTCCAGATGTCCTCCACATGGTGGCTTTTTTTTAAAGATTTTGCTATATCATGTTAGGCAGCTTTAATAATTATCTGACATTCAACTCACTTGTTCTTATAGATGTGTATAATTCCCTTGATGATCTCCACCATAGGATTTCCACAGAAGAATGCCACTTTCCCTTTTTCCTCTCGTTCTTCTCCATGAGCTGCATCTTTCACATCAAACAGATTAACAATTATTACAATAATTATATTATATAAAACAAATTAAAAACTTTATTTCTGTGTCTAAAAGAAGTCGAGCCAATATAAATCAAAGTTGGTGTTTCTTGACTTCCTGTGGCTTCACATGTCAATAGCAGAGCTATTACACCAACATCTCAAAGGTCCTGCAGTTCAAATTGAGTACCAGTTTTTTATCTGGCTTTCTTTTCAACTGCATGAGATGACAGCAATAACTGTGATCTCATCAAGTTCTCAGATATCAATCTTTTTCGTTCAGTATTCCCTTCATAATTTTCTTTCATTTCTTGGTTATTGTAGTTCTATAAAATGAAATCACTGGTCAATCTCCTAATATGTAAAATAGATAGATAATATACATATGGACAAAGTTAATAGAGGGGAATGGTTATGAAACTCAACGAGGTTCTTTGTTGTATGTTTTCGTTCACTTTTTTTGGCCTTGACCGTGCACAAAACACAATGGTTGTTTACTCTGCACTGAGGAACTAACCAATAAAAATGTGTTGGTTACGTAACTCATGCATATATGAATGCAAAACAAAAGAATGTGCACAGTTATGGACCTTCCAACATAAATCTTGGCATCTTTGTTTGCTCCTTTGATGTTTGCCGGGCTTCACAATCAATCCCCTCTATTAACTATGGTATGGATATACATGTCTGAATAAAAAAACACCTATGACATTAGAATGATTGGCATGTCAGTGCTACTTTAAAAGCTTTTGAATCAAGTCTGTCACAGGTGATCAAGGCATGATTTCAAACTGATCCTTACCACTATTTCTTGCTAGTGTTTCAAGGTGAATATCATGAGGATATCGTCCACCCCTGTGAACTTTCATCTTTTCTTCAGAGACATTGCTGGGTGCAGGATCCTTCTCCTCCCCACCAGTACAATTTCCCTCTTCTGATGCCGACATGTCTTTACTTGTGACAAACCCAGGGGCTGCAACATACATGTATTAAAGAAGGTATCGTCCTTTAGTAAATAAATGCATTTGAACCTCTCGTAAGCCAAAAACAAGGTCCACTTACAAGTGTCCATCTATGGGAACTTCTTTTGACCTTGCCATAGTGTCTCTTATCCCAAGCCATGGCTAGCTAATCTTTACATTGTGTGATTTCATTGAATTGTTTAAAGTCAGTCAGTCACAAGTGAAAAAAACATTCTGAAAAATTTTAAGGAAAACTTGAAGAGTTATTTAATTTGGTATTTTACATATATATATAAGGATAATGTTATTTAAGAAGAAATATGTATAGGAGTACACATTTTGTCCACAAAGAGAAAACAGATCGGATGAAAGCAAAAGCTATAATTTTAAGTAATTTAACAAGTCTGTAAAACATTTAGTTAAGGTTGTACTAACCACTGTAATCTAAGCCTTGGGGCAAAGGCAGGTCATCAGCAACCTCAAATCTGAGAACCACGAGGGAAATTGACATTGATCCTCTTTTTCTTTGTTGTACATAAGTAAACTTGACGATTTAACACTAACTAACTCAAGGAATTACTGAATCATCGCAATCATCGCCATATTTCCCTTTCCAGATAGGGAAAATTGAGCCTTCACTGTTAGTATCACCAGATTCAGCGGACACAACTATCACGTCATGCAAAAAAAGATGTAACGGAGATGTAACGCAATACAATTTCTCCACAAAACTAGTTATCTTTGGTACCTAGTACCCCTGGTACCTGCAAATTTCTACTCAAACGTTGTTTTCTTGCCAAGAACTTAATGACGCAGTTGTTTCATTTAGCTGTTTATCAAAGGAGGGTTCAAGTCGAACAGAACGTCAATTTGTAAAGAGCTGCCAACAGCCATTTTTCGCGGGAAACTCAACTTTCCACGGGCCGGGCAAAAACACAACAAGGAACAACGACTTCAGCAACACTGAAGGTCCACAGTAAGGGAGTAATCGAAGGACGTCGACATAATATTTTCTCTGAAAATACAGCAGTACAGTACTTATTCTAAAGCAGCTGCAGCAAGCCCCTTTAAGGATTGTCATTTTCGTGTACACAAAACTGACTTTTTGTAAGTTACTTTCCGAGCAGTTGCAACGAGATGGCGCTGTTAAAGAGGATAATAATTTTTTTCCTAATATTCGCGGCCTGCACAACATTTCTTCCGAACATTCAAAACTTCCTTTCTCAAGTACTGAACGTCCTTCGTACTTGGATGCCATCTGTTGTGGATTTGATGGAGGAAATTGTTGCCGGAATACACAAATACTGCACTGAAAGCCTGCTGAAAGACATAAAGAGAATCTTCGCTGCACTCACTGACTTGATTGCAAGCGTCGTTCATTTCTTGCAGCCGGCCGTCGGCAGTTATTTTGAAGTTGTTACTGACAGTCTGGTTGCCCTTCATAACAATGGCATGGGCTATACAGACGAAATTCTACAGCAGGTTCTGGGCATTGATGGTAAGAAACATCATTTTCTAAGCTGAAGGTGCTATTTTTAAATTACTTTCGAAACATTGGTGGTGAATGATTTATATTAAATTATAATTAGTGAGAGATCTTTAAGGCAGTGCCCCTTTTAATGTGAGAAAAAGCCCTCCTTGATTTGCCTCTCCACCGAATCAGTGGCTGATTTCACAGTAATTCAGAAATAATTTTTCCTTATACCATTTCAGCATAGTCCATTTCCATCTGGATGACAAGAGTAAGATGAGGGAGAAATGGCTATGGCTATATGTGCAAACTGTAGAAAACATTCATTTTCAGCCTAAAAATTCTTGAGGGGGAAGGCTGGTTTTTAAAAAGCTAAACTTGAATTTGCAGAGAGTTGAGAAGGGAGGGGGGCCAGGTCAAATCAAGAGACCTGTAAGTTAGTGAGGTATTGATGTTTTCTGGAAAAAAGAACATCATTTTGATAACTAAAGAGCTTGTTTGGATGTAATGCAACAGTGAAAATGCAAACTAATAGTTGGGCCAGATTTTCCTGAACAATCTGCTCCCTGACAAAAATTAATAAGGATCCATAGTAAATTGAGATCCATATAATGAAACCCTTATTGACTCTCACAAGCTCAGGATCATACATGAGACCTTGAAACCATGATTTGATGCTTTTCTGAGAATTTCTGGTTGAATATTGCCCTCTGCCTTTCTGGCACGAACCCCAGGCTTTGCTTGGTCCATATCAGGAAGAGCTCAAGTAAAATATTTTCCAGTATGGCCCTGATGCTTGGTGGACAGAACTTACACTTCCAAAGACATCTGTGTGACAAACACATAATTTACTGGCAAGAGAAGATGTATTCTGACTTTGCATTGGTTTATGTTAAATTTCACAGGAGCAGCTTTGCCAAATCAAGTAGGAACAGCAAGAAACAAACTACTGTCACTAATTTTATTTCTTTTCTGGATCATCATGGGTCTCATATGTTTTTCCAGACTATCCTACAACAAGTTCTTTCTCTTGATGTCCAGTACGTTCCTTGTGCATGCCTTCTTTGGACCGGTCTGGTGCATACGAAGACTGGCATTTTGCATCGGAGTTTGCTTATGGATAGGTTCTCTGGCCTCGAGTAAACCAATTCCTGCTGCATTTACTGTTCTGATTGCTTTCACTTTGACCGGCTTCAGAAAATGGAGGAAGAAAATTGCTATGACAACAAATACAAGTCATCTCTTGAGATTCAATGAAAACATTGAGCAGAGGCTGGATGGAATAGAAAAGAAATTGGATATTTTAGTAGCAAGGCTAAATACCATCCCCGATGGCTTATCCAGTTGAAAGTTGAATCATTCAGTACAAATGCAGTTGTTTAAAAAATTTGTACTTAAGCTGGTGTTCCTGTGGCCTTGTCACTCGAAAATTTGTTACTGCCCCAGTATTAAGACGTTCTCAACAGTTCCACTAGTAGTACAGTAACATCAGTAGCCCAAGACTAAAAATAATAATATAACACTACACAATGAATGGCCCCAGTCTGGGCTTGGCCAGGGCTCACCGTATAAATCTACTATGAATATTTAGCACCAACATGTAATCTTGAGGTTTGAAGATTGTGAGTGGAGACATAAGAGTTGTAATTTATTATTTTAGAAAACAGCCATTGAAATGATATATTTCTAGAATTGGCTTACAGACAATTTAACAAGTTTATAGCACAGTTATTAGTCATTTAGGTTATGAGAAGTCATGTGTAGCCTCCCTGAGTGACAAACAAAAGGGAAACACCCAAATTTGGAGAAGGCAAAATATTCAAATACAAAATGAGATTGTGAATAAACTTCCTGACGTTTTGTCAAAATTAGCTAAAATTATCATTATTTTCGTAGCCTACAGGCTAGCAAAAAGAAATTCATAAAGATTTTGAAAAGCATGTTTAAAAGTAAAACTACATGTATCATGATTAAACAATTTTTGCAATGAGATTGCCTTTTGATATTATTGTGAGCCTACTCAAGTGGAATTTGCTAAAAAATTAATAACATGTTTTTCGTCCCATCGGAAAAAAAAACAAAAAAAAAGCATGTTATTAATTTTTTAACAAATTCCACCTTTTTTTTTTTTTCGTCCCATCGGAATTGGATTGGCCACATGCTCAGAAAGGAGAGGAATGATGACTGCATGGTGGCGATGGAGTGGCAATCTGAAGGGAAGAGAAAAGTGGGACGACCTAAAACCACATGGAGAAGGATGGTGGAAAAAGAATCCAGGCAAAAGAGATGGTCCAGCTAGGCGGAGGTCAGGGGCGCAGCGCAAGACAGGGCTAGTTGGCGAGAGACAGTTACAGCCTTATGCACCTCATGGCGTAAAGATAAATAGTTTAACTTTTCGTCCCATCAGGGTTCTTCATTTTCAAAGCTTTTTATGTGCATTCATTTGAATAAATAACCCCCATTTGTAACGCTTTTGTATGTTGTTTTTGTTCAGAATAATAATTCTATGGAAGTAAAAAAAATCCCAGGGGGTGTTCTAAAAATTTTTGTACAGGGAGGTTCTGCACCGAAGTCCAACCCCTTACCCTTTCGTACACCACTTTGACAGAAAAAGTACCACTTTCACATACCTTCGCATAATTTTGTAAATGTCTACTAAATGTGGGTAGTTACTATAAAAGGGTTTTTATTTTCAAAGAAAATGGTGAAGATGGCTCTTTGCCCTCTCAGCAGATGAATAAACAAAATTTACTTAGACTTAATCGTAAATTACAAAATTAAAAAATTTGAAAAAAGAGTACCCATTTTGAAAAAGCCGCCGCCGTGGTGCTCGGCGTCCCACCCCACCCTGGCAAATCAAATTAGCTCGCCCCAACTTCCTAACAAATCTCGGTTTGACCGCCGCAAGAGGAAGTTAGGTCTTCTTCTAGTTTCTGTTTCCTTGCTATGCTTTTACGTCGGTTTACAAAGATTCCTTTAGGCATTTTCGCTTTTGTAGCTGCTTCATCAGCCGTTGGCCATTCCAGTGAGTATAATTTAAACTCATGTTTATCGTGGTATGATCTGTACTTCTCAATTTTTAGTGCTCGTGCATGAAATGGACTCGAGAACATTTCAAAACACTTCACAGACGGCATAACTTGACGGCCTTTCTACGCACTTGTGGTCTATAAGAGATGTAAACTAAGTTTTCCACATACCTTAGATGAGAGAATAACTTTGCTAAAAGTTGCTTGGGTAAATTATACTTAGCTTAATTATTAATTTATAATACTCATCTATTTTGCATAACAGGCTTAGGGTCTCTAAATATTTGACAGGTGTTACTTTGTGAGTTGACAAAAGTCAGTTCCTCTAGATCAACAAGTACTGCTATGGTTTTACTGCGCCTTTCAATAACATGCAGACTCTAAAATTCAAAGCTCAACCGACAAATGCATTTTTCACTACCGTCAATCAAATGTTCTGTGGCTCCTCCCAGCTTCCGCCTGCTGCCGAGCACTTCATTGTCTGAACTGTGCTCAATGAGTTGATTACCACGCACTCAGCAGTAGTCAGAAGCTGGGAGGAGCCACCGAACATTTGACTGATGGTAGCGAAATACGTATTTGTCGGTTGAGCTTTGAATTTTGGTGTCTGCATGTTATTGAAAGGCGCAGTAATAACTTACATGTACATTGTATAGCTGCCTGAGGCCTTTTGCAAATGATTGTGGCTCTCTCTTCTGAACACTGTTGTCAGAAATAGCAAACATCTTGAAGATATAAAGATCTGAAATTTAAATGTTCTAAAGATACATGAAGTAACAAAATTAGGGAAAATTCAAACTCCCAAACTTAACATCTTCAAGACGGATTAAGTTTTTTCAATAAGTTTTCGCATTTCACTTTATCTCTTGAAACAAGTTCTTTTTCGATAAAAAAATGATACGATTGTTTGGGATAAAAAGCTCTATCATTGTGCAAAGTTTGATGTCCATCAGATAAAAGACCCAAATGTTTTTCTGAGAATGCAGCTGGCTTGGTGTGTAATATGTTCACTTGCTCGTGACATTCATTTGATGTGTTTAGAGCTTGTTTTATGTTTCATATCATGCTTAGAGAAGGGAGGTGCAGCGTCCTCATGGTTAGGCGCTCATCTCTAGATGAAGTGGTCCGGGTTCAAGCCATGGCCAGGGACATTGTGTTGTGTTCTTGGGCAAGACACTTAAGTCTCACAGTGCCTCTCTCCACCCAGGTGTTCAAATGGGTGCTGGTGAACTTAATGCTGGGGGTAACCCTGCGATGGACTACAGTAGCATCCCATCCAGGGGGGGAGTAGAAATGCTCTTAGTCGCTTCATGCTACAGAAACCAGGATATGCTCTGGCCTTATGGGCCACTTGGCTTGTATACAGACTTAACATGTACCTTTACCTACATGTTCCTTATATTTAAGAAGCTTTAATTCTGTGTGGCAGGAAATTGCACATAACTAAAAATTTTCAGACATCATATTTTCTCTTGTGCTACAGATAAGCATATACCTTAGTAATAGATATCTTAAGGTGTACAGTGTTGCGCACTGTTTACGTGTTTTTCAGTATTTCAGTGAGCCTAAAGGCTACGTCAAAGTGGAAATGACAAGTAAATTCTGTACAACAACAAATTATGTTAATGTTAACAACATAAATTTTATTAATGACACATTCAACCATTTTCTTTCCCAAAATTCTGACTGTGATTGAACCTTTCTTACGCAGACAGACTAAACGATAAGATGTGTGCAGAAAATCTGTTATGAGAATGTTGTTTAAAAATAGTGATGTTTGCTATTCTGATTCTTTGTTCTTTAGCTAAGTCTAGTCAGTGTCATTTTATGATGCACACAAAGGCTCGCACTTTAGTATATCCAGGCACAGATGTCAAGAGATTTCCAGTACCTTCAGAGTTTGTAGACTGGAAGGTTCCATTTCCAGAGTACAAACCAGTGGATTACACCTCGGAACGCATTCTTCAGCGGCCACCTTATGCAGACCCAGAAATAAGGTACTACATGTAAAACTACCTGGAAAGTGGACAGATTATGTCAAAGGACTTGACGGTCATGTCATGACATCTGATAACAAGGATGAAAAAGCTCCAGGGGGAACAAGTTCCTATATAAAAAGAACAGGGTTGCTCGTCAGAAATTTTGAAAAGACCCCCTAAGAGGTACAAAGATCTTTTTTTTGTGGGCGTCTCTTGAAATTTTTTTCACCCCTAAGAGATATCAATTCCAAAACTATACATTAACTGTCACTTTCATAATGTTAAATGAAACTTTAAGCTTTAAACGAAACAGAATTAAAAGTTAAGAATTATCTTCTGACATTTTTTTTTTTTTTGGCTCAATGCCCTAAAAGGTACCATGAAAGTTCTTACTGTGGACTTTTTGAGCCTAGACGCCCTAAGAGGTGCCTGAAAACCGCTTTTTTTAAACCGCTAAAAGGTACAACAGCCACCCCCATCCTTTTTATACAGAAACCTGTGTACAACTACAAGCACAGTGAGGGAAAGGGCACAGGGAATCTGGGGCACAATGCAAAGGATCAGAAGGGTGCTAAGAAAGGTTCTGCTCAAATTTCGAGCAATGAGTGCAAAAATCACATGCTAAAAATCTGCTCAAGGCACAGTAACATTTTAAATTCTTTTTGAAACATCCCACTCTAATTCATTTCTCCAAGTTACCCAAGCCTGTGATTAAACTCTCAAGCATTCTCAAGAAAGGATAATTTCAAATTCAAATTCAAATTCAAGTTTCTCTCATGGGATCAGCTTGACAGCTTAAGTCTTGATCAATTCTCCTTTTAAAACTGTACCTTGAGATTGCAGAATCAATGGGACATGCTCACAAACTGTAGCAATAATTGTTTTCAATTAGAGAATTGGGACCTAATTGAAAACTGTTACCAAGACCAGAAATACTAGCAATGCCACAAAGTAGAAATTACAATGAGGCACCCGTCCAGGGTGTTTGCCTTTATTTCTGCCAAAAATACAATGTGATAATTGTTATTCACAGTCTTTTTCATTTTTTTATACTTTGCTTCTCCAAAAGGGAGGGTGTCTAGCCACCCAATCCACTGCCTTCCCTCAATCTGCCCCTGCCTTTTACTGATAGTAACAGCACCCCTCCATCTGTGATCTTTGTAATGCTTGTAAGAACAATTCCTTTCCACTAACCATAGCCTACATAGGTAGCACTGAAAACAGGTTGCAAATTACAAGATTAACTACAAAAAATAACTGTAAATATTGCATCACATAAGAGGGGAGGGAACAGAAAATGTTCACATAAACCTTTAAGAATATTTACAGCTTCAAAAATATTCAAGAAATAACACCCATTTTCATGGGAAAATTCCAGACATCTACCTGGGAATTTGTTGCTGTGGTAAGTGTTTATATGTTTCCATGACAACCAATTAAGTTTGACAGAACTTTGTGTTTACGCAGACACATACTTTTTTCTGCTTGACTGCTTTTTTTTAACACGGTTATTATGTAATTCTACAGTTTTATATCTGTTATTTTAGCATCCCACTACCTTTAATTCATTGTGAGTCATTTATTATAATAATTAATATGTCTTGTGTTCTTTGTTTGTTTGTTTGTTTGACCTTAGGAATGGACCAGTTGACATACCCCTTAAATTCAATGCTCTTGATACTGCTTACAACACTGACAGGACAAGCCTGGACGGAGAGTATGAATTAGTGCAAGGAGTTCCAAGGTAAAGGAGAAAACTTCATCCTAGAGAGCAAGCACATCATCATTCAAACTTTAGTCTGTAGTTAATTATCTCACAAATTCATTGTCTGTTATCTCTTTTGATGTTGTTCTACATTGCCTAAGTACAAGTGACTATTGTAAATATGGACAGTCCTAATTAAGTGTTGGGAAACCAAAACAAAAGTTATCAGTCAGTTGCCACTCACAAGGGAAAACTAGAAAACTCCAAGAAAACGCATGTAACCAACACAAAGTTTGGGATAACATGTGTAATAGAACTGATTGCTTTAATTTGGTTTTACTGTTCATTGGATGACAAAGTACTGTAGTGCAAGTTTTTTAAGCCAATCGCTTAGAGAAGTGTAGCAATTGCAAAACCAACTGAAAGTAGATGTAAGTTATATTGAATCTGACACTCAAGAGGAAAACCTCTCTCACTCAGGCTCCCTCTTTTTAGAATTTACTGTTTGATGAATGCCAATTAATAAAAATACTTTAAATTTGATTTAAATGGTAAATTTAAATTTAAATGTTTTTACTTAAAAGTAATTCATAAATTATCAATCATGATAGTATACCAAGAAGCATTGTTTTTTACCCAACGAGATGAATATACTTACAAGATGAACCCAACAAGGTTTCTTCCTTTTTGCCAACGAGGATTAAGTTTCATCTCTACTTACTGTGCTATGTAGCAATATTTGCAGTCAATTTTTCTGAATCATTCAACTGTGTGATTCCAGAAAATATCCATACGCACCCTATAGAGGATCACTGAAAATTCTAAGGGAAAGACAAGTTTTTTTTATTAAGTGTACCTGAATCTACATGTAGAGGGACTGAGGGTTTAAACTGGTCAAAACTCCTTTTGTTGGAGGGGTATTGAAGTTTACTTGAACAATACCGTTAACAGTGACAGCTGAGAACCTCTTCCCCCAATGCTGGATGAATTGAAGATTTGCCCATGGGCTTAGGCAAAACAGTCAGTAATGAAAATTTCTTTGTCTTAAAGGAATCCTGTTGGTAGGACTGGAATGGTTGGTAGAGGATTGCTAGGTAGATGGGGTCCTAACCATGCCGCTGATCCAGTGGTGACAAGGTATACATTGATGCTGTACAACTGTAACACAAGACTGTATGTCCTTCAATTAATTCCCCATCATCAATTAAGAATCCTGCCTTGCACAACTGTCGTAATTTGCAGAATCATTATTTCAACTTGAAATATGAACCCATTCCTATCCCTAATAAGCAGTTGGAATGAATGTACGTACGGAGTAAAACAAGGCAGAATTGTGAAGACTGCTCCAGTTTTCTTGCCATAATAAAAGTTTAAAAGAATAAAGCTGCTTCAGTCACTAGTAGTTGAAAAACTTAGTGCACCAGGTGCTTACCAGTAACCATGTTTGGATGTACATGTGAATTCCAGAAAAAGCTTGCCTGTTTACAAGATACACATGTGAACTGTGATGACAAATTAGTAATTTATGGAAAATTTAAAAGATTTTCCATGCATGTGCATTTATGAACCCTTCATATGTAGCTAACCTCATTAAGTATTTCGGTGAATGATGAGAACCGTCAATATCTCCCTCCCTACCCCCATCTCTCTCTCCTCTCCCCTTCCTTCCTCCTCCCTCCCCTCCCCCTCTCTCTCCTTTTGCCCTCCTTACTCCCTCCCTCCCCTTTCATCCTCCAGGCTCATTAAAGCTGTTTAATATTTCCTCCTGAGGTGGAAGCGAGACAGCTCAGGAGAAAAAATTATACGAGATGGAAAGCCAGTCCTCGAATTTGTTGCCATCCAAAGAACGGATTGTTCAGAATGGGCCCTACCTGGGGTAGGTTACACAGCCTAAAGGTAGCCGCTGTTTCTTTTAATTGTTACGTCACATATCAGAGGCTTGAAGCCAGTGAAACAAAGTAAATGAAAATAAAACTGTTGTCTAAATTGGGGTGTATTTTAGAAATTAACTAGACTAGGCAGTGGATCACTTTGACGATGTCATGCTTTTCCAAATGTTTTTCACTGAAACAAAAAATAAGCCTCACTGCTCGATTTATCATGTTGGATGTAGAAAATATCTGAATTTTATAAGAATGTGTTGGAAATTCGTCAAAATATGCATATGAGACCCCAAACTTGGTAATTTTTACAAAGAATTGTATGCCATGGGGCAAGAGCCTGCTCCTAGCATACATTTCTTTGTAAAAAAAATTTCCAAGTTTTGGGATTCATACCAAAATCGTACAAATTTCGTGAGATAGAGGAATTTTCGTATACCAGTGTTCTCCCATAATTTGTGAATTGCAATTGCATAAACTAAATCTTTTGTCCTTTTGTTGCATCAAACCAGGGCATGGTAGATCCAGGTGATACTGTTACCAACACACTGAAAAAAGAGTTTGGAGAGGAAGCATTGAACTCTTTGGAACTTTCACCTGAAGAGAATAAAAGAATTCATGACTCACTGGAGGATCTTTTTCATCATGGAAATACGGTACTTAAAATATTATAATACATGTAACTAACGAAATAACATACACTGTTGATTGGTTGTCAATTATCCATACTGATTTCCAAACAAAGCGGAAGAACCAACCAATCACGATGCCTGGAATCGAGCATTGTGATTGGTCTGTTCTTTGGCTTCTGCTTACTACTCCGACAATGTAGTTTTCACCAGATCATAAGCAACAGAGACATAAGCAGAATCTGTGTTCAGCTTTCGGCTACGTCGGTTTGGTTTTCATTAGATCGTATCGCCCTGTGTTTGTCATTACGAGTCCGACGCCAGTGAAAGTCACACTTAAGCAAACATAAGGGTTATCAGGGAATGCTATCATTATCATGACCAGTGTCCGTTTTAACTTTGAACGTCGAACTTCCATTTTCCATTCACATCACAAATTTTCCAAGTCCTGTCGTGGATTGGCTCGTTCTAGGCGCATCATAAAATCCTGTTTGCAACAAACTATAAATATACCGATGAGTAGGGAATTTTGAGGCAAATTCCAGAATATGTTAATTCAGTTATACGAGACAGTTAGCTCAACGGACCATGTATTGTACTTTACTTGAAGGTATTTCAAGGTTATATAGACGATCCTAGGAACACAGATAACTCTTGGATGGAAAGTCAAGCAGTTAATTACCATGACGACAGCGGGAAAGCATTTGACAAATTTACCCTGAAAGCCGGGGATGATGCCAAGCATGTGAAATGGATGGAGATGTCACACGATATTCACTTATATGCAAACCACTACGACGTGGTCAAAAAAGTGGCTAGGAGACTTGATGCTTTCTGGTAGCCGGCTCAAACATAGGAAAAATCAGCCATTTTTTTTTTTTTTAGGAATTGTATCATAGCTATTGTAATTTATTCCGTGTGTGCACCTGTGTGAAAATCGAATGTGTAACCCTCAGGACACCCCATGAACACACAAGACGTGTTGTGAAGGCTCAAGGCATTAGGGCCCATGTAGTCTTTGCATTACACTGGTATGGTTTCAGTACCGTAAAGTGACTGCTTTGGTGTATTGTTCAAAATTTTTGATAATCATCAATCCAGTATGTATTACCAGTCCGGTACCGATTGCACGTTCCTAGTTTTAAGCTCTGTGTTCACAATTGTAGCCCTTTGTTTACCCTTAAAGACTCTGCAAAAAAAAAAAAACACTTAGATCTGTAGAGAAAACGAGGGCAATTAGTCTGTTTCGGGCGTAAGGAGCACCACATGATAACTCTCAAGAGTTTCAATCGTATAGGTATTTTGAAGCAATAAGGGTTAAATTGAAAACAAAAAACATGGACGGAAAATGGTTTTCTCTTTCAAAACAAATGCATGATCAATTCTGGTAAATCGGTAAAAAATAGTCAACGGTGAAAGAACCAATCAGATTTGTGCATTCGCAATACTGAAAGAGCAGGGAGTCCTAAAATGGATGTGTGAATTCCTGATTGAAATGTACAGATATAATCGCCAGTAATGTCTATAATTATTATCTGCTGACGTGTTTGGTTTATAACATTCTTACGTTAGATTGCCTATATGTTTTTCATTTGTCCTTGCTTCAGCTTTCCTCTTTCTTGTCGTCTGGTTACACTGCTCTGCTTTCGTTTTTTGCCAGATCATAGTTAATAGATGAGAATGATGAAGAATCCCGGCAAACATGAAGGAAGCAAACAAACGGGCTAAGATTTAATCGATAAAAGTGCCGTTTTTTGTCGCTGACATGTATATTTTAGCAAGACGTTTCGGCTAACTCTTAAGTCTTCATCAGTTGAAAAAAACCGCTTGATGTTACGCCCGATTTAAAAACTTTTTAAAATTAAAACGTTGCGCGTGCTGTATACGCGTGACTCGAGAGAATTTTAAGTGCGTGCCAAGCACTTGTAGACTTCAGGGATGACTCTGTGATCATTCCCAGCGTTCGGGTCTTTTACAGACATCCAAGCTTCTAGAGAAAGCCGCTGATGGTAATGTGCCTCATGTCTGACGACTTCAACGTTTTCAAAATCCATGTGATGATGACGTTCGTGAACATGGCACGCAAGTTTGGAGTTATGATCGAACATCAAGACAGCCTTTTTGTGCTCGGAAACCCGCATCTTCAGCGATCTTTCGGTCTGGCCATAGTATACAAAATCACACTGACTGCAATTGAGTCTGTACGGGTCCGCAAATGATCCCAGGACCGCAAATGATCCCGGACCGCAAATGATCCCCAAATTGGACCGCAAATGATCCCGGACCGGAAATGACCCCCGATAGGGAC
>Ga0126339_10001494_pt1 | contig 15918 bp, 11 predicted proteins | sample OrbTmetagenome_2_FD_92532 | JGI IMG/M metagenome (GOLD analysis project Ga0126339, IMG submission 92532) | Coral microbial communities from Petempiche,Puerto Morelos, Mexico - Orbicella T R C metagenome | ecosystem: Host-associated > Invertebrates > Cnidaria > Coral | place: Petempiche,Puerto... | reverse complement strand
GTCAACATCTTTTTTTCCGCCCCGCCGCCGCGCCGCCAGCCCCTCAAGGCCGCCCCGCCGCGTCGGGAGACCGGTTTCTACGCACACCAAACCAACCGGTCAACAGAAAAATGACAAAAAACTTTCAGCCCCGGTCGCCGCCCCGAGAACCGGCTCAAAATCAGGATGTTAGAGTCATCGGCGTGACACGACGGCAGACCCCGCACGGCCGGAAAGGCGCAGGCCGGACGTCGTGACCCGGGTCCGCCGCACGACTCTGGGGGGCACCCCAAGGAAAAACCTCTCGGCACGCACGCCCCATGGGAGGTCCGGAGCAAGGATTTCCCTTTATTGGGGCGTCTTTGGGCACCGGCGCCCTTATCGATGCCCCGTCACCAAGCAGACAGCCGCCCTCCCCCCGGGGTTTGGCCCCGAGGTCCGGGCAGGTCGCCGCCAAAAGGCCGGCCAGGCGGGCGCTCTCGCCTTTAGATATAGATATCGCGCGCGTGAGTATATAGATCCTGCCCGAATACCCACAAAATCCTTGTCGGCACGCACCGAATTTGAAACAACCCGCGTCGGCGTTGAAGGCGAACCTGGGCTCCGGACACACCCGCGAAGAGTCGGGCCGGCCTGGAAGTGATCGGGCGCAAGGGGCTCGATCCGGATCAGGCAGGGTCACGCCGGGTCACGGTTTCAGGCGGTCCTTACCTTATTGAAACCTTGACTCGTGACGGATCGGCAACGTGATGTTAGCCGCCGAGAATGAGGCGTGACTCAAATAACACGCTTGAACCCACTGTTTTTGAAGACTGTTCTGTTGACTTCCCGAGTCGTGTTCGGCAGTCTGAGGGTCGCCCCCGTGTTTGAGCACCGTTTCAGCGAGGAACGGATCCGTAACAGTCAGGCCGGGTCAACGCGTTAAGGCGGGGAGACGCGCGGCCCGAACGCCCGGCGGCCTTCGCGGCCGGCACGAACCAGGGCGGCCAGGATCGACGCCGTGAGGATCGGATCCCCACCACGGGCGGATCCGCGACGACCGCAAGGGCACACATGACAAGGGATGGAGAAAAGGGGATGAGGAGTGCGATGGTTGATCCCATCAGGGATCCCAGACCGCAGGCTCACCGGACCACCACAGCCGATGGCCCGGCCATCGGGCGGCCCCGATCCAGAAAGCTTGTCTCCAAGGGGCTCGTCGTCTCCGTGATGGCGAGCCTTTTGATCGCCGGGACCCAGGCCGGCGCCGGCCTGGGCGACGGCCCCGCGTCACCGGCCCCGCTGACGGACATGGCCCTCATCGCCGCCCTGGACGGCAAGCCGTCACCCGTCTTCCAACCCCACGCGGCGCCCTCACCCCAGGTCGTCGCCGCCATCCCGGCGACCGTCGCCGAGGGCGGCCCCGGCGCGGACCTCAGGGCCGTGACCCGAGGCTTCAATCTCGGCGCCCTGCCGGCCAGGGTGGCGCCCGCCGGCCCGGTGGCCGAGACCGATCCCACGGGAAGCCCCATTGAGGTACCCGCCCGCGTCGATGCCGGCGACACGCTCATCGGCCTGCTGATCGAGGCCGGCGTGGACCGCATCGAGGCGCATCGGGCCATCAAGGCCCTGGAAGAGGTTTACGACCCGCGCGGCCTGCGCCCGGGCCATGTCGTCCAGGTCCGCTTCTCCGCCCCGGCGGCCAACGACGATCGACACTTCCAGGGCTTCGCTCTCCAGCCAAGCGTGGACACCGAGGTTGTTGTGCACGCCGATCCCGACTGCGAGGCCGGCTACAGCGCCGAGGAGAAGAAGGAAGCCCTGGTGCGCGAGGTGGTACGCTTCGGTGGCCCCATCACCTACAGCCTCTATCAGGCCGCCGTGGACGCGGGCGTCTCCGAGGCGGCGCTGGCCGACATGATCCGCGTGCTGTCCTATGACATCGACTTCCAGCGCGACATCCAGAAGGACGATACCTTCGAGATTATGTACGAGCGGTTCAGCACCGCCGACGGTGAACCGGCGCGCAATGGAGACGTGCTGTTCACCGCCTTGACCAACGGTGGCGAGCGCATCGTGGCCTACGCCTACGAAACCGAGGACGGCACCCGCGACTACTTCAACGACCAGGGTCAGGGCGTTCGCAAACCCCTGATGCGCACGCCCATCGACGGCGCGCGCATCTCGTCGTCCTTCGGCATGCGTCGCCATCCCATTCTGGGCTACTCGAAGATGCACACCGGCGTGGACTTCGCCGCACCCACCGGCACGCCGATCTATGCGGCCGGCGACGGTGTCGTAAAACGGGCCGGCCGCAACGGTGGCTACGGCAACTACGTCCAGATCCGACACAACGGCGAGTTCTCCACCGCCTACGCCCACCTCAGCCGCATCCTGGTCGAACCCGGCGAGCGCGTGCAGCAGGGCGACGTGATCGGCCGCGTCGGCTCCACCGGCCGGTCCACCGGCCCGCACCTGCACTACGAGATCATCCGCAACGGCCAGAAGGTGAACCCGATGAGCGTGCGCTTCCAGCCGGCCATCAAGCTCGCCGGCGCGGAGCTGGAGCGGTTCCTGGCCCACAAGGCCGAGACCGATCGCCTGTACGCCGACCTGCGCGCGACCACCGAGGTGGCCAGCACCATCCGCGCCGGGTCACCACCGGCGGAGTAGGACAGGTCGCCACCCCCGCGTCCGTCCCGCCGCTCCGCGCCACGATGGCCGGGGCGGCTTTCTTTTGCGGCGCCGCGAGCGGGAACAGACGATCCCTTGACGGTGCCGCCCCGGTTTCCGACGTTCCAGACCATACACGGTCCACCGTGTTCATCGCTCCTGCCAAAGGATCGCCCGCATGGACGCCATGCCCCCCACGGCCGCCCTCAAGGCCCGCTTCGCTCGCCTGACCCACCTGCAGGATGCGGCACAGGTGCTGCACTGGGACCTGTCCACCATGATGCCCGAGGGCGGCGCCGAGGCCCGTGCCGCCCAGTTGGCCACCCTCAAGGCGATGGCCCACGAGCTGCTGACGGCGCCCGAGGTGGGGGACCTGCTGGATACAGCCGAAGCCGGCCCGAACCGCGACCCCTGGGAGGCTGCCAACCTGCGCACCATGCGCCGCCAGTGGCGTCATGCCACGGCCCTGCCCTCGGACCTGGTGGAGGCGCACGCGCGCGCCTGCGCGGCCTGCGAGATGACCTGGCGCCGCGCCCGCGCCGAGGACGACGTCGCCGCCGTGACCGCCCCGCTGGCGCGGGTGCTGGACCTGACCCGGGAGATCGGTCAGGCGCGCGCCGCGGTGCTGGGCTGCGATCCCTATGACGCGCTGCTTGATGAATTCGAGCCCGACGCCCGCGCCGCCACCATTGCCCCGCTGTTCGATCGCCTGGCCGAAACCCTGCCCGGCATCCTCGATGACGCGCTGGCCGCCCAGGGACCGGCCCCCGCCGCGCCCCCCGGCCCCTTCCCGGCGGACCGGCAGGAAGCGCTGGCGCGGCGCCTGATGCAAGCCCTCGGCTTCGACTTCCACTATGGCCGCCTGGACCAGAGCCTGCACCCGTTCTGCGGCGGCGTGCCCGACGACGTGCGCATCACAACCCGCTACGATGAGACCGACGCGACGAGCGCGATCATGGCGGTGCTGCACGAGACCGGCCATGCTCTCTACGAGCGCGGCCTGCCCGCCGCCTGGCGCGACCAGCCGGTGGGCCGGGCGCTGGGCATGAGCCTGCATGAGAGCCAGAGCCTGCTGATCGAGATGCAGGCCTGCCGTTCGCGCGCCTTCCTGGGCTGGGCGGCGCCGCTGATGGCCGAGATGCTGGCCGACGCCCCCCAGGCCCCCGGCTGGGACGCAGACACCCTGTACCGCCTGTACACCCGGGTCGCGCCCGGCCTGATCCGCGTGGACGCCGACGAGGTCACCTACCCGCTGCACGTGATCCTGCGTTTCCGGCTGGAGCGGGCGATGATCGCCGGTGACCTGGCGGTCGGCGACCTGCCCGGCGCCTGGCGCGAGGGTATGAAGACCCTGCTGGGGCGAGAGGTGCCGACGGACCGCGACGGCTGCCTGCAGGACATTCACTGGTTCGACGGCGCTTTCGGCTACTTCCCCACCTACACCCTGGGGGCGATGACGGCGGCGCAGCTCTTCCAGGCCGCCGTGGCGGCGCGACCGTCCATCCCCGAGGACCTGGCCCGGGGCGACTTCGGCCCGCTGCTGGGCTGGCTGCGGGCGACCGTGCACGAAAAGGGCAGTCTGTTGACGGCACCGGACCTGCTGACCGCCGCCACCGGCCGGCCGCTGGACCCGGACGTGTTCCTGGCACACCTGCGGGCGCGGTATGTGGAGCGGGAGGCGGAACGGGCGCGGTAGCAACCCCGCCCGCACCTCCCCCAAAGCCGTTACGCCATTCCCGGCCGCAGCCCGGACCCGGCTGGCAGGCGCGTACGCTCGGCCGCCGCCGGGCGCGGCGCGGTGTCCTTGGACCGCGCCTCGCCCGCGCCGCCGCCCCCGTCCGGGCCGTCGCCCACATCGGGCGGACCCGCGACACCGTCGCCGCCGTCGGTGCCATCGCCAGTATGATCCTCCGCGATCGGCGCGGCATCACGCCAGCCGCTCGCCCCCCCCGAAGCGGTCGCCTGGGCCAGGCGCCGCGCCTCCCGCGCCTCGCGCCGGCGACGCCCCCGGGCCGCCATGTTGGCCTTCAACATCAGCGCGCTGGGCGTGACCACCAGGGTCAGCACGGTGGCGAACAGCAGGCCGACCACGACGGCGCTGGCCAACTGGGTCCACCACTGCATGGACGGCGCCCCGTAGGTCACGACGCGGTTGATGAAGTCGATGTTGAGCATCAGCATCATCGGCAGCAGGCCGAGCGCCGTGGTGATGGTGGTCAGCATCACCGGCCGCAGGCGCTGCACCCCGGTGCGCAGGATGGCCTCACGAGGCTCGGAAAACTCTTGCTTCAGACGGTCGTAGGTGTCGATGAGCACGATGTTGTTGTTCACCACGATGCCGGCCAGCGAGATCACCCCCACCCCGGTCATGATGACCCCGAAGGGTTGGTCGGTGACCAGCAGTCCGAGCATCACGCCCACCGTGGACATGATCACCGCCGTCAGGATCAGGAAGGCGGAATAGAAGCTGTTGAACTGGGTGACCAGGATCACCGCCATCATGAACAGGGCGACGGCGAAGGCCTTCATGAGAAAGGCCTGGGACTCTTTCTGTTCTTCGTCCTCGCCCTTGAAGGTGACATCCACCCCCATCGGGAACCGGTCCATGTTCGCCGCCATCCAGGCGCGGATTTGCTTCATCTTGTCGTCGGGCAGCACCCCGGGGATCACGTTGGCCTTGACGGTCATGACGCGCCGGCCGTCCACGCGCTCGATCTGGCTGATCTTGGGCGCGGCGGTCCGTTCCACGAAGGCCGACAGCGGCACCAGCCCGGCGGTCGTGTTCAGGCGCAGTTGATCGAGCTGGCTCATCGAGCGCCGGTCCTCGGGATAGCGCACCACGATGTCCACCTCGTCCTTCGCCGTGTCCGGACGGAAGGAGGACACCTTCAGGCCATCCGTCACCAACTGCACGATGCTGCCGACCCCGGCCACGTCGCCGCCCAGCTTGGCGGCCTGGCCCATGTCCACGTCCAGCTCCCACTGGATGCCGGGAATGGGGCGGCTGTCCTCCACGTCCACCAAGTCGCCGACCTGATCGAACGCCGACAGCACCAGTTCCACCGCCTCGGGCAGCACGGCCGCGTCCCGGGCGCTCAGTTCCACCTGGATGTCCTTGCCCACGGGCGGCCCTTCGTCGGGCACGTCGGCCTCGATCCGCACGCCCGCCAGATCGGCGGTGCGCGCGCGGATCAGGGCCAGGACATCGTTGGAAGGCCGGCGCACCTGCCAGTCCTTGTAGGTCAGGCCGATGATGCCGATGGTGTCCTCGGCGGCGTCGGTGGGCGCGCGCGAGAAACTGCGGGCGTAAACCGCCTCGAAGTCGGGCAGGGAAAGGATCCGGGCTTCCACCTCGCGCAGCAGCACGTCCTTCTCGTGGATCGACAGGTTGCCGCGGGCGTGCACCAGCACGTTGGCCTGCTTGGGTTCCACCTCGGGGAAGAACTCGACGCCGCGCCCGAACTGGATGTAGACCGCCCAACTTCCCACGAGGCCGATGACCGCCAGAACCAGCACCACCGATGGCATGCGCAAGGCCACCGACAAGGTGCGGGCATAGGTGCCGGTCAGGCCGCGCAAGGCCGTGAGGTCACCCTGTTCACCAGCCGACAGGGCCTTCATGGTCTTGGGATCGGCGATGCCCGCCTTGCCGATATGCGCGCCCAGGGTGGGCACGAAGATCAAGGCCATCAGCAAGGACGCCGACAGGGTCGCCACCAGGGTGATGGGCAGGTACTTCATGAACTCGCCCACCACGCCGGTCCAGAACAGCAGCGGCATGAAGGCGGCAAGCGTGGTGGCGGTCGAGGCGATCACCGGCCAGGCCATGCGCTTGGCGGCCAGGCCATAGGCCTCGCGGCGCGGCAGGCCCTCCAGCATCTTGCGGTCGGCGTACTCGGTCACCACGATGGCGCCGTCCACCAGCATGCCCACCGCCAGGATCAGCCCGAACAGCACCATCATGTTGACGGTCAGGCCCATGGCCGCCAGCAACAGGATGGCCATCAGGAACGACCCCGGGATGGCCACCCCCACCAACAGGCCGGAGCGCAGGCCCAGCGCCGCCACCACCACCACCATCACCAGCAGCACCGCCGCGATGACGTTGTTCTGCAGTTCGAAGAGCATGGTCTTGATGTCTTCGGACTGGTCCTGGATGAAGTTGACCTCCATCCCCGCCGGCCAGTGGGCGCGCTCGCGCTCCACCAAGGCGGTCACGGCATCGACGGTGTCGATGATGTTCTCGCCGACCCGCTTCTTGACCTCCAGGGTCACGGCGGGCTGGCCGTTGACGCGGGCGAAGCCCTCCGGGTCCTTGTAGGTGGCGCGCACGGTGGCGAAGTCGCGCAGCCGCACCACCGAGTCCCCGGTGAACTTCACCGGCTGCTCGAGGATGTCCGACACGTCCTCGTAAAGACCGGGCACCTTGATCGAGAAGCGGCCCTCGCCAGTGTCCATGGTGCCGGCGGCCACCAGACGGTTGAATCGGGCGATGACCTCGGCGACGTCGGCGTTGGCCAGGCCATAGCTTTGCAGGCGCACCGGATCGACGATGATCTCCACCTGCTGCTCGCGGTCACCACCGATATCCACCTCCAACACGGAGGGAATCTTTTCGATCTCGTCGGCCAGATCGTCGGCGATTCGCAGCAGGGCGCGTTCCTGGATGTCGCCGCCCAGGGTCACGACGACGATGGGGAACAAACTGATGTTGACCTCGTGGACGGTCGGCTCGTCGGTCTCGTCGGGCAGGTCCACCTTGGCCACGTCCACCTGCTCCTGGACGTCGCGCTTGGCTTTCTCGTTGTCGAAACCGGCCTCGAACTCCATGAGGACGTTCGCTCCGCCCTCATAGGCGGTGGAGCGCATCTCCTTGACGCCCTCGATGCCTTTCAACTCCTGCTCCATCGGCCGGATGAGCAGGCGTTCGGCGTCCTCGGGCGAGATCCCCTGGTGCGTGATCGACACGTAGATGATCGGAATGGGAATGTCCGGAGAGCTTTCCTTGGGGATCTCCACGAAGGCCACGGTGCCGGCGACCAGCACCAGGAACAGAGTCGCCAGCACGGTGCGCGAGCGGCCCAGGGCTGCGTTGATGATGGCGTTCATGGGTGCGTCCCCGACGCGTCCGTTGGGTCCTGGGCACCCTCGTCGGCGCCCGTTTCGACGGACGCCTGATCGTCAAGCGTGTCGACGGTCGCGGTCGGCGCCCGCCCGGCCTCCAGCGCCGCCCGATCGGCGACGGCCAGGGCTTGGGCGTTGGCGGCGATCGTCTCCTCCGAGACCGTGTCCACGCGCTGGCCGGCGCGGACGAACTCCTGACCCACGATGATCAGAGTGACCGGATCGGGCAAGCCCTCGACCCACAAACCGCCCGCGCCGTCGCCGGCCAGGGTCACGGGGTGGAAGACCACCCGGGACTCGGCATCCACGATCTTGACACCGATGTTCCCGCGATCATCCAGGGTCAGCACGGCCGGCGAGATGCGATGGGCCTTGGCACTCGACAAGGGCAGGTTCAGTTCCGCGGTCATGCCCTCGGGGATGGCGCGGTCGGGATTGGCAACCTCCAACTCCACGGCGAAGGTCCGGGTGACCCCGTCGGCCACGCGGGCGATGAAGGAGACCTGGCCCTCGACGGTCTCGCCGGTCACCAGGGTCGCCGTCCCCCGCTGGCCCAGGCGAATGCGCGCGATCTCGGCCTCGGAGACCTTGGCCACCACGGTCAACGGATCCAGGTCCACCACCCGGGCCACCGGGTCGCCGTTCGACAGATAGTCGCCCACCTCCACTAGGCGCGTTTCCAGCACGCCATCGAACGGCGCCTTGAGGTCCGTATGGTCGATGTCCAGCAGGATGGCCGCCAGATCGGCCCGCGCCCCCTCCAGTTCCTCCTTGGACTCCATCAAGGTGCGGCGGCTGACCGCGTTGCGGCTGACCAGGCGTTCGTCGCCCTCCACACGGTCTTGCCAACGGGCCACGGCGGCCTCGGCGCGGCTCAGGCGTTCCAGGCGATCGTCCATGGCCAGCGTGGCCAAGACATCGCCGGTGGTGATCACGGCCCCTTCGGCCACCGGCACCGACTCGATGCGGCCGGTCGTCTCGGCCCGCACCTCCACCAGACGCGAGGCCCGGGTTTCGCCCAGAACCACGATCGCATCCAGCAGGTCCTCGGCCTCCAGATGACGCACCCGCACCTGCACCAACGGACCCGCGTCGTCGACCGTCACGGCGGCCGGCGGGCGCAGGTCGTGCTCGGCGGCCATGAGACCGCCGTCCGGACCGATCATGCCGGAGGCCACCCAACCCACGGAGGTCACGGTGATCAGGGCGGCTATCACGTACGAAGATTTCATCGTGGATCTCTTGGATCGTGTGGTTCGGAACCGGGGCGAGACCCCGGCCTGGGATCCCGGGTTTCCGGGGGACCCTGGACGGCCATCACCGCCGCCTCGGGTGCTTCGCGGATGTCGTCCAGCGCGGCCATTAGATCGTCGCGGAGCACCTCGATACAGCGCGCCCACATCTCGGAGCCTTCCTCGCCCAGGCGCAACAAAAACTGGTGTCCGGGGTTTTCGCACATCTTTTCGCGCAGCAATCGCCCCAACTCCGCGCCCAAACGCCGGTTGGCCCGCGCGTACTCATCAAGGATCCGCTTCACTTGGTCCCGCGCCATCAGATGGACGAAGGCCATCGCGAACATGGTGTCCGAGCGCAACTGATCCTCGGCCAGTGGTTCCATCAAGGCGGCCTTCAGAGCCGCCCGCCCGGAGTCGGTGATCGCGTAGACCTTCTTGTCGCGCCGCCCATCGCCGTTGCGGGCGTCGCAAGTGGCCAGACCTTCGACCAGCAGGGCATTCAAGGCCGGGTAGATGGAGCCGTAACTCAAGCTCTGGAAATGCTGGAACGGGCCGTCCTCGAACGCCTTGCGGATGTCGTATCCGGTGTCGAAGCCGGCCTCCAGGGCGCCCAGGCACAGGGTCTTGGCATCCAGGGGCATGGTTCAGGTCCTCAAGCGCGCGCAGTGCGATGGGGGTGGGCGGATAGGGTGGAACACCAGGAACACAGGTCATATATCGCGGTTCGATGTATGTATCAAGCCAATACATCGGATCGAGACATGCGGTTGACGCCCCTCGGGCTTGACCCGCCCGGCCCCCCTTGCGATCCTGCCGCCCGATCCGACACCGGGCCTCGTGGCCCGGCACCCGGCGCCGGGGACCGTCACGCCATGCTTCTGCTCATCGACAACTACGACAGCTTTACCTACAACCTGTGGCACTATCTGGGCGAATTGGGGGCCGAGGTGGCGGTGCATCGCAACGACGCCCTGTCCGTCGCCGAGGCCATGGCCCTCAAGCCCACGGCCATCGTCATCTCCCCCGGCCCGTGTGACCCGGACCGCGCCGGCATCTGCCTGGACCTGATCGCCGCCGCCGCCGCCGAGGCCCTGCCGATGTTCGGCGTCTGCCTGGGCCATCAGTCCATCGGCCAGGCCATGGGGGGCCGGGTGGTGCGCGCGCCCGCGCCCATGCACGGCAAGACCGACGCCATTCACCACGGCGGTCAGGGGGTCTTCGCCGATCTTCCCACGCCCTTCACGGCCACCCGCTATCACTCCCTCACCGTCGAGCGCGCCAGCCTTCCGGACAGCCTGGAGGTCACCGCCGAGACCGCGGACGGTGTGGTCATGGGCCTCCAACACCGCACCTTGCCCCTGCATGGCGTGCAGTTCCACCCGGAAAGCATCGCCTCCGACCACGGCCACCGGCTGCTGCGCCGCTTCCTGGACCTGGCCGGCGTGCCCGGCCTGACGCCCTTGGACCCCGCCCCCCCGGGACCCACGCACGAGAGAGCCGCCTGACATGACCGCCTCCAACCCCGCCTTCCGCGCTCTGCTGGCGCGCGTCGCCGACGGTCACCCCCTGGACGAGGGCGAGGCGACCCAGGTGTTCGACACCCTGATGGCCGGGGAGGCCACGCCCGCCCAGATGGGCGCCCTGCTCATGGGCCTGCGGGTGCGCGGCGAGACGGTGGCGGAGATCACCGGCGCCGCCCGCGCCATGCGCGCCAAGGCCACCCGGGTGACCGCCCCCGAGGGTGCCATGGACATCGTCGGCACCGGGGGCGATGCCTCGGGCACCTACAACATTTCCACCGGCGCCGCCCTGGTCACCGCCGCCTGCGGCGTGCCGGTCGCCAAGCACGGCAACCGCGCCGCCTCGTCCAAGAGCGGCGCGGCCGACGTGCTCGCCGCCCTGGGCGTGAACCTCGACGCCCCCTTGCCGCTGGTCGAGACCGCCATGCGCGAGGCCGGCATCGGCTTCCTGTTCGCCCAGCGTCACCACGGCGCCATGAAGCACGTGGCCCCGGTGCGCGGCGAGATGGGCGTGCGCACGATCTTCAACCTCCTGGGACCTCTGTCCAATCCGGCCGACGCCAAGCGCGAGTTGATGGGCGTGTTCGCCCGCGCCTGGGTGGAGCCGCTGGCCGAGGTGCTGGGCCGCCTCGGGGCCGAGCGCGCCTGGGTGGTGCATGGCGCCGATGGCCTGGACGAGATCACCACCACCGCCGAAACCCACGTGGCCGCCTGGGACGGCGGAGCGTTGCGGACCTTCACCATCGCCCCCGAGGACGCCGGCCTGCGCCGCGCCGAGCCGGCGGACCTGAAGGGCGGCACGCCGGAGCAAAACGCCGACGCCGTCCGCGCCATGCTGGATGGCGCCCCCGGCCCCTACCGCGACATCGTGGTGTTCAACGCCGCCGCCGCCCTGGTGGTGGCCGACAAGGCCGCCGACCTCAAGGCCGGCGCCGCCCTGGCCGCCGAGGCCCTGGACAGCGGCGCGGCCAAGGCCACCCTGGCCCGGTTGGTGTCCATCACCCATCGCACGGTCGAGGAGGGCGCGGAGGCGTGAGCGACGTTCTGGAGCGCATTTGCGCCATCACTCGCGACGACTTGGCCCGCCGCCTGATCGACCGGCCACTCTCCGACCTGGAGGCGGCGGCGCGCGCCGCGCCGCCGGTGCGCCCCTTCGCCGCCGCCCTGTCGGCCAAGGTCGAGGGTGGGTCCGGGGCGGGCGGCTTCGGCCTGATCTGCGAGATCAAGAAAGCGTCGCCCTCGGCCGGGCTGATCCGCCCGGACTTCGATCCGCCGGCGCTGGCTCGCGCCTATGAGGCGGGGGGCGCCGCCTGCCTGTCCGTGCTCACCGACGGTCCCTTCTTCCAGGGCGATCCGGCCTTCCTGGTCGCCGCCCGCGCCGCCTGTTCCCTGCCGGTGCTGCGCAAGGACTTCATGGTGGACCCGGCCATGGTCCCCGAGGCCCGGGCCATGGGCGCCGACGCCATCCTGATCATCATGGCCGCCGTCGACGACACCCTTGCCGCCGATCTGGCCGCCACCGCCGCCGACTGGGGCATGGATGCCTTGGTGGAGGTCCACGACGCCCCCGAGATGGAGCGCGCGTTGCGCCTGCCCTGCCCGCTGATCGGTGTCAACAACCGCAACCTCAAGACCCTGGTCACCGACTTGGCCACCACCGAGGCGCTGGCGCCGATGGTTCCACCCGACCGTCATCTCGTCTGTGAAAGCGGCCTGAAGACTCGCGCCGACCTGGACCGCATGGCCCAGGTCGGCGCGCACCGCTTCCTGATCGGCGAGTCCTTCATGCGCCAGGACGACGTGGCGGCGGCGGTGGCTGGGCTGCTGGAACCCGGCGGCTGACGCCATCGGGCGCGCCCGACCGGCCGCCCGGCACGCCTGTCCTGTTCGGAAAAGGCCCCACCTCCCATGTCGCTGCTGATCGAGCGCGCGGTGATGCTCGCGCATCACCATGGCCATCTGATCGCCGCCGTCGAGACCCGGGATCCGGCCCTGGGGGTGGTCGGCGGCGACCTGCTGGCGGCACCGCTGGCGGATCCGGACTGGCGAACCCTGGCCGAGCAGCCGCCCCGGCTGATGGTCGCCCCGCCCCTGCCCGGCCGCCCGGTCCTGTTCGGCGCCGCGACACTGCTTGATGATCGGACCACCTTGCTGGTCCCGGTGCGGTCCGACAGCGGCGGCGCCTTGCTGCGGCTGACGCCGGACCTCGCGGTGGCGACCGATACGCTGCCCTGGCCCCTGCATCGGGTGCTGGCCCTGGGCGCAACCTGGGTCGGGCTGGTGGCCGATCCTCCCACCCACCCGGACGGACCACTGATCGTCTCCCGCCCGGCGGCGGCGAACGATGGCGGCTGGCACCCCCTGGCCACCAGTGCGCCGTTCTCACTCGGGCCGCGCCGCCGCGCCCGCGACCTGATCGCCCTGGGCGGACGGCCGCACCTGATCCTCGACGACGACCAGGCCGGCTTCGAGGTCTGGCGTGGCCCTGTCCCAGGCGCGGACGACGCCTGGACCCCGATCCTCACCGAGGGCGCCGGCCGCCATGCCGCCAACGCCGCCGTCACCGCCATCCTGCCGCGTGGTGACGGGTCGGTCTGGCTGGGCGTGACGGCCGTGCATCGCGGACCTGTCCCGGGGGGCGACTGGGGGCCGGAACTCATCGCCCTGCGGCCCGACGGGACCTGGGATCTGGTGGTGGGCCAGCCGCGCTTTTCCCCCGAGGGCGTGCGGGTGCCCCTGGCCGCCCTCGGCCCGGGATGGGGCGATCCCACCCACGCCGCCGTGATCGGCCTCGCCGAGACCCCCGACGGCCGGGTGGTCGCGGCACGTCAGGCGGCCGATGAGCCCACGGACGGAAATGGCGATGGGTGGCCCTTCACCGGCCAAGTCCGGCTGCTGACCGGGAACGCGGACAGCGACTGGCACCCCCTGCCCGTCTCCCCGCCCGCCGACGCCGGCCCGGTCGCCGCTCTCTGCGCCCTGCCCGACACCCTCGCCCTGGGCCATGGCGCCGACCCCGAGGGCGACGAGTCGCCGCTGACGCTGGTGGCGTGGTGAGGGTCAGTCGCGCCGATGACGTCACATATGATGTCGCCGTCTTGATCCAGTCCAGCGGATCCCACATACTTGGATCGTCATGGTTCGGCTCGTGCTTGACACCGATGTGATGGTGGCGGCGGTTGCCAGTCCGTCCGGGGCGTCGCGGGCCTTGCTGCGCGCGGTGCTGATGCGGCGGATCGAACTGGCGGCGTCCACGAGCCTTTTCCTGGAGTACGAAGCCGTGCTGCTGCGCCCGGAGCGACTGCGCGCTGCCGGCGTCACCGACCTGTCCGTCGCGGCCCTGCTGGACGCGCTCGCCGCCCTCGCCGTTCCCGTCGCCCTCGACATCCGTTGGCGACCAAGCGGCGCTGACCCGGACGACGAACTGGTCCTGGAAACCGCCGTGAACGGTTACGCGAAAGGCATTGCCACCTTCAACGCGCGTCACTTGCGGGCCGCCGGCCACCAGTTCGGCCTTCTGGTGGACCGGCCCGCGCCCCTGTTGAGGAGGTTCGTTCCATGACCGCAGCCCCCTTTTCCCTGCGCCTACCGCCCGACCTGAAAGCGGCCGCCAGCGAGCAGGCGGACGCCCTGGGGATCAGCCTGAACCAGTATGTGGCCACCACCCTGGCGACCCGCGTGGGCGCCCAGGCCGAGGCGGCACGGTTCTTCCGTCGGCGCGGCGCCCACGGCGATCCGGCGAAGGCACTGGCGGTGCTGGACGACATGGGCGACCCGGCGGTGCTGGCCGACGAAGACCGCCTGGACGCCCCCTCCATCGAGGACGAGGATACCAACCAACCCTCGTGACCAGCGCCCAGGCGTTGCGCGACACCATGCCTCTATGACGATTTGCCAGCCCTCTTAACCTCGCCGCAACACCGCACGATGCTTGCGCCGAGATACCCTCGGGTCTGGTCCCGGAACACCCCGCGGTCGGTTCCCGAAGTACCCCACGGTCGGTTCCCGAAGTACCCCACGGTCGGTTCCCTCCGGCCGCCAAGCAGACTAGACTCCCAGCCGCCGGGACCGCCCCCGGTTCCCCCCGTTTCGCGACCCCACAGGAGGTCCTCATGCCCCGCGCGTCCGCCCCGTCCGGTTCCGCGTCCCTGTCCGCTTCGTCGCTACCCGACACGCCGGCCTGGCAGGCCCTGGCCGCTCATCACCAGAGCGGCGCCGTGCCCCCCATGCGCGCCCTGTTCGAGGCCGATCCGGAGCGTTTCGAGCGTTTCTCGCTGACCCTCGGTGACCTGTTGCTCGACTATTCCAAGAACCGGATCACAGCCGAAACCATGACGCTGCTCATGGACCTGGCCCGCGAGAGCGGGGTGGAAGAGAAGCGCGACGCCATGGTTTCCGGCCAGGCCATCAACGCCACCGAGGGGCGGGCGGCGTTGCATGTGGCGCTGCGCAACCGCTCCAACCGGCCGATCCTGGTGGACGGCCAGGACGTCATGCCTCAGGTCAACGGCGTGCTCGACCAGATGCGCCGCTTCTCCGAGGCGGTGCGGGACGGTGCCTGGACCGGCGCCACCGGCCAGCCGGTGACCGACGTGGTCAACATCGGCATCGGCGGCTCCGACCTGGGGCCGGTGATGGTGGCCGAGGCGCTCAAGCCCTACTGGCACCCGCGCATCCGGCCGCATTTCGTCTCCAACGTGGATGGCACCCACATCGCCGAGACCCTGCACCGCCTGAAGCCGGAAACCACGCTGTTCCTGGTGGCCTCCAAGACCTTCACCACCCAGGAGACCCTGACCAACGCCAGGACGGCGCGCGCCTGGCTGACGGCCGCCCTGGGCGAGGGCGCGGTGGCCAAGCATTTCGCGGCCCTGTCCACCAACGCCCCGGCGGTGGCCGCCTTCGGCATCGACACCGCGAACATGTTCGCCTTCTGGGACTGGGTGGGCGGCCGCTATTCGGTGTGGTCGGCCATCGGTCTTCCGGTCGCCATCACCATCGGCTTCGACAACTTCGTGGCGTTCCTCGACGGCGCCCATGCCATGGACGAGCACGTCCGCACCGCGCCCCTGGAAGAGAACCTGCCGGTGATCCTGGGCATGCTGGGGGTGTGGTATGGGAACGTCCAAGGCGCGGCGGCCCAGGCCCTGTTGCCCTACGACCAGTACCTGCACCGCTTCGCCGCCCACTTCCAGCAGGTGGACATGGAAAGCAACGGCAAGCGCGTGACCCTGGACGGCCAGCCCGTCGCCTGGGAGACCGGGCCGGTGATCTTCGGCGAGCCCGGCACCAACGGCCAGCACGCCTTCTACCAGCTGCTTCATCAGGGAACGGACGTTATTTCGGCGGACTTTATCGCCCCGGCGTTCTCGCACGCCGATCTCGGCGATCATCACCAGAAACTCCTG
>Ga0126339_10001493_pt1 | contig 15919 bp, 11 predicted proteins | sample OrbTmetagenome_2_FD_92532 | JGI IMG/M metagenome (GOLD analysis project Ga0126339, IMG submission 92532) | Coral microbial communities from Petempiche,Puerto Morelos, Mexico - Orbicella T R C metagenome | ecosystem: Host-associated > Invertebrates > Cnidaria > Coral | place: Petempiche,Puerto... | reverse complement strand
GTAATGAAATGTGAAGGTGAATTAATCAACATGACACGAGCATGGGACAAAGAAAAATTCTGAGTCCCCGACAGGAATCGAACCCATGACCTCCCGAACACCGGGCGGGTGCTCTATCCACTGAGCTACGAGAACTCATGGGGAGCAAGGTCAGCCTGAGGGAGCCTGAGTGGATAGAGCGCCCGCCCGGTGTTCGGGAGGTCATGGGTTCGATTCCTGTCGGGCACTCAGAATTTTTCTTTGTCCCACGCTCGTGTCATGTTAATTAATTCACCTTCACATTTCATTACCGAGCTTAAAATTCACCATCTTTATTAACTTATCACTACTCACGATGAAATCAATAGCGTTGATCCTAGCAGTATGCAGGAGACCTATCATATATGAACTCAGTTAAATGACCTTGCTCTCCATGAGTTCTCATAGCTCAGTGGATAGAGCACCCGCCCGGTGTTCGGGAGGTCATGGGTTCGATTCCTGTCGGGGACTCAGAATTTTTCTTTGTCCCACGCTCGTGTCATGTTGATTAATTCACCTTCACAAACCTTGAAGTAGTCACAATGTCATTTAACCACATGATCACTTGACCACCAGCTGAAGCTCTGTTTTTATTCCAGAATTCTGTTGTCCATTCGTGAGACTGGAGGGGACTGGGCTGATGGACAGCATGGAAGAGGTGACCTGATTCTAAAAGGAGAAAAGGACCCAAAGGCCGGGCCCAACATCAAGATACCAGATAGGGACATTGGACCTTCTAGTACCCAGGTGTTGATTTAGTACCAGTTTGGTGTAGCTGATCATTTAACCCAGGGCTAAAGTTAAATTGGATGTCAGTGGGTAAATTCTAAAACCTAGGCACATGACATTAGGCATTAGTCAGCCACCGCCAGCAACTTTCAACTAAATAACCAGTGAAGTCATGATCATGATTGACATGTACATGTATCACTGGATTAACATCTTCACTTATTCTGCCAAGCACATTATATATAACCTGGATTAAGCTTGCATTGTTTTGTTTTTTGTTGGCATTCTGAAAAATGAGTGCTCTGCTTATTTTCAGTTTAGCTCTAAACATTAATTTTTCTGTTATTGTTGACAGCTGTACATGGTCCGCACCATGCTGGAATCCCTGGTGTCTGACAAAGGAGGCAAAAAAGTAATGCGCAAGGAGCTGGAGAAAGAGACAGTGGAGATGATTGAGACATTCTTGAAGAACTCTTTCTTCTTTGAACAGCTGCTTCATTTCAATGAAGTTTTAAGGGAGTGTTGTGACCTTTCCCAGCTTTGGTTCAGAGAGTTCTATCTGGAGTTGACAATGGGGGCCAGAATTCAGGTCAGAATCACTGTAATAATGGCCTTTTAGAACTGTGCAAACTGATCAGTACTCAAGAACTGATCTCTTGCCTAACTATCCTAGAGGAGACTGTTGGTTATTAGCCAGCAATGCATGCATTGAAAAGTAAAACAGTTCTAAGAGCTGGCAGCTGGTTTACACAATTTCTGGATTTAAGAAAATTACGTCTTATTTAGAGAATTGTGCCAGAATTGTTACTCAAGCACTGAGCCTTGAGTGAAAACTCTTTTCTTTCTATTTTTACTTATTTCTGTTAAGTCACCCAGAGGAAACCAACCTATACAGAGGTGTAGGGAAATTCCGTCCATATTGTGACACCAAAACACGGGCCCTAAAATGCTGGAAGAAACTTTGAAATTGACTTACGCACAGTTGTGTAGGAAACAAATCATTTGTACGACACTGATTTTGTCAGTCTTTCTCTTTGCCACTATGCCCATTTATATATTTCTCATCAATGACTCTGTTCTTTGTATGTGCAGTTTCCTATTGAGATGTCGCTGCCGTGGATCTTGACAAATCACATTCTAGAGAGCAAGAATCCCAGCATGATGGAGTAAGTATTGAAATGAAAAGTGATCTGCACAGTGCAATACAAGATGCGGGGTCATGGTGGCTGGTGATTGCTGTGTTTTGCTGTGAAATGCATTTTCCACGCAACTGGTGAACTTGAGTACAAGACAAGTGTTAGCCAGGCATGTGTTCAAAGGGAAGGGAGAGGGGGAAACTAGTTTCCCTCTTTCCCTTCCCTTTGAATGCCTGCCACACCGGCTACTTACGTGTGTAACTGGTGAATTTTTAACCAACTCTTGACAATATGCTGAGAGGTAATGTGTGATGGGTTAGCATCTTAGTTGGGCAGGGGGAAGGGTGGGTAACAACAGTCAACAAAAGGCCATGAGTACAGTCAGTGCTCAAGTGCTTGCCAGGAAATAATAAATGAAAACAAAGTTTAAGCGAAACATGGATAAGTGAAAGTACAATTACATGTAACAAGCAAGAGCTAATGTAAGGAAATTAAATAACACAGGCAACCAAAACAAAATGCACTCTGAGGCTTCGTTGAAGTCTTAACTGACCAATGAACTGTTGTTATTCTTTAGGTATGTCTTGTATCCCTTGGATCTTTATAATGACAGCGCTCATTATGCCCTGACTGTTTTCAAGAAACAGTTTCTGTATGATGAAATTGAAGCTGAGGTGATTCCACGATTGACTTTAAACTGTTTGTATTAGTCAGGGTTGTGCACTAGCCCAAATGACTCATGTAAAACCAAAACCAAAATTATCACATCTGGTTAATTACAACGGATACAAATCACTCAGTGAACTAACCAGAAATTGAAACAAAAACCATGTAATCCGTTTAAATGGTGCGGGGAACGGTTGGTTCCCTTCTGACTGGCTAAAAGCCAGATATTAGTAGAGCTCATTGGTTAGAGCAACAGACCGGTGTATGATACGGTCATGGCTTTAACTCGCACCCAGGGCTCTGAGTAGCCCTATTCACCGTTAATCTTTCTCATTTGCCTTACGATATAGTCCAGCATGCATGTGAGGCAATTTCGGGCTATTTTGTAGTTTTAACCCGAAATTGCCTCGCATTCACGTTGGATTACATTGTAGCGTAAATAAGCAAAGTAACGGTCAAAGGGTTGTTCTTCATTGCTCTGTTTCGTTTCCTCGCAGTAACTTTACACTGTGCATAGTATTTGTAATGATATTTCTTATTTGGTTGTTAGGTAAACCTTTGTTTTGACCAGTTCGTGTACAAGCTCAGTGATCAGATTTTTTCTTACTACAAGGCACAGGCTTGCAGGTGACTCCTTTTCCTTTCGTTCATTCCAAATGCTTCAACAGTTCAAGTAGTTTAAAATATGTAACATGCCATACCAAAATCACGAAACGTGTAGCAAGGGTGGGGAAAGTCACGCAACTCTTTCATTGTCACGCTTGAAATCTTGATTCTTTTTATTGACTGCTGTATATTTTCTTCAGTTTTACTTGGGAAACTTTGGTGCTTGAACCTGGCGATATTTCTTGGCTAACAATTTTGTATTTTATGTTCTCTTCAATTGTGTGTTTGTGATTTTGATCATTTTTGTGAATTGATAGTATGAATCAGTTATCTGGTTTTCCCTCTCTACAGTATGTTGCTGGACAAGAAGTTCAAATCTGAGCAGGTCCGTTTGGGTGTCGAGGCCGCGGCGAAGCTAGGCACTCGCTCCAATAGATACGAGACTCTTCTGAAACAAAGACATGTGCAGGTTAGTGAAAGTCGTCCTTTCCTTGGCCAATTTTTTTAGCTGTTTTATGGGTCGAAATGCATTCGACGGCCATAAACACGCAAGGGAAAAAGGTTAAAATTACGCAATGCAACGCAGCGCAAGGCAAGGCAACGCAAGAAGTAGTCACGGTCATGCTTTCCCAATGGAAAATTCGTTCGAAAAACATGACCGTTCCACTTAACTTTCAACCTTTATTTACCCTCGGCAGTGTAATAGCACAAGTGCTGGTGGGGCCGAGCAAGCAACTGAAACAAATAATTGAAATTGAACATAACATTGTCAAGAATCTCAACTGGCCGGAGGCAAACCAGTTGGCTATTTACAAGCATGGCCGATGATTTGAACTCGGGACTACCGAGAAACAAATCCAGGTAGTGGTGAGAGCGGGATTCGAACTCGGAACCGCTGGATTGTGTGTCCGACACGCTGACCACTCGGCCACGCTGCCTGCCTGGGAAATACCAGGTAATATCCAGTGGGCAGGATAGTTCAAGCCAATCACAGCGCAAGATTTGGTTAATCTTACCCGTCTGTGGAGCTAGCTTTAGAGAAAATGTACTGGAGATACAAGTCGCCTTCAGTCACTGAGCGCACAACGAATTTTCACGTGGCAGCACAACCAATCAGAAGACGTTATATGCGCACTACAGAGAGTAGGGTAAAAGTGAAGAACTGAGCTACCTCCTCACTGGGGAGGTTTTCTGCTCGAATATTGGACATTTTGGGAGGCGCGGTGGCCTCATGGTTAGTGTGCTCGTCTTCTGGATCGAGCGGTCCGGGTTCGAGCCCTGGCCGGGTACATCGTGTTGTGTTCTTGGGCAAGACACTTGACTTTCACAGTACGTCTCTCCACCCAGGTGTATAAATGGGTACCGGTGAACTTAATGCTGGGGGTAACCCTGCGATGGACTAGCATCCCATCCAGGGAGGAGTAGAAATACTCCTGGTCGCTTCATGCTACAGAAACCGGGATAAGCTCTGGCCTGATGGGCCACTTGGCTCGCATGCAGACTTTATCGGACATTTTTCTCGTGTTAGAAGAGTAAACCCTTGACGTTTTGTTCCTCGGAGACTTACAGACTAACTTTTTTCTCCGTTTCTTTTTTTTTTTTAGCTTTTAGGCCGTTCTATCGACTTGAACAAACTGATCACTCAGCGTCTCAATAACTCCATGATACGGTCCTTGGATTGCGCTATTGGTCGGTTCGAGAGCGGAGATATCTGTGGTGTTGTGGTATGTCTGAGCATCTAGGTTTCAAGACAGTCTATCCTTGTAATCTTAAATCGAGAAATGCGCGTGCCCTGTTTTTGAAATCCCCGCGGTATTTTAAAACGAGTCCCAAAGGCACAGTTGAACTGTGCAGTTAGTAGGCACAAGTTTCCGTCGTATTGTCGTAAAGAAGATGGGAATTGAGACCACGAGATGTAGAAAATACAATGTGCTAAACATTTCTTAAGTGCTGTGGAATGCCTTTGCTACACTGACTTGGTTTTCTGATCACCCCGGCTTAAGGTAGGCTCAATTTTCGCCGCTTCGTCGAGTCAAGCTAGTATACATTCCTCCCCGAGAAGAGAGTGCCCTCTTGGGAAGAATGCGGGCACCTTTCCCGAACAGCGGCTAGTAATCGAGCGTGGGCCTCAGATGAATAAACTAACTGTAACACGTGTCTCTTAGGACTTGGAGAACTTACTCGACGTAAACCGAATGACGCACCAGTTGCTGTCCAAGTGCGTGAAGCTGATTCCATTCAAGAACATCCTGGGCGAGGCGAATCACTCCGTGTCCGCTCCTTATGGCAGGATCACTCTTCATGTGTTCTGGGAACTCAATTTCGACTTCCTTCCAAACTACTGCTACAACTCATCCACAAACAGGTGATCTTGTGTTTCTGAAACGGTACTTTTCAGTCCCAAGTTACTCGTTTGCCATGTCCTGGAACTAAATATTTACTACTCTGATCGCGTGGGTGACAGAGATGCCTGATGAAAAATGTTTCCAAAATTCAATTATTTTGCAAACTTTCCACAGACAAATAGCACCACTTGAAAGTACTGCTCGATGGCTTTCATTTGAATCCATGGTCACACACTAGAGTTTCATCCTGGTTTGTTTAGGGGATTCATCCTTATAGTAACGCAAACCTTGTACAGCAAAGTACAGAGAAACTGTTACCAGTCAATCTCTCTCTATTTTTAAAAGTAAACTTTGTTAAGTTATTTAAAAATGCAGTTTTTATTGGTTTTATTTGTAATTTTAGTTTTTATTATCATTTTAATGTTTCAGAGTTGGCGTGATGTCCTCTGGATGTTGCCGACGAAATAATATTTAGATTTAGATTTAGAAACACATTCAAGTAGTTGTAACAGTTTAGTCACATTCAACTTATCAACAGTACGAACCAGGGCCCCTCGCTTTTTCTCAAAGTAATTTACCGTCAATTTAAAGGATTTTCTAGTAAAATAACGCTTTAATTCTTCTGTTGTCTTCAGATTTATTCGCACAACTCTTTCTTATGTGGACAAAGTTTCCAGAGAACAAGCCCCAAAGCAAGCGTATCATTATTTCTTCGGTACAAAGGTAAGTTAGATTAAGTGCATTACATAAAGCTGGATGAGTAAACTGGACTTCCATAGAGGCAATGTGGCCCAGCGGTTAGGGCGCCCGACTTGAAATCCGGGGGTCTCGGGTTCAAGTCCCGCTCTGACTACTTAGCTGGAGCTGTCTCTCGGTAGACCCAAGTTCAACTCTTCGGTCATGTTCGTAAATAGCCAACTGGTCTGCCTCCCGCCAGTTGAAATTTAGTTGATATATTTGTTTCTTTCAATGGCATTCCTGTGTAATACCTAGGTGTAGCTAAACGCATTGACCACTATAAACAGCAACATTTGAACATTCGCGTGCTCAATCTTCTCTTCACGAGGGATTCGGCTGTCTGCAATTCGGCTAAAGAGTATTCGGTTCCATGGTGATGTCGATGTCGGGAAATTTCAGAACCGCGCAATAACGAATCGTACACATTTTACGCTTCTCCGTGGCGCTTCGTCGTATTTTTCGGTGTGGGCGGACCTCAGAGAATGGAGCATGCGACGAAACACCTGTTTTTTTAGTCCATCAGGATGTGGTATCAGCTGTGGTATGAACTGGTGGGTGGTAGTAAGCCGACGAACTGTGTGAATTAATGTTTTTTTTTTTTTTCGTGTTTCAGCTTCAAAACTCCGTGTTTAACGCCATCGCGTCACTGTACAGTAACTTTGTCGGTGACATTCATTTTGCTTGCATTGCTCGCTTGCTTGGTTACCAGGGAATTGCTGTGGTGATCGAGGAACTCCTGAAGATCATTAAGAGTGTGGTAAGTCATAAAAATGCTCACGATACAGAATACCTAATACCAAAAAAAAATACCTTCTCTATTCCACAACTCACTCCAACCACGCCCCGGCCCCCCTCGCCTTCCCCAATATCCCCAACCCCCAGGATTGACCAAAATTTATCCTGGGCTCCTAAAAAAATGGCTTGGGCTCCTTTTGAAGTTAAAAATTTCCTTAGGCAATAGCCTTGTATCATGGTCTTTTTGTGAATTACTATGTCATGATAGTTACGCCAATGTAATGTGCGTAACCTGCCAAAATTGGCTGCTGGGGAATACTCTTAGTCAATTTCCTGGGGATCAAGCTGGCTTCTCAGATATATCGATACAGAGATGGGAGTGGATTTTAACCTTTCAACGTACAGTTCATTCTTGAAGGAGGATCTGGATGGGAGTGTTGTAATCTCAATGATCAGTGAGATTAATTTTCGGCGATTTTTTTGGCTATCAATTGAAATTTTGGCCCGGTTCTCAGCTATTGGTAAATTTTTTGCAGCTCTCAGATCTCCCGGGTGAAACAAAAGTTATCACTTTTGCTAATATAAGTTTGGCAGTGTAATAAACATTTTGCCTAGTTCTTAATTTGCTGTCTGTTAAACTCCATCCAGACACTCTTGAGGCGGTACAATAACAACCTTGTTTGTTTAGTGGTTTTATTTGAAATTCCCCTGCGTCGATGTCGTCGTACTAACGTGATTTCCAATCCGCAGCTCCTCGGTCAGCTTCAGCCATACATCGCCCAGCTCATTGAAGGAATGCCTAAGAAATGTGGCCTTCCTCGCTTTGAGTACGGATCCACAGGTAAGCTTAAGTGCGGATCCAGAGGTGTCTGCCAATGTACTTTTGGCTGTGGCGAGTTTAAAAAGAGCTTGTAAGTCGTCTCTTTAAACGAGTTTCATTACGGTTCAAATCGGCGGAACTTCAAAACAGTAGCTCACTAATGGCACAATAATGAGCTTTTAAAAGTGTTTATCTTAAAAGGTGGTTAAGGCTGGGCAACACTGAAGTAGATTAGGTTTTCCTGGAGGCGTGACGTTCCACATAAAGCCACTTTAAAGGGAATGTTTTACATTAATTTTAGACTACTATTTTCCTCTTATCTTGTTGTGGCTCGATGCAAATCTCAAAGCTGCCGTCAAGATTATGTACAGGATTATGCGTATGAGAGTTTTTCGGTTGTGTACCGTCAATTATTTTCTCGTAGTTTATTCCACCCTTATTAGCTTTTATTGCATCTCACAATTAAAGTCTGCTCTGCTCTCTCCCTTCCGCTTTTAAGATAAAGATGAGGGTTTTTTTTTTAATTTTGGTGTTATTTGTATTTCGTTTTTTTGAATGTAAATAGACGTTGGCACATTTCTTCCCTTACTTTTCTGCCAGGTGTCCTTGAATACTATCACGCTAGCCTTGAACCGATCATGCAGTACCCGTACCTGAGGACAGACGTGTTTCAGGGATTCAGAGAGATCGGTAACGCCATTCTCTTCTGTCTACAACTGGAGGGCTTCTTGGTAAGTTACTGCCGACAGTCCCTGGCTGATGTTTTTGTGAAGCTAGTTGTAAACACCGTGAGTACCTCGAAATTTGTTGAATCAGGTTTTTGCCTTTTTTGCCACACTATTTTGAGTTATTTTAACCACGTCCAAAATTATCTTTAAATTGAAAGAAACCTAAGAATAGTAGTTTACTATGATAGAAAAACACTAAAGAGATGATAATAAACCATAAAGGAACAAGGATGCCGATGGTTTAGGATGGGGAAGATTAACACGGAGTACAAACGACGAACTTGAAAAATTTTGGTTGCCCTTTTCAAAATGTGCAAACTGTGACGTAGCTCCTTTAGTCATAGACTGTCACCTGGGAAAAACGTTTGCTACTGTCGTCTAGGATCTTGTTTTGATAATCTACTTCATGCATTATTTTCTTTTCCACTTTTTTCCTATTTTTAGTCTCAAGAAGAGATTATGGATCTGCTGCACGCTGCACCATTCCAAGGAATTATTCCCAGACCTTACCTTAAAGGTACCATAACTTAGAGTTTTTAGAAAAGGGTTAAACGCTAACCCAGGATTAAAGGTTAACCGAAGTGTTAAATTTTCTTGTTTAAAAATGTTTTTCAGTACTTATATTTTGTGTAGTTTGAGATTACTCAAACTAAAAACGAAGACTTCACGGAAAAGTTACGTAACTGAAATAAAAATTCTCACTAATCCTAGGTGAGCGTAATTTGGCTTTGAACAACTCGGCCCATAAGTCTTAGCTTTTTTATTTTACTTTTAGTTTGTGAATCTGCAAAGTATTTACCTCGATACACAGTTCTGCAGTAATGACGGTCCCGTTACTCAGGGCTTACTGTGTGCTGATCTTGGAATGAACAGTTTTTTTTCTTTCTCTCTCCTTCCAGATGGAGAAAAGCTGGAGAACAAAATGAAGAAACTAGAGACGCAGTACAATTCTCTGCAAGTTTTGTCAACCATCACCAAGCTTGGAACTAAAGAGGTACACAGCTAAATCGATGTTTAATTTTTAACGAATGAAATTGTTTCACGATAAAAGTAGGTTTTTGTTGACCTTGCAGCCGTTACTTGATTGTCACGCAACGCCTTTCTTACAATGATTATAAGGGAGCAGGGGATGTTGCGTGACCACTTAATTCACGTCTGCGATCCCCGTCTGCGAGATCTTTGTCTCGATAAAAGAATCCGTTGCTTGGTTTATCACGCAACGCCTCCCACAATAATTAAAAGGGAGCCAGGGGTGCTGCGTGACCATTAAGTCACGACTGTGAGATCTTTGTCTCTTTATTACAAAGTTAACGGTGAATCTCTTTCCTCTTTACAGCAAATAGTCAATGCTGGAGAAGGCGATCTGTTGACGAAAGAGAGGCTCTGCTGCGGACTGTCCATCTTTGAGGTGGTACTCAAAAAGATTAAGATGTTCTTGACCCATGAGATGTGGAAAGAACAGCCACCTGCTAACGGTGTCATGAACATTGACGAGTGCAAAGAGTTTCACCGTCTGTGGAGTGCGATTCAGTTCAACTACTGTCAGCCACTGAGACAAAACGAGCTCACCGTCGAGTAAGTAGAAACGCTAATGCTATACGCTGGGTGTCCTTTGGCCAGAGTGATTACTTTGGTTCTGGTTTTACAACACTCGTTTCAAAACCTCTAGAAAAGACGCAGTCATTTCATTATTTTCTGTTGTTTTGTTATCACGTTCACAGGGAGTGCTTTGGTGAAGGTCTCAACTGGGCCGGATGTACGCTCATTGCTTTGCTGGGGCAAGAAAATCGTTTTGAAGCGTTAGACTTCTGTTATCATATCGTCAAAGTGTACGCCGTGGATTCTCGAGACGAAGTTGTCGGTGGCGTGGTGAGTGAACAGTCATTTGACATTTTTGAGGAGCAAGGATGGCGCAGTGGTGAGAGCGCTTGCCTCCCACCAATGTGGCCCGGGTTGGATTCCGGCCCGGTGCTATATGCGGGTTGAGTTTGTTCAGTTCTCAATTTGCTCCTTGGGTTTTTCTCCGGGTTCTGGGTTTTCCTCCCTCCACAAAAACCAGCATCTCTAAATTCCAATTCGACCTAGCCTGCGTCGCGGGCGGTTACCTACCAGGCCCCTCACTGCATCGCCCCTTTCGCTGCTTGCTCGCGCGCTCTACCCCAACTAAACCGCCAGCTACGCAGGCTAAATTCGACCAGGATAGAGGACCTGCATGCATACCAGCTAAGGCTGATGCAGCTTCCTCTCTAAATGTTGTAAATTTTTTTATCTATAGACATCCATGATTGAGTTGTTCTCGTTTAAGTCTCTGAAATAGCTAAGATTTGAACTAGTTCCTGTTAGTGGCGATGGGGGGATGTGTAGTACTCTTTTTTTTTTATTTTTTATTTTATATTTTGGTAGAGAGATGTGTGATATTCCATAACGTATTTGAGACTTGACCGAAGCGTCGTTACCTTACATACATGTATTTGAGACGGAAGAAGGGCTTCGAAATCTTCCGATGTTAATTTCAGATCAACACTTCGCAAAAACCGTAATCTTTGGCGCCGTGTAGACATACATAACGTATGCAGATGTGTTATTGACCGAGAGCGATGTCAAGACGTCCTGTTTTTGGCCGACTCGGAGTAATTTTTGTGTTTATGGACCGACACGCAGTCTTAAGACACACAAAAAGAAGGACGCCAAGACCAGACAAGCTTGGTCAATAAAGGATTTATTACGTGGCTTAAAGAAATCCGTTTTCTTGCGGGCTTCAGCGGGTAATTCCCAGCGGGCAAGATAACCCTATCTTGCCCGCTCGGGTAACTTGTTAGCACAGGAGTTGGATAATCTCGCCCGTCACCGGAGCAAACCAATATAAGTCGGAAAAATCAACCCCCTCCCCCTCCCCCAGCCCCCCCCCCCTTAAAAAAGGCAACCCATCTTTGGTCGGTGAGATCGTTCGTGGCAGGATCGCTCAAATATGATCACTGACGTTTGATGTCAACACATAGCTAACAAATTATCGTCATGTATTCATTCCCAGGACCTCAAGCGACTTGTAAGCAGAGCTCGTCACTTCAGAGTATTGAATGACCAGATCTTCGCCGTGTTAAACAAGCACCTCAAGTCCTCGGACGGACCTGTGGAACATGTACGCTGCTTTCAGCCGCCCATCCACCAAGCATTTGTTTCTCCAATCTGATCATGCTGGCCAGTGCGCCTCGCTTCGAAATATACTGCATGGCTCGTATGCAAAGTAGTCAGTGTAAAAACAAATGTAAAGAAAATTTTGGTGGCGTTGTACGAAAGACTTCTTTCCTTGATGAAATTTAGGTGGGTAATTGGGAATAGCAGGGCTGCAAATATATTTTTTTTCTCGTGAAGGGACATGTCCTACAGACACCATCTTGGTCGGACAAAACAAATTGTGGTCGGACATCACCAAAAAAGTAAGATTTACTCAGGGTAGATTTTTATTCATCCTTATCGTAAAACGATTTACGATAAAAAATTTGTCCGGACATCATGTCCGACCACAGTTGGGATTTCGTTGGACACAAACAAATTTTGGTCGGCCAATGTCCGATGACAGACTGTTATTTGCAGCCCTGGAATAGGAGCCGTATTTTGTAAGTGCGTTTTTTTTTCCTTTAAACACGCACTGTCACCTGTAGAAAAGACAGAACAACAAGGTGTCAAAAGTTGTTCATGCCATTGTCCAGTTTCTGTTCTCCAGTTCTCGTAAGCCTTACCGCCTTCCAAACTAAACCCAGTCAAACCCAGGAGTCAGTTAACGAGATTTTAGATGAAAACAAAACAAAACAAAAAGAAAAAGGATATGTCCGTAATTTCAGTTGGATGTAGTGACAAATATTATAATTTTTTTAAATAATTATTGTCTTTATAGCAAAAGAACAGAAAGACGGGTATTAGTAGTTGAGATGTATCAATGTATATAAAATTGCCTAGTATTTTATTTGTATTCTTTGTAATAAAATTGTCAGTTATCTTTGTCGTCCACGTGTAGTCTCGTCTGATGTAGCCTCTTTCAGGAGTCGTTAGCTTAGGGGCAGCACAAAGAACCGCAGTGGAATTCGAAAGAAAGGTGAGGGGTGTGAGAACTAAGCCTAGCCTCTACACTCGGCCTTCTTAGCGCTGTTCCCTATTTATAACCAAACGCCTGGAATATGCTAGTTTAACGCGGCATAAAAAGGGGACGATGGGATGAATACTTCCCAGTCTACTTGGGACAAACCAACACGCAAGACAACTTGTAACAATGCACACACTTGCAGAAAAAGTTAATAGTTTACTTCAAGTTTTAAGATTAAATTTTTCACCACCAAGATAAAGAATTCCTGATGTGTGTTGGATGTCTCTGGATCTTCTCTAACTCAGTCAGTTGTCTCCTTTGTCTTTTCTTGTTTTTCTCTTTCCCTGTGCCTTCTTTGAGTACAACATAGTAGTGACAGTATTTCTTGTGCATTATGCCAGTGCGTCCCATGGCATGATAGCGGATTTTCTTGATGTATCGTCCTTTGGTTGAGAAAGACTCGGCTAAAAGGAAAACAAATACAGAGAGAATAAGTAAAGACGTACGTCGTCTGTCTAGCCTTACGCAAACGGTCTTTTGGCTCGTCACGCAATCTTCCATCAAGGAAGATTGCGTGACGAGCCAAAAGACCGCCAGCGTAGGAGGCTATTGTCCGTCCTACTGCGCGTTCATGCCAATCCAGGCTCGAGAAGGACCTCACGCTGAAATTCTTCTGCTGCATTCTTTGCGCTTTATAGATCTGTGAGAGAAGCATGCCTTTACCAAAGCCAGTTACAATCCCAGCTAAACCTCTTGAGCCCAACTCATACTATAATTCTATAACGGTTTCACTGCTACGCAAATCACTAGTGAGAAACTCGTGGAGATGACTTTAATGCCGAACCTAGCCAAATTTTGGCAACAAATAGTTTTAAGCTTACTAAAAGATAAACACTTACCAATCCACAAGTGAGTCTTGTCTTCAATGCCATGCTTTTCTACTGCAATTACCCGAGCCTCCTCTATTACCTAAACAGCCGAAGATTCTTTCAGTCATAAGCCTTGTTAACACGACGTATCCTAAAAGAACGTCCATGCCTTGGTCAATATCTCGGGGGGGGGAGGGGGGTGGAGGAGTAGAGGGTGGTGGGGGTTGTTACTCCCAGATGTGCACTTACCATTTAACTTCTAATGAAAATATTCCGGCACATTCTAAGAACCTTAAGACCTTTTTTTTCAAGTCTGTCACTTGTGCATGTAATTCATCTAGAAATGAACAGGTCATTAGCATGCAGCCCACCCTTGTTGCCCTTTCATTGTGCCCTAAATCGTGTTTTCCAAGACAGAACCATGTGAGTGACTCTTGGTTGCACTTGGTCATTCATTTTGTTCCTTATTAAAAACTTCTGTCTGTCCACATGTTTTTGCCTGTATAGCTGTGCTAATGTGATCATGGGGCTCTACAAATGACATGTACATGTAGCCCTTGTTTGCTTTCCATACTTGTTTAATAATTCCTGCAGCTCTTTTGGTAGAAAACATCATCTGTTTAATTGCTTCATCAATCTGGAGTCCTCTGATCTGGAAAAGAAAGAAAAAGGAGAGATGAATTAAATAAAAAATTAGAAGGAAAAGGAATTTGGAAGAAAAGGAAAAGTAACCTTCTACATGCAAATTTAATTCTTTTATAGAAAATTAGCCATGAAACTACAAGAAAGTCTTGAAGAGTGGTCTCACAAGATCATTCAGGAAAGTTCCCAGTTCAATACTTGGAAACCATTGGACAGGCAATAGAGTGTAGTTTGATTTTAATAATTGGACCTCAAAGTACACTTAAGTATATATTACCTGTTTTGCCACCATGTTAAACTTTGTTGGGCTGCCCTTGACATCCCTAATGCAATGATATATGGTCTAAAAGAAATACATCAAGGAATGTTTGCACAAAATCTTTTAAATCTCTCTTTACAAGAATAAGGAAATAACAGTTTGCTCTTCTAGAACTATATGAGTAAAAATTACTGGGGAGTGGGTTGTTGAAGCTGTATTTTCAGTGACATACATGTAATGATTAGCACATTGTCCAAAATAAGCTTTAGATTTTGAAGAAATCCAGGTTTTAAGCCCTCCCAGGATCATTGCTTTGCAGTCTTAGGCAAAGCTCTGTATTCTCACAGTGCACCTCTCTACCACAGGGTGAATAATTACTGTCCCAGTGAATTGGCAGGAAACCAACGAAAATGCTCAGGGTAACCTGCAGTGGACGACACAGAGCATTCCATCCGGGGGGTGGGGGGTGGGGATAGCAATACATAGCCACATCATGCTACGGAAAACAGGGTTAGTCCACTGTAGACAATTTAAGTTGCTTCCGTCCCTGGGATTGTAAGCCCCTTAAACCCAACTAGCTCATAGCTCTCAGTGCTTAACTCCCATTTGTGATAATAAAAGAACTCATTAGTGAATCAAACCCTGGTCTCCCATATAACATGAGTGGGGATACTCACCACTATACTACCAAGGATTGGACAAAAAAGTAATGAAAACATATAGGCTGATAGGCTTTCATTTAGCTCTCATCGCTTAAAACTCCTGTTTCAAATTTACAAATTTACATATACAAATGTTTATTAATACTGTGAGAACCCCCCCCCCCAAAAAAAAAAAATTAAAGAAATGTATGAGGCTTAATTGGAATTTTCAGAGGGGTGGGAGGGGGTCTTATTAAAAAAAAATCCCTTCTGTGGGGGAGGTAAGGTTATTTTCTTGGACTACATATTGACCGCAGGCCAGAGCTCTCGCCTAGAACCCTTGATCCAGAGTTTAGAGCACTGACCTTTAGGCCACTGCACCTTCCACATCTCAAGGATTGTAATAGATGTTATTATTTCTTGTCACATACTCAGACTCACTTAGGTTTTGCAATTTGAAGAGTATCAATAGTATAAACAACAGCTTCAAATGCAGTTACAGTTACCTCTCTTGGTGGTTCTGGTATTCCCTTTTCTTCTTCAATCTCAGCTGGAGTCTTTCCCCATAACTCTCTAGTGATTGAGAATGTAACTGGGTGCTGCGCACTCATGTGTAACTTGGAACACAGTAATGGCCGCAAGGTCAAGTTCCTTTTTTGATAAGCAGAGAAACAATTAAATCTTGATGAAATAATGATAAGTAATTAGTTGCTAATGCACAGTGATTAACATGAGTGGTCTAGATATAGTTTTCTTATTACTCCCAAAAGTATGCTTGAGTAGGTCTAACATACTCCGCAAAAGTTACCCCCGATACATTTATATGCACAGCAACTGTCAACATATTCACTTATTCCCCACTTAACGTCAACTGGATGTTTAGGGGCCGGGGGGGGGGGGGGGGGG
>Ga0126339_10001492_pt1 | contig 15920 bp, 6 predicted proteins | sample OrbTmetagenome_2_FD_92532 | JGI IMG/M metagenome (GOLD analysis project Ga0126339, IMG submission 92532) | Coral microbial communities from Petempiche,Puerto Morelos, Mexico - Orbicella T R C metagenome | ecosystem: Host-associated > Invertebrates > Cnidaria > Coral | place: Petempiche,Puerto... | reverse complement strand
TCAACTTTACGAACTACCTGGCTTTGATCAGGAGGTCTTTCTCGACAAGAATCAGATGTCAAACATTTTCTGTGGTGATGGTTGAACGAAACTCCCATTTTTCGGTTCCTGCTCCCTGACTAAATAAAATGGCTTAATATTTGGTGTCCGCGTCCGCTTAACAGAGGTGTCCGCTGAATACAGGTTTATTTTACAGTAGAAGAAAATTTAGGGACTCAAGCTGGTGTCCGAGGGTGTCCGCTTGATATGGGGTTCTCTTAATACAAGTTTCACTGTATGCTACGATTCGATGGTCAACGCTCTCGATTTCCTGCAGTTGTTGATTTCCTTTTGAAATTTTTTCTTTGTACGCCAACCCGTACGTTCCGATCATGTTGCAACTATAATCAACTATAATAGAATAAAATGAATAAAATTTTCCTTCTTTTAGACGACAGTCAGATGATGGAGGTAAAGTAAGCTGAAATTATCACGCTTTTGTAAATTTATTGCCTGGGTTTCCATTGAGTAAAATTGAAACAATGTTGGCATCTTTTTCCTTCCTCGCCTTGTTAATAAGGGCAAAGTGGTTATTAAATGTGTCCCTTCCAAATCATTTCCTCCTGGTTATACAGCAGTCTCCTTCCTCTCCCTGTTTCTATATATCATTTTAGACCTCACTTGGAGTAATCTCGTATCTGTGGTTTCAACTGGCAAGTTCATACCCTGTGTATTGCCTGATATTAAGTGGATTAATTTAAATTTCCGCAGATGTTCGCTTGACTTTCGTGTTCGTTTCAAACTTCTGACAGTTTCCTCTTGATTGTTTTCACGTTGTAAGTGCCTACATTGAATCAACGAATTCAACCAACGCGCGTATCGAGCTAACCAACTGCGAAAGGTCTTTGTGAGCGTTCCATACGCAATGGGATTCGTACAGCTATGAATTACTGTTAATATTGACGTGTATCGGCGCATCGTTCGCGCTAGGAGTACTTGGTCTTCGTTTCCAAACAACATCACAATCATATTTAGGCGAAAAGGCAGCATGCAAAGCACAAACAACACAACAATAACAGCTAGAGTTTTCGTTACCTCGACATTTTCACGCCTGGCAGTACGCGTCTTTATTTGACCGTTCTCGTCCAAGTCAAATCTTGGAGCAGGTGAACGTGCTAAGTCTTTTGCAATGCGAAAATAAGCAATCGAAATGATAAACAACGGTATCACAAACCGTGCGATAAATAAGCTAACGGTGTATAGTTTTTTAATGCTTTGATTCGGCCACTGCTGAATGCAACGGTTTGAGTATGCTGTGGACACGAGGATTCTGGGTACCACTAACACAATAGATAGGATCCATACTAGAACTAACCAAATTATAACTGATTGTTGCGATATAGTTCCATGTTTGAACGGGTTTGTGATAACATAACAACGTTGAATCGCCATAACAGTTAAGGTAAAGATGCTCGCTCCCAAAGCCACTGTAATCAAACATGCGATAAACTTGCAGTAGAACACAGAAGAATGAAATTCCACTAAGAAGATGTAGATTTGAAAAGGAAGAAATATTGTGATAAGCATTAGATCAGATATTGCAAGATTGAGAATGAATGTTTCATGTGGACGCCACATTCGTATTTTCTTGCGCGCAATGACAATCAAAACAATCAAATTTCCTAAGAAGCCAAGAACCAGCGTTAAAACGTACAACCCAATGGTCGCTTTCAGCCATAACAAGTTGTTCTTGTGTCGCGCGAGTAGTGAAATTTTTCTTATTGCCTCAGATGTGCTGTTATTCATGATTTTCAGTAAAACCACCAGGCCTCGATCAAGACATATGTTTTGCGACTTTCCGAAATTCACAATTTTCAATTTCGTTGACCACCCAGGAAAAGCGTTGTTTTTCGTTGGATGAAATTTTAACAGCTAATAAAATTCTCTCCGCACGATAGCTTACAGACCACTGGAAACTCTCTGAACCAGCCAATGGGATTAACTGAATTTCACGAACAGTGACACATGCCTGCCAACTCAAGGGTCTTTCAAAATTCAGTAGCAAATACCTTGAATAATGAATGAGGAAAATTACCTGTAGTATTCAATTTACAGACGCCTTACATAAGAACACAAAACAGAAAAGGATACACCGACCTATCAATTCCACTGAGATCCTTTAGGTCCCTTTTCACCGCGGCTTACTTTAATTAAATTCTCACAAAGAAAAAGTCATCTGGCGTTAGAAAAGGTCCTGTACGTCAATCACATATGATTTTAAATTAGCTTTTCACGTATTTAAGAATATTTAACCCTTTCATTAACTTTTGTTATTCTACAAGGAACCTTCTTTAAGACGAGAACATATTTTTAATAGTTTTAAACAATTCACCATTAAATGGAAGATTTCCTCTCTGCAAGAGAAAAAATGTTTCTCTTTTTGTGATTGGTTCCAATTTATTCAAGGGTTACTGGCATTTAGGCAAAGGCAAAGGTAAAATCAATGACCGGCATATATACAGTGTTTATCTCCGTTAACTTGTTTTGCTAAGTATGTTATTATTCAAAGGCGAACGATCACGACATTGAACACCACCCCCACCGAATGTATAATACTATTGGAGTTTTACTTTCAGTGCAAATAAAATGCCTGAACAACTTAATTCGAGTTGATTTAATTTACCACGGTTTACGGCAGCAGAAAACAGCCCTTACATATCTTATATACTCACGACGAAAATACTTCGTTATAGTTCCATAAACTATGGGATTAACACAGGCGTGTAAATAGGCTGCGATATCAGCAACTCTTAATAATACACGGCCAACTTTCTTATGTCCTTCAGCTCCATAATCCGCAATTAACCACGCGATCTGAATTGGTAACATGCAGAGAGCGAATAATACTACTATCAAGCCCATCATCTTGATAATTTGGAGGTCTTCTTTTCGTCGTACTTCTAAAGCAAAGCGGTCCTGCGCGTCGGAGTCGTGCCGCTCTTTGGCTTTCCTTAATTCAATTCCAATCATTACGTAAGCGCCGGCAATGGTTGTCAGCGGTAGGACGTATTGCAATGTAAACAGGACAGCGGTGTAGACGCGACTTTGGTCTGGTTCCCAGCTCTCTATACATCCCCCGTTTTCTTCGGTTTCTGCCACGATGATAAGCGGAAGTAGGAGCAGAAATCCAACGATCCAAATAACGATTATCCATAGGTTGACGTTCCTGTGACGCATTTCCGGTTTTAAAGAGTTGATGATAACACGGCAGCGATAAACGGCCATGAATGTCAGAGTAAAGATACTCACATTAAATGTGGCAGTCATAAGAGGAGAGATTAACTTGCAGAACACCATTGGAAAGTCGACCCCACCCAGGAGAAATACGTTAACCGGTAAAGACAGCAACATGAGTGTCAAGTCAGACATTGACAAGTTAAAAATAAGAATGTCATTTACCGACTTCCGCTTTTTCGACCACAAGACAAGAAGAACAAGGAAGTTTCCAGATACTCCAAGGACGAATGTGAACACGTATAAACCCAGCTTGATGTGTTTTTCCGTCTCAGTAACTGAGGTAAAGTTTGTAGGGTCTCCCATTGATGCCTAAGTTGATTTGCAGCTTTAGAAATTGTCGTGAAGAGTTAAAATGTAGTCAGTGGAAGATCCCTTCGTTCAGGATACTTGTGCTAGTCAGCGCTGTTGTGCAGTTTACTTCTTGTAATGAAAAGCGAAGAGCGTAGACCCTGAGTAAAATAGAATGTAACAGTCAATTCGCTTATCTTTGTATGATGTGTCAATTTAATCGTACTGAACAACTGATTATAAATTCTGTCACCTTCCATCCTAAAAAGGTCAAAAAGGACTTATTACTCAAGGTAGCCAAAGCAAGCATTACTTTATACAAGTCAATGATATACTTACAACTTGTGGGTGACAACTTGTTACACCCCAAACAAGAACAAACACGTTATCTCTAAAATCAGCAGTTTTGTCCGTTTAAAGGAAATCTTTTTCAAAAGCAATGGAAAAATACTTTGAAAGCTGCAACTGAAGTTATATTCGCAGCACAATGTTAAAGACACGTGGAAAACTAAATTTTGATTGTCATAATGATTATATTGTGGAAAGCAAAACAATAGCAGGATGTTAGCAAATTTTTACCGAATACAAAGCAGCCTATGAAGAAATGATTGAATGTCACAGCTGACCAATAGTTTGCCACATCACGGTATAGATGACAAAGATCAGCCGGAGTAAAATTGTTGTTCCCTAGAAGACCCAAGGCTCGTGCAGCTTCGAGAGCATTCTCGTCCCCATAGCCCTTTACGCTCCTCTTAGCCGGCAGGGCCTTGGTACGAGAATCGAAGGGCTTTGGGGACATAGGATTTTCCAGTCCTAGATTCTGGGACTTCCGGCCTTCATGTATGCAGTCGTAATGTCTCTACATACTTACTGTATGGGATTGTCAATGACGGCCGTCGAGCCAGGATTCGAGGAATCTTTGTGTCAAGCCTTAAGTGGTATCAATTTAGAGAATGTTTCCCTCTGTGTTGAACAGAAAGAGGAGATAACGAACATTGTTGTTTTGAAGAAAGACACTAATTTTTTACCTGCTTTGGCAAGTCATTGATTTTTCAGTTGTTACCCTTTGTTTTTGACTCCTGGCATGAATCAACTGAATCGTTTATTTTCGTTGTTTCACCTTTAAATGCGAGCTTGTTGACCGTGAAGCAAAACGATTTGCAGGTCAGCTGTCTAATGGTTCGGAATACTTAGACATTGGCCTGTCTACTTGAAAATGCATTACTACTACAGTAAGGAGAAATCATGGGTTGACCACTTGTTCTTGAAAAGTGAAAATTTCATTGCTTAGGCCCTATTTTGTAAGTGATGAACACATTGTATATTTTCTAATCCACTGTAAACTTTTAAACTTTATCCATAAGACTATTAGTGTTTACATTTCCTCAGTTACTAATTTTTTAAGTACCCATGAAATGAGAAAATCAAGTCATTTATTTAGTAAAACTCAAGTTGCTCTAAATTTTTCTATTTTCTATATATTTTTCTACCCTCAATGTTGGTAGAAAGGTCTCTTCATTTTTAGGGGTTGATTGCAAATCTCTCAGTGATCAGTTGTCAGGTGGTAAACACAGACAATATCTTAATGTCTGTTTTCAGTTGCACAAATATCAGAGTTGAGAATTGAATGTATATAGTTTTATGCAGTGACAGATTTGTTTTGAAATTGATGCCTTGCTGAGACCTGGTTTTTAAAACACTAATTTCAGCTAAATCATTTAATTATACCTTACTGCAAAAGGAACACTTCCTAACTTTTTGCATCAGTACATAGCTGAAACATTATCCACCCATCATCATTATCATCAGTTCCACTTCCCCGTTTGGAGATTGGGGCCAGCAAAGAAAAGTGGAATCGCTTATTGGCCTTCCCATGGTTCCTTCCATTGATGCCAAAGCAAAAAAATATGCTAACAATTATTCGCCGGGAAACAAAACCATTTACACACCGTTTTCCTTCAAGTACAATACAGTAATATATTTTAGACATATTTTCTGACACACCAACCCTAAGTCCGCATTTATAAGAGGTTGCAACTTTTTAAAATTGTGGAAGGCGCTGTAGTACAGTCGTGTTATTTTTGGAAGCAATAGGTCTAAACTGAGAGGGATTTTTGTTGTGATGTTGATCGCCCTCAAGCTGCCTGAAGGAAAAGACACATCCGACCACTTTCGACACTTTCGCGGTTCACTCTTTTTCGCCTCACAGTAGAGCGCTGACTCAACGAAGGGGATTCCTCAACCTGTCGCGAGCCACAAACTCTTTTCACACAAGATCCTACCATCGAGAATTCCTGGGAAGAAAGTGATGCCAGCAACAAAGAACGGAATTCGTTAATATTCTTCACCTTTCTACATAGTTCGCACAGTTTCGTTGGTAAACCATCGCCAAACTTAATCTCTTACCCGGCTCTTTGCTGCTTTTGTCGCCTAAAATATCAACCGGGGTTTCTGAAAAAACCGTTTTGTTGCAAAAGCGACAAGTGTTGAGAATTGGGAGAGGTTTCTCCCAAATCCTCCATGTCCTCCATTTCTAACACCGCTGGTCACAGCTGTTTCATATTTTCGCGCCAGCAATCCGCTCGAACATTCTGACTTCCGTTCAAGATTTCTTTGTTTTCAAACAGCCAATCAAAAAAATTCGAATTAATTCGAAAATCCTATGTCTCCAGAGCCCTTCGATGCTCGTGCCAAGGCCCTGCCGGCTAAGAGGAGCGAAAAGGGCTATGGGGACGAGAATGCTTCGAGAGGGGTCAACCTCGTTCCCAGGGTCTCTCATCTTCCCGCCCTCCCGGAGCGAGAGAGGAGAGACCCTGGGAACGAGGTTGGAGAGGGATTTGGGAGAGCTCAAATATGAGCAAGGGAACTATATATCCAGGGATGTTCTGGAGGCTAACTTGAACGCTTAATCGAGCGTTGTTTCAATTGGCTGATCTTAAAACGCAAAATAAGGTACATAAAATATACGTAAACGTAACACAACTAAAGCGTAATATACCATTTAAGTCATTATTAATCTAAGAACTAAACGAAACGTAAGTCAAGTAACATAACAAGGGACATTACATTTTGCATAAGCCTCCCAAGTTTTAGATTTTTTTTTTTCATATCATATCTGTGTAATTGAAATGATTATATAACAATAAAAGAACGCAGGAACTCGCAGCAACAATGCGCTTTTTTTAAAAATTTGCTTGATGCCGCGAAAACTGCAATACCTTTGGCGGTGTGGACCTCTTCGGCCTAAGCGGAGGCTTTACTTTCACAAGCTTTTAGTGCCGCTTTCAATATGAAAACATAGTGAGATTTGAAGGAAAATTAAAATAGGAGATCCTCATTTTACCTTGTATTTATAGAGGATGTTTTGACTATAACATATAAAAAAAAACGTAAAAGAACATGATATTCATGTAAGTCTGAGTATTAATCAGTTAGCGTTGAGAAAGATATAAATAAGACAACGACAAAACCCTGTACTTTCCCCTCCATTTTTGTCCAAACGAACAAAGTTGGGGAGAAATAAATTCTGCCGACTTCAGCACATGACACGATTAGCAGCTGGTGTAGGAGTTGCACCACTAATGTAACCTCACTCATCTGGCGAATGAAAGAGTGATTCATTACAAATGATGCAATAAAAAAAAGTTTGTTTCAACTCTGTTTCTAAAATATAACCTGTACAAGTAACTGAAGACGTCATTGCATTGTTTTGTTGGAAGAGAAACCAAAATGTTTATGGGCTTCATGACTGTTAACCGTTAGTTTCCATAATGAACTTCAAAGACAAACGCTATTCCAAGAAATAATAACGCCGAAAAACTTAAATTAGCATTCGAAGGAAATACTTACATCTCTTATTTTCAAGCTGGGATGATATCACAATTCTAACCAACAATTTCAGTAGCTTCGGCCTCTTCCGCATGTTTATGTTTCTAAAAACAAATGGTTGATTAACTGGGTTGAATTTTAGTAGCATTAAAACCAAAAGGCACAAAAGCTCAAATTTCTAATGGAATATAAATAAAGTTCCACATGGAAACCACGGCCTACTCCCGTTTCTTGTACTGAAGTAAACTAGATAGAAAGCAAAGAAAAATTGAAAACGCTTTGAGTAGAATAATTTGCCGGCCCTCTGAGTGTGCCTTGTTTGAACAGAGCTAGTTAGGACTTTATTACTTAGAAGAAAGATGTCGCCGCCTTGCAACTGGTATAGTTTGTTCAGCTTGACCGAATTTAAAATTAAAAAGCATGAATATGGAAAGAAATAATTTTCGATGCAAATTATTGTATTTAGAATACTGTACCTAGCTGTCTCTCGCTTTCGTGGTCGCGGCGTGGTTTAGTCATTCGGTAAACTCTTGCAATAACGTGAAATGAAGTAAAATGTTCTTTATATGAGTGAATTAAAATAAATAATATAACCTCCGCATATTAGATGACAGCTCTTAAGTCGACCAACTACCACAAGCGTAAACTAATTGAGACGTTGCAGAGTCAACACAAGATTTTTGCAATTTAATATGTGTCGCCTCAAAATGACAGTGCGCCATAAAAGTTGTCATGCTGTCGTTTTGCTCAGTCGAGAGTCTAAAAATATTGTTTCTGCAATTTAAAGTCTTTTTAAAAGAATCTTTTTATAAAAAAATTGTGGCCTGTACGAATTGCATTTAATAAAAAGTGGTTCAGCTTAAGACATGTTGGCGGGTCGGCAGACATTGTGATTTATTCCATTCGAGTTTTTAGGTGGCGCCGTCGGCAAATTAACGATCATGAAGTACCGCTAAAGTAAAACGACACGAAATAATCAAAGAACACCGTCATGAACAGTGAAGTTACTTATGCGATAACATATATTAATCTTTGTATCCTTCTTCTGTCATTTCAAAAGGGATTTTGTTGGTCTGATCAAATGGTCGAACACATTATTAAGTAAGACGAGGAGTTATAAAGCCTGAAAGTCATTTAATAAGGCAAAAAAGACAACACTGCAATGAATTCAGCTTTGAATAAAAAGTTACCAAAATATAATTGTTATTTGCTACAAACCTTACAGAGTTTCACATCAGCCTATTCTTTTATTCCGCAAAGCACGATTATTGGAAACTGTGCTTTTATAAAACCTCAAGGCTAAACGTCGCGTGCAGTTAAGAAAGACTGTTTTGTCTCCGGAAATCCCAGGAAACATTTCTAGAAATTCTCTTAATGCTTTCTACTCGATAGTCTTGTCGCCTCAGGTAAAAGTGCTTATCTTACTTTCAATGAAAAATGTTATTGGCGTAGAAAGACCTACATTATCAATCATGATGGTGAATTCGTTGTGCAGTACGTGCACGTTAATTTACATGTCATTCCCGGCGTTTCAATTTTCGTGATCAGTCCGAGATGTTTTAAATGAGTATGGTTTTGTGACGCCAAAGAGTTTCACAGTTTGATAAGATCATGACAGCTTTCCATAAGTAGACAATAATCATTTTTGCCTGTAGTAATCGTTCTGTGCCATTACCCAGTTTCAAAACTAAGGAAAAGTCTGATATGATACCAGATTTTAGATAAAACTATGATAGAACAGATAACAAAGTATCATAACATATGTACTGTAATTTTCTTAATTCGTAATTTGCTATATACAAAACAGGGAAAGCAAACAAAAACTAGGGAACTTTGAAACATCCAAACACGAACGTTGCAGCAAAAAAAGAAAAAAAAAACAAAAAACAGTACATATGTAAATGGTTATAAACAACTTTGGGATGAAGCTAACTGATCATACATGAGGCAATTGTCTCTGTCTCAATAACTTACGATAGTATTTATTCCTGGCCAGATAATCTTTAATGTTACAAAGGAAATGTTTTGAAATTGTTACTTGTAACAATAGCCAACGTTTCGTTGCGAGCAGACAACTTACGTGTAGAGTCAACCTACTTAGAGGAAAATGTTACTGGAACACGTTTCCATGGAGTTACTTGCATAATAATGTCGCGAATATGAAACCGTGCTGATATTGTAAGGTATGATTTTTACATTATAGCGTGCTCCAAGGTTAATATTGTATTATTCTCTCAACTTCAGTAGAGAACTTCGCCATAAAAATACTGGAATAAAACAGTTCACAGCAATATGAACTATATCCCTCTTACACTAGAAACCCACGACTAAGTAGCTTCCTACTCGTTCAGTTGTTTGCGTGACGGACCGAGAGAAGGTCTAAGCTACATGTGCACGTCTGTAGCTCCATTAACCCCAAAACAATGAGCATACATATCTTTTAACATCGTTAATCATGACTTAAAAAGCATATTAATACAACACTTTAGGGCATTTGAAATCATTTAGTACATCAAAAACAAAACGAAGCGTGCTGTTTTTATCAACAATTTGAATTTGATAATTTTAACTCCCCCTACGCCCTCCAAATCTTTGAAAGAATCATTTGTCTTATCAAAAAGCGTTTTGATGTTTCTTTTAAATTGCAGTATTCATTGAGTATCCGTGTATCAATATGGAAGTGAAATCTTTTTTTCAGTTCATTTTGCTTATGAACTACAGTCGAACCTCTTCACTACGGCACCTTGGGGACAGAAGGAAGTGGCCGTTGTAGGGAGGTGGCCGTTATGGGGAGATAGGGGTGTAATATGACACCGGTACATTTTCAGGGGTGCAACATTTTTATCTTAATAAAATGCTTATTATTTTGGCGGCTGGGACGCTTTATAGTGGCCGTTGCCGTTGTGGAGAGGTGGCCGTTGTAGGTTAGACCACCCACCAGGACAAAAATAAAAGTAGCCGTTGTAGAGAGGTGGCCGACTGTTTCGACTGTATTTGTTTATTTCTCAAATGGGGCTTAGCCACAGAAACATAGCGTGATGATGAATCAGTTTACACACGGCCAGGAAGTAAAATAAATAAGAGGAAAAACTATGACAGAGACACTCATCCAGCACCTTTGTATCTTTGTTTGCTTGCTTCATTCAAAATTGCATTATTCGTCTAAATTGAAAATGAGTACATGTCCAGTTTGAAGAAAACTAAAAGCATCTTAAGTAAAACGCTGTCAACATGACACACGTAATATGTCTTTAAGGGTCTCAGAAAAAATTTTAAACATACGTGTTTAAAATTAAGTAACCGTCCCCTTGGGTTTTCGTCTGGAAAGAGGGTCTCAATGGGGGCTAGCCGTACTAAGAGGCTAAAAATTTAGGCCTAAGGGATCTGTCAGAAATTAACAGGGGGGAGGGGGTGAAAAACAGGGGGGTCACAGTTCAACTTAAATCAAAATTTAAAGTTTGAACAGCATTACAGGCTTTGCAGGCGTTGCAGGCATAAAAGGGAGGGTTATGAAAAAAAAATGACAGGAAAAGAGGAAGGGTCACAAGAAATTAAGCCATCATTATCGTAAAGGGATGCTTTAATATTATGTTTTACAAGATAACAAAGTATGTATGAAAATGAAGGCATGCAATTTTTCCCTGACGTATTAAAAAGACAAGCTGTTGAAAGTATAAATGCAAAACCCAAATTTATAAAACGGCTCACTGTGCTTTCTTTAGTATATCAATTGTTATATATCACTCAGAAGAACTGATCTCTCTGACAGCATCACCATCAGCAGTGCTGCCATCATGATTAAAAGTACTTTTACCACTGTATATAAAATTCGGACGTTTTATTATCCAGGGGAAGGTCATGGAATTTTAGGGCGAGTTTCAGGGGAGGGTCAGGACATTTTCATCCCTTACCTTGGAAGGGTCATTTCATTTTCATCGCTTAACTGAAAACCTCCAGCTCCCTCCCCCACCCCTTCCCCCTGCTAATTTCTGACAAGTCCCTTAGGAGTAAAAATTGGAAAATTTTAACCGTTAGCCGTAAACAATTTTAACCGTAAAACCAATTTGGCCAATAAAGTTGAAGTCTCATATGATTTTTTGTAAAGACGTTTTTGTGTCTCGTCTTGTATAGTGCAGGGAAACTGAGCCGGGAGCTTGGTAGTAACTATATTAGTTTACAATTCTTACAGATTATGCATGTACAATACTTTTTCTATCCCGAAATGGTCCTCAGACCTTTAGCATGTTTTACAGTAATCGAAATAATTTTTCGCCCTTTTTATATGATGAAAATTAATTTTTAACTTCTTAAAACGATGGTAATTAATATCTGAGGTTTGTGTTAACCGTAAGGAAAATAAAAGACCCATAGCAGTTAAGGCCAAAATATTAACCTTAGTCGTAAAAGCCACCAACCCATTGAGACTCTCTTGAAATTTTTTAGATTTTAAACCACGATTGAAAATAATAAGAAAGCTATTGAGTGTAACTTATTTGTTTCATTTATGCAAAAGGATATCGAGCTCCAAATTTAATGAAACCATATGAGAAGGCGTTGAGGAGAACGTTGATCGATGAAATTAACCATACTGCCGCGCTACTTCTTGCCCGATTGTGATTTTGTCCTCATAACGCTTTTTTTTGTGCAGCTCAAATTGGGTTCGCAAAAAATTTTATGCAGTTGATAAGACAATGGAACCTAAAGATTAACTATTTCAAATGTGCATAGGGTATTTACGAGTGACGTCACATTTGGTTGCTATAGCAGCGAAGTGCTCGTGTTCTCGCTCAACATACAAAATATTGAAATAAATAGTTTTGAACTCATTTCGTATATGTGCTAGTCTTTCAATTTACAAACATGTCACTCGTTTTTCATTTCATCAGGCACAATTTAAGCTCAAAGGCAGTGTTTAATTTACAGCTACAAAAACTGTGAAACCACAGTCAACCACGAGTCAGTTGCTATCTTCTTCAGGGTTAGGTCATATATCGCATGTCGGTCCTTAGGAAGTATCAGGTCAGTTTCGATATGTTATTGAAAATTCCAGCTTGGCGCCGCCACGACTAACTTGACTCCGGGGCTTAAGGAATGAAACAAAAGAAATCGGATCGGGATTGAGGGATTATAATTAGTTTCTTTGTTTTGTTCGTCCAAGTCTCGGAGCCATGTAAGAACTTAATATATCTGGAAATTGGTCACTTTATCAGGCAGTCGTTTTAATTGCAAACATGGCGCCTTGTGTTTCGTTTAGCTCTGTTTGAAATCTATCCCACACTCAGCCACTCGGTCCCGATAGTGCACGGGCAAATTACTGACTGTGTGGTAGCTATTGATTTCCGCCTAGTAATTACAGTTCCCTCCTTCGGGTTAAATAGTAAATTTTGTACCGCCCAAAAATGACGCCATACCTAAATTAAATCGGGGTGGATCAAGGAACACGCCATTGATATCTCATAAAAGACTAATCCACTTTTTCGAGCTGAAAACTTCGAACGTAAAACAACTGGGAGGAAACGACAAAAACAAGGAAGGAAGAGAAACGAAAGAAGCAAGCACATACCCTCCAGACAACTATAACAATACGATCTAAAATGTTGTAAACAAATAATAGGGAGCTTAAGCAACGACGACGTCGACGACGAGGACGACGCCTAGTGAAAAATGAATTTATATTTTAGAGGCGAAATTCGCGATTGTCTAGATCTGTTCGGTACGCCGATGGCTCTAAAAACGTGCTTAAGATAAATATGCAACGACGGCGTTCAATTCCAAATCGAAATACGAAAAATTAGCCGTCGTCGTCCACGTTCCGTAGACGACGCAGAACTTGGTCATTTCACGTTGTTGTTTTGAAGAGGACGGCAAAGAAATGTACAAAGATTTATAACACACGTGCACAGCTATTGTTTTGCTCATGAAACCTTTTGTTCAGTGACGTTCTCGTTGCCGTCGTCATCGTGGTTTGCTTAAGCTCCCTAATGTCAGAACAACTCACAAGGAGCTTGTATGGCTACAAAATGTAATGTTCAGTAGTTCCATAAAAGGCCGTGAAATGCATGGATTTCAATCGTATTTTTACTGTTTTGAATGACTTCATTCCCTATAAGCGATGTAAAAGAAGGGACTAAGATAATACGAGAATTCCCAACTATAATATTTCGTGTAATTAAATCTTGCTCGCTCGATAATTATGTGGGGCGAAGACTAAACAGTGACGGAAATTTTGGTTATACAGAACGAAGTTTAAATTGATAAGCAAATTTTGTATATGTAAAACTTAGCTTTCCGGCTAGAAGTCTAAACTGCGACTTAAATTTTGTTTATGCAAACCTTACCTTTAAACGAGCAATGTAAATAGAAAAAATAGAATCTAAAAATTCAAAACCTAAACCCTAATGTATAGAGAACGAAGTCCGAACAGAGAATAACTTTTTGTACTCGTTAACCTCAGCTTTTATAAAGTGCCCTTTAAATACAGAGGTATAAATTTTATACGAACTTGGATTATATTGAGCGAGTTGTAAATGACATCGATTCAAGCGATAACAGTTTGTTGATAATTTTTTCTCGCACTCGATTTGAAAATAAAGGAACAGCTATTTACTCCGCAATTAGACGGCGAACGTGGTCGAGGTTTCTATCGGCTGATAGCTGGGAAGGACGAAACCCTGAGAAGAGTGTCAAAGTCGATATAAGCCGTGCATGAGCGAGCCGTGTAATGTTTTATCAAAACCCACAGGCCGATTTATGAAACACGTAAAGGTTATTTTTTTTCCACAAACATCCCAAAAACGCGTAGTTTTTTGAGATTGATAAGTTCTATCGGGATCGTTCAGGCGGCCTCGTTTAGGCAATTGGATTGCGCGTTTACCTGAGAATTGGTCAGTGAGTTATGCTATTATCAGATAACTGATAGCAAGCTTAGCCTATAAATGCGACGTAACTGTTGTACAATTCTTCTAGGTTATCTCAAAAATGGAACATTGAACTACTTGGGCATCGAAATAATTGTCACTGCACCTACCGTGGGTTGACTGCAGCTGATATCGATTTTGTTTAGCCCTTTCTCACGTTCAATAGATTCTACAAAATGTCACTGGAGAATATAGATTGCGGTGTGATCATGATCATGAAGGTCTAATATCAGCTGTTGCTTTGTCAAGGAAGTTGCTTCCTGCTAAAATTATGCAGAAGACAAAAGCTGTTTGTGCTAAGAAACCAGAAATTGTCACTGTGTAAATGTTATTTATCTGTTAAGTCTGAATAACATCATTTCGGCAAAGAACAAAGGGAAGCACTTGTCTAAAGAGATGCTGGAAATGTTATTGGAAAGCTGTAAAAGAGCACGCATGTGTTTCCGCGAGCAAAGTTTTTAATAAAAGCATCTTGCCAAGACTCCTGACAATATAACAAGTCGTCAGACTCCTGCATGCGTTTTGCTGTTTCTTGTTGCTGTTAATTTGAACACGACATGGAGAATAGCGTTGGCGGATAGTGTTTGCCCAGCTCATGGCGGCATGCGCGCACTCTAGTGCAAGTCTATAAATCTCTCTCAGCAAGTCTCCTTTGCTCATTTAATTTTTTGCTAGCCAGACAAAAATATGACTGAGGCAATGTTATTTGTTTGTTTACTTATTTGCTAGCAATGTTTTACTTTTTCCCTTGAAAAAACGAGAAAAATGACGGAGGCAACTGCCTCGATTCGCCTGTTACTAGCCACGGCCCTGTAAACGTACATCATTTGTTATTAAATTTTGCTTCAGTCGGTAGCGAAAATGAAGCAGCGTGTTTTTCTCCAGAATATTCCATTCTACGACGTTTCAAGTCCAATTGAGGCCAACGTACCCTAGAAGAAGCTTATTTATTTGGGAAAACTTTAAGGAGGGGGCATTTGCAGTGTGAGAAAGCTTTAGGGATGATATTTCTTTTTTTTTTTTTACTACATTATGCACAGGTCCATTATCGAATATCTATTGAATTTTTAATTTAGTGATGGCATAGAAGTTTATGAACTGTACTCAGGTGAAGCCTTGATAACTAAAATTAAAATTTCAGTCCGGCAAAGACAGACTACGCTAACATCCTGATTGGTTATCACAAGGTAGGCATCCTTAGAGGCTTCTGATATTGAACTTACAAATCACGTCTAAGTTTACCGTGGAATCTCGATTTTTCGAACCACCAAGGACATCATAAGGGTTACAAGTATAATAAACGAGGGTAAATATCTCTTAAAGTTTTTGCCAAGGGAGCGAAAGATTGGTAGAAACGAAGATAACTTCACTGTATGTTCGAAACCATTTTTATTCATTTTATACTGACGTTAAGCGAACGTCGAAACGTCCTGTGCAAGACTTTATTGGTGTCCCTGAGCGACAGACTGCTTAGAAAAACCGAGAGTTTCATAAGACCATGGATGTCATAAATGGGGATACAATTGTACGTAATACAATTCTCTCTTTGAAAGTTTTATAACGAATGAAAAAAATAGCAATAATAATAATAATAATAATAATAATAATAAT
>Ga0126339_10001491_pt1 | contig 15924 bp, 8 predicted proteins | sample OrbTmetagenome_2_FD_92532 | JGI IMG/M metagenome (GOLD analysis project Ga0126339, IMG submission 92532) | Coral microbial communities from Petempiche,Puerto Morelos, Mexico - Orbicella T R C metagenome | ecosystem: Host-associated > Invertebrates > Cnidaria > Coral | place: Petempiche,Puerto... | reverse complement strand
CTTTTAACTTTTCAAAAATCTCTATGCTTATCCCAGCAAGCTGTTTGTCTTCTTTTGTAAAATGTAAAAATGATTCCTTTTGATCAGTTCTAGTAGGAGTTATCTTTTCTCAAGTAAGCCCTGGCATTCCCCAGCAGGTGGCAGATTTAATCAGCCGGTGTCAGGTTACAATACAGTTAAAGGGTACACAAATATTTTTTTCATAATCTTTGCTCTTTGAGGGTTTTAAGAATGTATACTTTGCCATGGTTTGGAGTTAACTCTTAACCACGAAAAAATGTTTGAAACATGGTGTTTTTAAGTGTTTTTAGGTTAAGTCCCACCTTAAATAGCCTCCCTCCTCTTTACGTAGTTTGGATGACAGCGCCGAATTAACCAGAAAGCAAACAGCCCTATTTGCAATCATATTTAACTTAATCACTACAAACCGTAATGAACACAATTGTTCCCCCCAAACAACTGTATTTCAGTTACCCGGAAATACGACAAGGCGATTTACGTAATCTGTTCATTCAAAGAAGAAAGAGAAACTCTCTGCGGTTTAGCTTTGGAAAATCAGCCCCGAAACATTTTTTAAAGGCCGGAACTAAATTTTTTGAAAGTAAGATCGAACCTAAGGAAAAGGGTCAGTAATCCAGTCCAATGTACCTCAAGACGTCACTAACTCAACTTCGTTCCCGGGGTCTCTCATCTTACCGCCCCCTGGAGCGAGCTCCAGGGGGCGGTAAGATGAGAGACCCTGGGAACGAGGTTGTCACTAACTGACTCTCCGGCGTTGCTGATTGTTTCATGTTATGAAATATTCATCAAGCTCGCATAATATCTTTTCAGTTTTCATTCAAACGTTTTAGCAGACCAAACCTAGCGTCCGCCTACCGCATTATGTTCTGTCAGATCAGGAGCCCATTATTCCCCTAATTGTATACATTTAGCCTGACACCCTTCCGGGGAGTGATTTTCAGGCTATGGCTGTAATTAAAGAAAAGCGATGAAAAGTTTTAGCTTTTAACTCCAAAAGGCATGATATTTTCTGTGAACAATTAAGGGGAACAATGCTAAGAAAATGCTGGTAACTAAGTACGTGACTTCATCAGTTTGTTAAAATGATAAAAAGTACGTATAAACTATCTCATTAATGGTGCAAAGACGTTAATTACGACCCGTTAATGAGCACAATTATGCCTCGCTTGTAAATCACAGAAAATCAGCAGATTACAAAACGCTAATGCAACTGCATTCGCACTCAGTTCTACAGTGAATTCCAAGCCCTGCAGAGATTCTTTTAAAACCACATACTGCGGCTAGAACTCACAGTTGGCTATGGAGTCCGTGACATTTGTGTACTCTTTGGCCACAGAACAGGAGAAGCAAACAGAAGCACTTAAAAATCAAGAGCAAAATCAACTCGATAAATACCGCGCTCTAATTCAAAAGCAGATGGAAAAAGAGAGAGCTTTCTTGTCCTGTAAGAAAATTGAATTTCTCTCCAGGCAAGAGGCGAAGTTAGGCGGAAAAATAAGGCCGTTGTCCGCCCGTGCGCGCATGGGTGACCACCTTCCTGAAATAACATCGAAAGCACAGCCGAAAGAGATGGCGCATAAAAATGGATTACTCGGAACGAGGACTGAAACACGGAATTTAACGCCATTTATTTACCGTCAAAGGACACATTTGGGAATGGTGGTCGCTTCTTCGAAACCGAGAAGTAACAGAACAAGTCCAGCAGAAGGCAGGAAATCTTGTCTGATCACGTTGACTGGGTCAAATAGCCCTGTTGCAAATTCCAAAATGCATAACCAGAAGGAAAGAAAAAGTGTTCATTTTAAGAGTGAAGGAAAAGCAACGAGATATTTCCCCAAATACAAGAATTTAAAGCCGCTGACAATTAAAGGACCGCAAGAAATCGAAAACGAAACTTTAAGGAAACGAAGGTTAACTCCATCAAAATGCGAGAGTCTACTGAATGAATCAACGAGAGCCCAAAAGGAAATGGTCTCCGAGGACTGCCGACATCTTAGAGAGAAAGAATCAAAAGACCGGGGCTCTGTCGATTGCTCCCGAAAGAGCGATTCACACAGCTTCGGAAAAATCGAGGCAACTGCAGCTACAAAGCTATCCGGAATGAGCGTAAGCTGGGCTGTGGTGGCACGTCTGATTGGACTGAAAACGAAGTTTAAAAGGCGGCGATTGCATGGCACTTTCCAGGCGCCCGAGTTAGAAGTGTTGGACCCATCGCTTAAGCATGACAGGAGGTTCGGTCAGGCGAAACCTAATGACCCCTGGAAAGCAGTGAAGGGCTGTAGATATCTGAGAATTCCGACAAGAAACGATACATAAAATAGCGCTTCGCTATAAGTTCGTTCCCAAAGTTCTTCCTTCCCCTTCGATTCTTGAGAGATTTTAACAAGCTTTGGAACGAAGTTGTGCTGCCCCCCTGGCCTCTCCCAAGCTTTTCCGTGCCTGAAGGAAAGACTAGTGCACAGGCTTCCGCTACATTTGCCCATAAGCCAAGTGCTATCTTAATAAAACACTGGCAATTTTATGCTTTAACAGAAATGTTTATTTATAGAAAATAACAAGAAGTTGACCGAAGGTAAATAAAGTGGGTCATCCACTCCGAACTTATAATACATAAATATTATCTTACAGAAAATGAACATAACACAAAATACAGTGATAAAACGAAAATTAACAAGATATCACTCAAAACTTCTACAGTGGCTATAGCAGTTCAAAGGCAGGATTTTCAATTTATTATCATGGCACAAAAGGTGAATGTCGAATTTGGACTCTTAATGAACAGAATGTCACCTGAGGTGTCATTGAAAACCCTGAAAACACAGTAGTCTCTAACAAATAGTTTCATAATTTCAAATCATTTACACTAGTTGGATTAATTTGCAGCTGTCACAGTTGCAAATGAGTTTTGAAACCAATGTCTACATAACTGTAATCATCACAAACTTGAAGTGCATCTAACTTTAAGATGGGATTATTAGATCAGTAGAAAAACTCATAGTATCCTCGTGAACCATATTCTGTTGAGGGTCTTTGACGATCTTCATATCCTCTGTGACCACGGTCATCTCGATAGCGCCCACCATATCTGTATGCAGTAAAACAACAACAAAAAGGATAACAGATACTAGAACTACTTACGATACAGTTATTGATGCAATGTAAAAAAAAAAAAAAATCAAATATTACAAAAAAACAACCAACCAAACAAACAACTGTCCCTTATGTTTATCCTGACCTGACTTTCATATTTACTTATTAATATTTTAATATTATTTTACTTTTTAACTTTTTTAATATATACTTATTTTTTACATTCATAATTTCTTTTTTGTGTGTCCCTAATTAGCAGCAATGCTAAATACCCCAGACACGTTAATAAAGGTTTTTTTGTTTGTTTGTTTGTTTATGGCTCATTTACCTGAATTACTATTGTTTGCATCTAATCATGAATGTGTGAAGTGAAAATATTATCTAACTGGGTAAAAAAACTTGTGTGATCAGCTGCTAAACTGTCACAGATGACAATGCTTTGGAGATATTTTTGAGCTTACATGTTAACTGCCAAGCACTTTCATGGAAGACATTTATGAATAAACAAATATCTTTGAAACTTCAAGCCTGGTTGTCTACTTTCTAATAACTTCATCCTTTTTCAAAATATAGTTACAACTCAAACAATAATTGTATTTACTTATTTTCATTTTACTAAGTTTTCCCTAAAAACCATTTGACCAAACCTTGACATAAGGCCATTCTCACACCATTTCTTTCACCCAGTCTTTTTTAAATTTTTTTGCTGAACAGTAAGCTGCAAATCTTAAAACTGGTACTCAATTAATTTGGACATCGTCATTCCTTGGAATGATGACACTCCCTACCTGTCATCCCTGTGATGATATGAGCCATGTCTATCACCTCCTCTGTGTCGATCTTCATGATCTCCATATCGCCTGCCATGGTCCCGCCCACTATCATGCCTGGACCTTTCATAACCTCTGCCATCACTGCCACTGCCATGGTGAGAACGGCTGTAAGATGCAAATTGTATAACACCAATGTAAAGTATGTTAGAGATCCAAAAAGTACCAATAACTCAGTTAAAATTATAATGATTTTCAGCCCTCCAGCTGCAGTTGGCTGGAATGGTTTGTGCTCTTTCTTTCCTTGCAAACTTGTTAATTGATAAAGTCCAATTAATGAATGTTCTGACTTTTAATTGGATATTGATCTTCATGTGTGCAACCCTTCAAACACAGGACAGCATAAAAAATCTACAACACTGTACGTATCACAAAATTAAAAGAAACATTATTTAAAATCTAAAAACCTGCAAGCAATGTACATGTAATAAAGTTCCACTAAAAGAGCAGATGCCACTTTGTAGCAAGTTGCATTTCTCATCCCAAGAGATGAGACTCTTGTCTGTGTTGTAACTTAAAATTCAACTTGCAAGTGGCATATTCATCAACCACAACTCAGATTGACTTCAAAAAAAGAGTTTGTGAATATCACAGATGAGGACAAATTTTAGCAACTGAGTAAATTTTCCAACAAACCAAGATGATCGTCAATAAACAGATTGATTTTGGTTGACCTGAGACAAGAGATGCTCATTTCGAGAGAAACAGATGAGAAAGGCAACTCACCTTTGGCAGGTGCTGTAGTAGATTAAGGGAATGTTGCTTGCAAACAGAAATAGCAGATGTGCCAATATCACTGCACATCTTCTGGTTCGTACAGCACAGATCTTACTACAGCCACACACACTGTAGTTCATCTAATCTTTTCATGCATGGATCTCTTCAATTACTAGAACTATGCATCTTGCAGGCCCCCCAAAATGTAGGGGTGTAAATTAACTCTATGTAAAGAAACTTAAAGATTTCATGACTGTGGCTGAGAGTTGTTTCTGTAAAATTTTGTCTGTACTTCGTCGATAATATTTTGTTGTAAAAATTTGTGTACAGACTAATACAATAATTGCAACTCTCATAGTAGTTCTATAACTTGAAATTCCTGCAAAAATTATTTCAAAAATATTCACCTGCCTGTCAGGGAAGCAAGGGACAGAATCCACTAGCCTAAATGTAAAAGCAGTTAGCCCCAGGCCATCAGTCATGACTTTCTTTGCAAACTTGTGTTTTCAACACTTATGATACTTGGGGCGTTTTCCATTTACAAAAATTTCGGAAAATTGCTATCGGGAATTTCTATTTGGGAAAAGAGTGTTCCATTTGTCACAAGTCCCATTCGTTCACAGGACCCTCTCTGTTGCTTCACTGAATCTCCTGCGAATATTCAAAATGGAGGCCAATGAGGCCCATCAGATGGGTTTTTTGTGCGAAATGTTAGAAGTCTCTATAGAGGAAAAGAGTTCGATTAATTCAGAAGATGATGCAGTAGATATCTTTTCAGTGACCTCAACGTTCATGAGACGGAATTTGCAACGAACTGAAGGCTATTTTGAACACGCGTTGCCTGGATATTCACTTGATGAGTTTAATGAGTTGAATGACAAGGCACAATGGCAGGTCTGTGTAGAGTCGTCCAAGCTACAGGGAGAGCGCCACAACGGCAATAAATTTTCTAGATCTGGTGCTAGAATGTGGCAGGCAGAGCACTCGTAGTAGCCCTGAAAGTTTGTTTACAAAAAGCTTCCAGAAAACTGACCCTGATCAGCTGCCATTTTTGTTGAAACACCAGGGAGTCGAGGGAAGCCTGGCCTCTTAAAAGACCGTGAAAGGCATGAAACTGGTGATAAAGACGAGAAATCTGTAAATGGAACACAAATTTTCCATTGGGAAGTTTCCACCGGGAAAACGGGACTACGTTTTCAGAAATTCCGTTTATTCTGGAAAATTTCCAGTGGAACGAACCAAAAAGTCGTGTTCCATTTACATCCAAACCGGGATTTCCGGAATTTTTTGGTAAATGGAAAACGCTCTTGGTCACTCCTTGCAGGACTAACCGCAATACTAACCGACTACCAAAGCTAGCTGCTAACACATAGACATACAGAGCTTCATCTTTGTCAGAGTCAATTCAAGCTACGTACAGGCTATTTGGGGATGGAGCGTAAGCAGGATATCTCTCTTTTCACTAGACATACAAATTACGGGTAGTCGTCGTTTAGAGAGCCCTTATAATTCAAGGGAAGCTCTTTACCTGTCTCTATATCCAGTATTGAGCCAATCAGTCAGGCAAGGTGGCGAAGCTTGAGGCCTGTTGACCGTTTTCATATACTCCTCATCTTCACTAGTGAAACGCTTCGCAAACAGTTTTTCGTATTCCGCAAGGGTTTCTTCAGGTGAGGCCATATTGAATATGAGGCAAGTTAAAGAAAAGAATCCGCAGATTGCAAGAAAACTACAGTACTCAATCGACTTCTCAAACGAAATGGACAACCTCGTGTTTCGAGCCTGGCTACAAAGTTGCGTTTTTACCTGGCCTGGCTACAAAGGTTCGCCTCACGAATGATGGAATCCTATCCACCAGTCACGGGATTTTCCTTCGCAGACAATGTTGCTGCGGTAGATTTTGTCTACAATGATCTTATTTTCTTTTTCTGCGGCAATTACTGGCCCCGATGAAAACATAAAAGTATATAGAAAGTCTTACCATATTTTTGCTGAAAACAACTGATATGGACCAAGTATGGTAACATAAAAAGCACTCGGTACAAAGTCCGCTACTAAGGTAAGTGGAGAATGCGGGAGAATGAGCTTATTATATCGATACGAAGACGAGATCTATTTAATCCAGTTCAAAATTTAAGTTCTAAGGAGTTGAACGGATAGAGGAGCAGTCATTTGTGAGATGGCAGGAGCTTCTTTTCGTTACACAGACATTTTATCGAAATTCACGGGTGGAAAAGAAATGTGTCTCCTCTTGCGTCGGTTTCGACTGATCACGACTTCAGCACTGTAGTCGGCTGCTATCGGCTGCTATCGAGAGAGAAAAAAAATCCAGTTAGAAACAGGAAAATGTTTTGGCACCTGGATTTAGATTCGAGTTAAAGGAACAAAAGGACAGACGCGGAAACGCCATTTTCCAGGAAAAGGGAGAAGCGTGAATATTGCTGAGCCCATTGAGCTTGGGAGTTTCGCAATCGAATCCAATTCTACGCGCTGTCAAAACAGTTCCCCTTTGAGACTGATAAAATTGCCAACAAAGTACAAAAACGTTTCATTTCGAGGTAGAAAATTAAAATACCCAGTTCCTGTATCTGTATTATTTTGCTTGCTACCTCGACGAACTGGAGGCAAAATAAAGGGTCTGATCTGTAGATAAACTACTAAATCCATGGCTTCGAAAAAGGTCATATTGCCCCTCAAAATCGAAGAAAAACGGCAAGGACGTTTTGTTTTGTTTTGTTTTGTTTCTTTTTAATATTTTTAACATTTTTGGGAAGAATGCCCTCAGACTCCCGTACGAAGGAAAGAGCGGAAAATTTCCGATTCTCACCTCGAATATCAACAGCTCGAACATCAAAACATGTCATGGATGTCTTGAGAAATGATGAAAGTATGATGTGAAAAAAAAAGGTTTGACCATAGAATCGGAGTTCGATACAGTTAGCAGATGTTCGCGTTGCATTCAACTTGATGTGCGAGCTCTCATATTACACCTGGGGGCGGGGTCGAAGGATGGGCTCCCTGCTAGGTTACACTATGACGTCAGGCATGTAACAAATCTTTGCGCGCGCACACGTGTGAGTAATTGCCTTGTTGGCGGGCTAGTTTGTGAGAGGTGGGAAACTTCACTTCGTTATGGAGCCTAAAAGGTGTTTAGAGCCTCCTGAATCGATGGAGGACGTTGTAAAAGGTCTTCATGTTCTTTTTGAAGAAGACCGCGTCAATGTTGAGCAGGTTATTTCGTTTTTAGAGTCATATCGATCAAACCCGGCTGATTGGGCAAAATACGCGAACTACGATCCTCACAGGTTTTGTGTAACTTTGTTTCCATTATTTAATGGTATTTAGTACATTGTTATAATTAGCTGTTTTTGTACTATTTGAAATGTTCCTTTTCTAATGTCGCAGGTACACAAGGAACTTAGTAGACGAAGGAAATGGAAAATTCAACTTGATCGTATTGTGTTGGGGAGAAGGCCAAGGGAGGTAAGAAAAAGTTCAACGTTTTGGCCATCATAAACCTGAAGGGTTTCATGGATTCATATTGTTATATTTGAAAAAAAGAGAAGGCTTTTCTACTGTTTGTGGCAATTTATATCAGTTATACCTTTAGCATATTGGTCCCAATTTAGCGAATTTCACGGAAAGCTGAAATGATGCAACTTCCACAGATATTGTTGAGCACTGTCTAGACAGTCACTGGCTTATATGACAAGAATGTTAATTAATGTCCTTCGCGCTTGATTAATATCGCTAATCTTTCAACCTCTGCGAGACATGTCTAAGTATTATGTGTAATATTGTTAGCCTTTTCCATGTCAAGAAGCTGGTTATCTAATTTGGAGGAGATTTGACTAAATTCCTGGTAACATAGGCCCAAATCCCAGAGGTTTAATTTCCTCAGACACGAAATGGTATTTTTTGGCTTCATGAATTGATGAGAGCCTCCATTCAGGTCCCAATTACATGGTCTCTGGTACCTGAGACAACCCTCCCCCTGAGTCAACTTTATCGCGCATTTATATGGGAAAGTGTTGTCCTTGTAGGCCGCGTCAAAGTTGACCCTGCATGATTATTCACAACCCTTATTGAATAGTTAAATGTGCAAATATCCCTGTCTCCTTAATTTTTCCTTGCTAAATCAATCACAGTGGGTTTTGCCCGGTTGATTTTCTCTTCTTTGGTACAAATTTCTGCTTTAAATCCTAAATTCAGGCATTGTATGACACTGCATGCCTACTGGTGCCTTAAGAACTGATGATGATGACACTCACCACCCTGAGAGTTGTACTGGTTAGGCAAGCCAAAGTGTTTAAGTTGACACCCGTGTTGTCTCACCCCTCCAGATAGGTTTGAGATCCTCATGTAAATGATTGGTTGAATTTTGCAAAGAAATGAGTGAAAAATTAGCTCAGCCAGGGTAACTCACTGTGAGGGTTGCCTCAGGTATCCGAGGCCATGTTTGTAAAGTTTGTAATTGCCATCATAAACATGAAGCTAGACAAACAAACTGTGAACACCTGTTAATCAGATATTACTAAAATGATTGTTAGAAATGTGAAAGAAAATTAATACATACAGTATCACAAATTGAAAGTTATCGCTAAAGTGATTCTTAACTACGTGTAGACTGAAACAACGCAGTGTAGAAAAAAGGTATTACTTCAATGGTCCACATAAAAACTAACCAAAATAACAATGGGCTGTTGCAATAGTCCTAACTTTTGATTTGAGCACAGAACAATGCTGACATTTGGCTGTGAGGTAGATGTCGGGGCATGATGAGAACTAGGTAAAATAAATAATAATGTGTCAGTTTACCAGTCAGATTCACCCATTTGATTGAAATTAATAATAACATATTAAGGCTTAACACCTGTTAATTGATTTGTCATTGTGGCGGAATTGTATTATTTTGCTATTCAATCAAACCTGTGTTTTTAGAAATCCTGTACTTGACTTCACTTCATGGGCTAAAATGGCTTTTTTGTTATAGAAAGGTTACCGTATTATTGTTTGTCTCACCATGTAATCACCTGAGATTAAGATCACGACTTTTTGAGTGCTTACTGGTGATGAGATTGACACTTTGTGTAGCATTATGGTCAGCTGGGATTTGTGGATTTCAATCGGGTTCCTCATAGGCTTTCCACTGTGCACCATTGTTATACCATTCTTCTGTTGTTGTGTCTCTTGACCTTAGACTGATTGCCAAAAGAAACACAGGAAAAACCTGTGTATAAGACCCTACTAGGTTTTTTCAAGTTAACCTCTATAAGTTCTTATATAAATGGTGTTCACTGTGAAGTTAGGCTACTTAGGTTCTTAATCAGGTTTTTAATTTTTGTTACCCTTTTTTGTGTCGCATGTGATTGATGTACTGTATTATATTTGAAAAAAATGCTAAATAAGAACCTGTAGTGAGATTTTAGCCTAGAATGGTTCTGAAGTGAAGGATGCTTAAGAGGGAAATTTTAACTTAACAGGCTCTTAAATTTCAGGTTCTTATATGTTGGTTTTTACTGTATTACAAACAAACTACACCGAACACTGCAGATAAGGACATAATGACCACATGCTATGCATTACAGGGGGTAAATTACTCAGCATGTTAAAATGCAACCATGACTACGTTTTGTTTCCAAGTTCATCGGGTTCTACTACTAAATGAATGGGTTCCTGATATTTTACTTTCGGTTTTCCTAGCATGTAATTTATTTCTTCCATAAATCAAAATATTAGTTTCCTATAAGAGAAACAGTAAAATAATACTTATAAACTAACACAAATGCATAAAATTATTTAATTGTGACCTGGTGAAGTTGCTGATTTGGAACATGTTACAAAGCGAAATTGAGCTGACGAAATCTGATTGCCAAAAGAATTTGTTTCAAATAAACCACACCGAACACTAGAGATAAGGACATTGCTACTGTATGCGTTTGAGGCGGTAAATTACTCAACATGCTGAAATGTAACCATGACTACACTTTGTTTTCAAGATCATGGGTTTGTACGTCTAAGATATCTGTTGCAGAAAAGAGGCTTTTCTTTAAAATTTTTCAATGTGGTCCAAGCCACGCACATGATACTGCAGTGACTGCATGAAGTGTATTATCATGTTCCAGTGATGTTGCTGTTGCTGATGAATTTTCCCAGAGTTGTATATATAATATTTAATTTTGAAAATCACTAGGCAGGTTGGATGGAGAATTTGCTAGCTGCAGCTGGCAGCTTGTTGCTATATTGAACCCCTCTGATCACATTGTTTTTTTCTGCTAAAATTGTTGCTAGGACTTGACATGTTAACTAGAAAAACCTGCATTATTGGGAAATATATAGTTATTATAATGATAAATCAATTCACATGTACATGACATAAATGAAAAAGGTCTCTCCCAAATAATGAATTTGGTCCTTGCTAAAACCTCACTTCTGTAAAATTGAAAATGTTGAACCTTGTAAGGAATGCTGTAGATTTAAGTATTTTATATTATATTTTCTTATCCTTTACTTGCTTCTTTTTTGTTTCCATAGTTCTATTCATGATCACACTGATGCCCACTGCTTCCTGAAGGTGCTAGATGGAAGACTTAAAGAAACACAGTATCCATGGCCCTCAGACTCTGAGCCTGAGAAACCTCTGGAACCAACAGCGTCAAGATTTTATGAGACTAATGAAGTCAACTACATCAATGGTATGTCTAAACCAATGATATGTCTGCTCATTGATGAATAGCCTTCACTCATCGTGCTTAAAAGCAAAATATTATTCGCCATGATTAAATCTTCCCCCTAAATTTGGCACCTGCCCATTACACTGAAATTGGACACCATGCAAGAGGAAAATTTTGTGGAAGTTTATTTTTGTGACTGTTTAATGGGTAATTTGTAAATTGGATTTAGCAAGATCAAGATGTTGTGACCTAACTTAATAAACTTAAACTACAACTGATAAGACAAGTGATAAGTTTCTTGGTGGAAACCAGTCATGAAATTCTTTTATTTAAAAGGATATTAATTCCTTGAGCATTAGACAAGATGCTAAAAGTTAGTCACTGGCTGCAACTAACCTTGAAATTCTGGTCACCAACACTCAAGTTTTGACTGCAGTGCTGACCAGCTGGTCACAATTTCAGACCCTGAAAAAGGAAATGTGGAAGTGACTTAAGCCCTGGCCAAACAAAGTTGCAAGTATACACAAGTTCTCAACTTGCATTTGCTTGCAACTCCATTTGGGTAGGCCTTGTGTGCACTTGCGTTGACTTGCAATGACTTGCGCTCACTTTGGTCAAGATCAAATTTGCATCCAAGTCGATGCAAATTTTTCACCATTTGGCCACCCAACCCAAGTCCACGCAAGTTGAGTGACGTACATTAACCTATTATTAGCCAATGAAATACAGGGTATTTTTGCATTGAAATGGGTTTTTTGTGACTTGCATGTACTTGTGAGGAAATGTGCGAGTCCGTTTGGCCATGCAACGCAAGTTCAACTTGTGGCTACTTACAACTATTTGTGATTCAGTTTGGCCAGGGCTTTAAACTCTGTCCTTTCTTTTGTAACAGACAGCATAGGTCTTCATCGTGTGGAGAACGTTAGCCATACTGACACAGCTGCATCACTTCATGTCTACATCCCAGCATTTGACATGTGTCAGTCATTTGACCAGCGCACAGGATACAAGCGGAAATGTCAAGTGACATTCTGGAGCAAGTTTGGCTCGAGAACACCTTATGTGAGTATAACACATTCCTTATGTCTGAGCTCTGAGTGTTTGCTATCCAATTGCTATTTTAACAAGGATGTTTAGTTTGACTGCTAATTTACACTCTGTTTCTTGTTTCAGAAACCAAGCTCATGTGCCAACTAATGCTATCCACAAGAAAAGAAGTATATGTGTTTTCACTGTAAGGAATCTTTGAGAAACAATACATGTACATCCCAACAGGGATTGGTCAACATTTATGATACTTAAAATCCTTCTGATATTTACTGCAAATATGAAAATATGAACATATAAAAATATGAGCTATATTACACGTACTTAAAGGGTTCAAAACTACTTTTAAGTTAACAGGCCTCGAAAAAAGTGCCATCTGGTCATCTGGGACAAGTAGATTCTCCTTAGAACTGGGCAAGTGACTTTTCACTCGTACTTGCCCCATGGGCAAGGGATCAGGCAAGTCGTCTGACAAATAAATCATTAAAAGATCAAACTATGACTTGCCAGGGCAAGCAAACTTTAAGAGCTACTTATCCCAAGGGCAAGCTGGAATTCAAGGTTTTTTTTGAGTCCTGAGTTTAATGTTTGCCTATTTGATCTAAACATGTACATGCTTAGTTTTCATTTTGTAGGCTTTTGATAGTTTTGAATTTTGCCTTCATTGTACGTGCTAAACTCTATTTAATGTATAGAACAGTATTTTATTACTGAAAAAACTAAATGTCTAACATCAAATGATAAAGTTCCTATTCTCTGTATGCCACATGAAATTAACCTATGTAGCCAGAGTGAAGCACTCTACACAGGCTACATGAAATTCAATTTACTTTAAAAAAAGAGACAAGTGCAGGGAACAGAGTGTTGTTATAAAGTTAAGTGATTGTTAGAATGCCATGGGCTAAAACGTTGAAAAATGTTACAAAGTATACATTGATATTGGAATAGCAATAATTAAGTTTTGGTCTTACCTAGGAAGACTTTAAACAAATCATATTTTCTTATGAAATTCATAGATTGTTCGCTTTATTAAGACTGTATTTTGTAGTTGGATATTTTACGCAAGTTAAAAACTGTTTGTTAAGTCCTTGTTGACTATTAAAATGTACTTCACAGGTGTGAAAACCTTTGGAATGAAAAAAAGTTATTAAAGCAGTTGTTGATTGTATTGTGAAATTTCCTCCTTTCTTCTCGAGATTCCCACAGAGCTATTGAATACATATTCATTTTCCCCCTCCACAATTTCCTTGTGCCATCTAGCTGGCCGGAAGACAGAGGAGCGACAGAGCCCAAGAGGAATGGGGAGAGGGAAATGTAGAGGGTCTTCACGCCAGCCTCTCACTCCACTTGTGGACCATCAAGTTTATAAGTGGCTACTCCCACCGGTCAGTGTAACAGAGTCGGATAAATTTTTGACATATCGATTGTCACCCTCCTCGCCATCTTACATAGGGGTGGGGGTGAGGAGAGGGGGGGGGGATGACGCCTTGGCTCCGAAGCCAAGGGGAATAAAACAAGATTATTATTATTATTTTTTTCTATTCTACGACCTCGGCATGATTCATTTTTATACGCGACCGTAAAATTCTGGTAAACCTCGGCGAAACCTCATCGCGAGGGTGACTGAATTATCAACCTCGTTCCCATGTGTACTTACCTGTAATCATTATCGTAGTTATGCAGAATGCAACATCCTTGCGGGCAATAACAAATAATAAACATCAATTTTTGCATTCGTGACAGAATGGATTTTTTTCTTTTTTGAATATAGAGAGCGTCTGGCTCTGATTCTATTCTTTTACATGTAATTACATGCTCTCTAAGCTCCGTCACTAATATTGAATAATCCTATTTCCGGCACACTCGCGTTATAAAGCCATTTCATTTCCGTTTCGGAAAGCCGGTTAACGGTTAACACGGAAATATAGTTAACCTGACCGTTAAATTTCAGCTGGGCAACAAATAGTGGATCCCCCTAATTTTTTTCTTAGGGTTACTTCTCACAGTAGAGTACGTAGTGGGAGAGCTCGCGAGAAAAATGTGGGACCCCCCGGACTTGTATAGTCTAATTACAGCCGCTTAGTTTTTAAGCTGGTTAGTCAAACTTGTACAAAGTTAAAAGGTGACAAATGTTTTCTTTTTTCCCATAAATTCAAGCAACACGTATTTCTAGAAATTGCTTTTCACTCGTCACGCTTTAATTCCCCCCTCGTACACTTGCGCTCTTAAAAATGTTTAAAAAAAGTAAGATAATTACTGGCAACTTTTAAAACTTAACCTGACCCCCTGTTTAATTTGTGAGAACTGCTTTTTTCTCATTTTTTCATGACAAGTGAGAAGCACAACATCTCGCCAGTGCCTCGCTTTCAAATTAAATCGCCATGAAAGTCGCGCAGGAGACACAAAGAACCAATAGAGTTTAAGAATGGCGTTTGTTGCAAATCCGGGCTAACGGGAAAGATTGATAATCAAACCAGGCGTTCGACTTAATGAAAAGACTGACGGTTGTCGAGCATTGATCGAGGGACATCCATCAAGCTGTCCCTAAAAACCACAGCTTACTACCCATGCAACTCGTGGGTGTGGCGCGCGATGGAAGTTGCATGTCTGCTGTCTGGGTAGCCTGCGAACACAGACGGATAAACACGGGAGCTGTTCGGTCTGTGTTCGCAGGCTAGCTGCATGCTGGGAGAACTTGCCAGGGGACTTGCTGGGAAGTAGACCTTCAGATATGTTTCTCCTGGAATAATGAACACTTATCAATTTGCCAGTAAATAGAAAAGAGAGAAAAAGAAAAGAAAAGCTTGGTAATTGAATTATTTGATGTTGGTTACTTTATGGTGTTGACTATCCGTGGTGAGTTCTGAATTAGAGAAGAGGTCAACTTAAAAAATTAAACTTCGAATGGACAAAGCCAACAAAGAATAAACATGTCAAACAACGTAATACACAAAGACACGAAGAAACAGACAAGCAAACAATTAGTATAAACAAACAAACAAACAAACAAACAAACAAACACAGAAACAGACAAACAAACCGTTTGTTTCAACTAACAAATGGAGCGATGATTTTGTTTGTCTCACAGGAGTTTGCTGGCCATCGAAATTAGAACCTACGTGGGTCTACTATGCCTGGTGGCGGGGGGGGGGGGGGGGACCCCAATACAAAAAGGAGGGGGGGGCTCGGGGGGGGGGTTAAAAAAGCGCTTTTGCTACCTCTTAGGGTGTTCAGCCTCAAAAGGTCCACAGCAGGAGCTTTTGCGGTATCTTTTAGGGTATTGTGCCGGAACAAAATATGACGGGAGATATTTGAGATCATAACAGGATCTTGGTACCCGGTCAGGGGCTATTTTCAAAATTTCCGACGAGCACCACCGTCCTTCTTGTATAGGAGTTCCTCCCCCCCCCCCCCCCCCCCCCCCCCCCCCCCCCTCTTGCCTCTCTGCGGTGCCCCCCCTTCCCCTTCTCTAAAAAAAAAAAAACTTTCTTTTCGTACGCGTTTCCCTGTAAATCTGGTCATTAATTCAAAGTGCTTCGCTCTTT
>Ga0126339_10001490_pt1 | contig 15932 bp, 12 predicted proteins | sample OrbTmetagenome_2_FD_92532 | JGI IMG/M metagenome (GOLD analysis project Ga0126339, IMG submission 92532) | Coral microbial communities from Petempiche,Puerto Morelos, Mexico - Orbicella T R C metagenome | ecosystem: Host-associated > Invertebrates > Cnidaria > Coral | place: Petempiche,Puerto... | reverse complement strand
GTCAATACGGCAAGGCCTCAGTTTGAGATTTTCCCGTAACGACCTCACTCTCGGTTATTAAGTAGTTAATATAAGATAATGCTGTATGGAAGAGAAATACATAAACAATAGTCTCCATTTCGCGCGAAAATATGCTCGGATATTTGTCCACGGGCATTATCTGTTCCGAGAAGCGAACAGTTTTCCGAGAGCAACTGTGAGCTTCGAGGAACAGATAATGTCCAAGGACAAATATGCGAGCACATTTTCATGGCAAATAGACGCTATTGTGTTTATTATCCTTCAAATACTTTTTGCAACACGCGCGGTTTTGAAAATTGGGGAATGTCACGTGACGCGTCTAGACCAATTGCGCGCGAGTGAAAATATCGGATGGATTATAAACACTGTTATGTTCAAGAGCAACTGGCTTCTGTATTTTTTGCGTGTTTACGAGCCGAGACGAAAACAAAAAAAAAAGAAGAGGTCACTATCCAGCCTTCTTGACCCTACAAGCTTGCCGCAATAAATTGCCTCACGGGAAACAGCGGCAAATCACAAGAGGGCAAGCCTGCTCGGGTAGCTAATCGCAGCATATTCGATTAATTAAGTTGATCTTACCCGCTCCCGGAACATTGAGGGGTTTTTAAAAGGCGTACAGTTAATATATGGAAAAATACTGTGTGCTGTGCTGTGTGGCTGCGATATAATCGAAGGAATTGATTGACTGAAAAATGGACAAATAGATTTGGGCTACACGTCTTTTCCTGGATTTGTCAACTTATGCAGCTGAAACGCAAACGAACAGAATCTCACGATCTCTTTTCGCGTCCTACGACCTCACGAGGTGCCCGCTATGTTCTTGTTTACACCAATGTGGTATTTTATCAGGAAAATTGCCTGACAAAAGATCCGCTACTTAAGAAATACTTCATTGCGTCTGCGTGTGTTCATAATACTTATACGCAAGTGAAAATCAGCCTTTGGCAGCCACGTCAGTCTCAAGTCAGTTGCCACTGACATTCCAGGTTAAGTCTCTTTCCCTCTCTCGTACAAGTTTTTTTCATTTTCTCTCCTCGACTGACAAAAGCAGATAAAAGATAATTTGCATTGCCATCGAATTCAAGCATCTTCAATGCAAAGATTGCCTTCAAACTGCTCCGAACATTCAATTTATCTGTTAATCGTCTACATCGTGTGAAAGCGAACTTAACACTTTGCTGCGCACGCATATGCCACTCAGGAACCTCAAAATGGCAGAAAAGTTATTGATCGAAACAGAGAAATCTTCTGCTAACTGAATATCTCTGCTTGGGCCAGTAGCAGTCGCTTATCTCAACCGGAAGTTAACGCTTTGAACTTTTGACGCCTAAGTTGGAAATAGTAATTCTCCCTACTGATTTCCGTCTTCTGTTTTTCTGTTGTTTGGAAGAATTTGCTTGTACCTCGAGGTAATTTTCATAATCTTTTCATTTGTCTGGCAAGCAGTACATTGATGTACAAACAGCAATAGGATCTCGATCCGGCACAAGGAAATCCTTTTATTAAGACTAAAGTCAGCTACACCGTGTTGCACAAATTTTAAAATTGTAAATTACCTTCAAGGATTTCGTCAGCACGGAATTTCGATGAGACCTTTGAACCTTCCTGTTTTGCACTTGGGGGGTACTTTACTACTGCGCGCGATGGCGCGCGATTGATGATTGCTACGTAAAATCATGAGATCGTAAAATAAACCACATTTCACAACTCTGACCCCGTTCTAAATTGAAAACAACCGAAAAACCGAAGTCGTCTCTTCGTCTGAATACTTTCACAAGTCTCTTACTAGGCGAGAAAATTACTGCCTATAATTAAATATTCAGCTCACACCATTCGGTTTAAACTAATTAACACCAGACAAACGGGGCCCATCTTTGCTTCCCGTCGAACGATCTGTTTTCGACCGTTCCGATCTACAAACGAATCTCATCCGCGTTTATTAGGTCACACAACCCTAATAATAAGTATTTTAGACTATGCAAGGGATGTCGTTTTTTCAGGCAGGGAAATCTAGCATATTGCGACAGTTCATCCGGGCATCACTTGCCGATGTTATTGTCATTTGGAATGGAGGAGTGGAGTCCAAATGTCTAGCGCCCATTCTTCCTGGACAATTTAAATTTCAAAAGCAAATTCCGCGTTTGAACAAGCCGCCGGTTTATGTGGGAAATGCTTTGTTCAAGGAAATCATGATTACCACTCTCAGCTTTGAAATAAAAACGATGTACATCGCAAATCCGGGTTAAAGACCAGTGTCAAACATAACCAGCAGGAAATAGGTAACGATATCGGCTTAGCCGGATAATGAGTGTTAATCAATTACGCCAGTTGCTGTCTTCGAGGATTTAGAAATTGAAGAAAACCACGCCGAAAAAAAAATTGGCCATTTTTGTGGAAACAGAAAGTGTTAACAATGTTTTAGGTGTCCGTAACTTAAGAAAAACAATGCGTTTAATAAAAATAAAATGCAAGAGGCAACCCAGAACAGAACAGAAGGCAAACATTCTTTCTCATCAAGCAAAATCCGCTGTTTTCCTCTGTTTCAGCTGTAGAAATAGTTTTGGTGTTTCTCGTAAGAGTGCATTTCTATTTATTTAGCTGGTACTATTTTAGAATTTATAATGTTCACAACGCCAGATGCTCCTTTCCATAAGAAAGGCAAATTATAACATTAACAAAATGTGCGACGATATGGCTCTGTTTTTTGACAGGGAAAATGGTTTGATCGATGAGGTATCAAGCCAAACTATGCGAAAACAGACGCGAAACACGTACTTGGTTAAGCAATGCTAATCTCTTGAGCTATTTTCTCGTCCTCTTGTGTTCTTTATAGCCTGTTATTTCTGTTTACATGAGCTATTATAGTCTTAAGTTTTTAACAAGAGCTTAAGAAAGATTAACTCGCCAACAGATATTTAAGAATCTAAACGGCATCAGTCCCTTGATTTGTCGCCGGTGACCAAATTTTCAGTCTCAAATGATCTTTGTACATGTTCCGTACATTATTGTATTTGCTAAATTAAAGTAACAGGTCTTCACCAAAAGATGAAGGAAAACTTTTCATATGACAAAGGAAACAGCCGCACTGCTCAAGTTAGTGGGTACAAATCGTTCCGACGGGTAAGAAGATTTATGTTTCCGCTATAGGTAGCCGTAAATTCCTTCACAAAACGACGGCTTGTCTTAAAATGATGAATTACTCGGAAAAACACTCCAAGCGCTTTGTGTATCCCATTACATACCATAAGTGAAATCTTGAGGCAGATGTGAGCAGTCTAATTGGCTCTCAGCGAATCACGTGCCCAAAAATAATACATCTTTCTTTCTTTACTTGTTGGTACGTGGGACAAACAATGCCACTGTGCCTATCGAGTCTTGTCAACGGTCAGCATTGATCTTCATCCAAAGGTCAAAAAATTGGTCAACTTTGTATTGTCTTCTATCAAAAACATATTCATCTTTCTTAAGGCCCCCATTTAAGAAGCACAGTAGTGGACAAGTCATGCAAAAAGCAAATACTCCGTGTTGCCAAGGCAAAAACGACAGGGCCGAACAGCCTGACGTACCGTCGCCTCCGAACTCGTGCAAAGAAAATTCCTGCGATAGCTTGGAGGTAGAAGCGGCTAATTCACCGAAACAACATGCCTCTACAGAAAACAACGCTCACGGAATATACCCGTGGATGAAGGAGTTCCGGACAAAAGGTACGAAACAAAGTCATTGCAGGAGTTTTTGTCCTAAAAACGAAGGGGAACAGTGAAAGTGGGTGGGGATCGGAAATAACCCTTTCGCTCGGCGGCTGATTTCTGCATGCACCGCTATTTCTAAAATCGCCGCGAAACAAATCTCTCGAATATTCAGGTTTAGCACGAACTGAGTGCAGTTGTAATGTGTGTTGCGTGTAAAGTTTGATAATTATGGCGGATTAGCGAAGAATAATAGCTGGAGAATTGGCTCGCCAGCATGGCGCTTCTTCTTTGTGAAGCAGTTTGCTCCGCCATTCGAAGGTGCGAACCGCTGTATTTTATAATCTTAGCGTCAACAATCCAACTTATTTCGCTTGAATGGAAGTTGTAAGACAGAACTGATAGGATTGTTTTGTTATGCTAAGATGAAAAGACAGTATTTTGAGGTATTTCAAAGGATTCACACGTCGTTGACGCCAGAAGCAAAAAGACCAATCGAGACGCCATGTTCAAAAGTGTGGTAATCCTTTTGCCCTTGCTGTGTGGCGTCCCAAATCTTGTTGGAAGTCTCAGAAATGTCCTAATTAACCACAAAACAGTCTCTTCTCAGTTACTTTAACTTGCTTCAGTTCAAAGGATCTTGTGTTTTAATAACAGCAAGAGTCGCCAAGTATTTTGAATCAGTGATTTGAGTCATTTTCGAATTCTGCAGGCGTAGTAAAACCTGCACAGAAAGTTACATTACAATGAGTTGTTTTTCTCTAACTTAATCGAAACCTCTGAAATCTTGTCTCTAGCCTCGTGAAATTTCTTTTAATTTAGCTGAAAGCTGCAGGTTCAGAGCCGTTTTAAGCTTGGCATTGTTGTGCTTGAAAACAAAACTTGAAATCAGTGCTGTCGAATTTATCTACGTAGCTACGCGCTCGCATGATCATGGCCTTGCTCGAATCGAGAAGCTTTGCTCATAAATAAAAACTATCGTAAGCTTTGCAGTTACACTCTTTCAGTCTCCTTTTGTTTGACTCCATGGTTAACGCTCCATAGTTGCGGCTCTTGTTTGTTATATTTTTTTGAAAAAACTCGCAGTGTTTTACCTCGAAATTGCCGGACATGTCCGAAAATCTAAATTCTTAAAATTTTGGACTGTTATAAATGATTCTCCTTCAGATATATCGGCTTTGTTACCCGTCAAATATTAGCGAAGCTTTGTGGTGTAACTTGCAATAGATCATTAGCTATTATACTTCATACATTGAAATTAATTTCACGATCTGACGACGGAATTCTCTCGCTGGAAATTTTGGTCGAAGTGAAGTACAGTTAAGGAAAATTATTGAACTACATTTTTGAATCAAGTGACCGTGTAAGCGCTTGACATTCAAATACATTCTAACCTGTTTGAGTCATCTTTACCACTGTTTGAGCGGCAATACATTGTAAAACAGAAATAATTTCTATTGCAACACTTGTTGTGGCGGGTGGGCTAAACAAGATTACACGCGACAAAGTGAGAACTCTTATCAGTACACTCGTCCACCGCATGTACGTAACAAATCTATCTTTGTTTTTAGGAGTACCACAGGAAAAAGACGATAAACTTAACCGTACAATTTACAGCACAAGACAGCTTGTGGAACTCGAGAAGGAGTTTCACTACAACAAATACCTGTGCAGACCGAGGAGAATCGAAATTGCTCAATCGCTTGGACTGACCGAGAAACAGGTCAAAATTTGGTTTCAAAACAGGAGAATGAAATGGAAAAAGGAGAACAAGGTTGTAGAAAAAGCTCTGGAGTTCGAAATTCAGGAACGAGTGAGGCAACTCAGTTCTCAAAATCCAAATGGTTTTGGCAGCTTATCGGCTATGGTGAACTTCAACTCGCATCCAAATTCGTCGTCCGCATTCAGTGAAACGAACTCTCTTCAACAAATGCGAAACTACAACTATTCTGCTCCCATACAGACCTGCAATGGCGGGTTTATGGACAGACCAAGGACAATGTGGAGCCAAGGACCATTGCAACACTTTTAATGACCATGAGTTATCATTTATTAATTCACACGAAGTCCGGCAATATTTCGTTGTAGCTGTCAGCTCAGGTACATTTTTGACAACCGCGGGTGCGATATTTCGCCCAGAGACGGTGTGAATCTCATTATTTCTCTTTTAAAATTGGTGTACATAAATTTGTTTGTTACTGTTGGAAGGACTCACCGTATTGCCGTGAGGAATATTTATTGACTTAAGGTGAATAATCTTAGTTTTATTCGGGTTACTATGACAAGAAATAAACACTTTTCACTTCTGTTTATATACGGCACTTTTCAATTACATAATTCCACAACATATTATGTGTTTACTTCCCTCCGGATGTTCACTGAGGTAAATAAGTTGTTTCATATCAATGGATTTTTGAGTTCTTGGCAATTATTTAATTCTAATGTTGAAAAGTATATGAATTTATCACCACAGTCAGATAAGGCCCCAACTGAAACGTTCAATGGGATGACTTGTTTTTACGAGGTCTGGTTCTTAATGAGATTTTCCATCCATTCTCAAACTAAACGTTAATACTTAACGATAATTATAAAACGCAAGAGTGAAATTATTCGATGGCAGGTTTTGTTATGCTATCTTATTGATAATCAGAGTTTCCACTTCAGTCTAATCGGTACATTTTTTAATAGACTTCACCCTGAACGCAACGTGAATTCAGTTTACGTCAGATTTTGTACAGTTCTGTCACTTATTTAAACTGAGGGAAAATATTTGGATTTTAATATTGTTATATGAATATATTTGGAACCAGGACATTTTAGTTACTAGATAATCCCTGACAGAAACAGAAAATTAACAATAAAATTATGGCTTGTGTTCGAAATGTCTGTATGTATGGTACAGCTCGACATTATTTATAACTGATTGAAGCTCTAGTGTTAGTTTTGCTGAGCAGGTGTGTTGAGCCGTGTGTTGCATTGCATATTTCTTTTTTGCCGAGAATTACGCCTGAACGACAAACTGTTGAAATGCATTCCCTGGTTGTTTCTGTTCAGAATTAATGAGATAATGGCTGGCCGATTGGAAAAATATAGCTACTGGAAAGCGTTAATTGAATCACAGGAACGGATTAAACTTAAAACTAAAAGCTTCCAGCATCAGCTGATGTTCTAAACGTTCTTTTTTTCCCTGGACGGGCCGTTACAACTAGAATTTGGCTAAACTACCTTTTCGTTTCGGGATCAACACGAAAACAATATCCTGAAACACACTGATTGAACGTGCCAGCTGGTCACTGGTAACATGAAAGGAGCCGAACGTACTAACTTACTTCCGAAAAGTTCTCTCGACAGTGCGCGACCCAATCTCGTTCCCAGAGTATTCGCTGGACAAGGGTAACGAAGGCTCTGGGAACAAGATTGCGCGCGACCTGGGACTTTCATTCTCATTCTCGTCCCCATAGCCCTTTTCGCTCCTCTTAGCCGGCGGGGCCTTGGCACGAGAGGAGCGAAAAGGGCTACGGGGACGAGAATGTTTGTTACGCGCAGCTAAAAGGAAGGGGACCTGTGCTTTACAAACATGAAGTGCGATCTGTAATGCCACTAGATAAAAGGAGTGAGCAGTCTCAAACGAAAGAGCTGTGTCACCGGGAAAGTCAAACGCTTGGCTGGTTATAACCTGAAGTTGATGAAGGTCAATTTAGGATGTTGGCGTTTCGACTGATTAGCCCTTCCTGTGTTTGTGATTAACCCCAAGCAGGGCGGAGACTACCATATTAAGAGAACAGAGGTGCTCATCGTAGCTTTTAGAGCTTTTTAGGGGGTAAAAAGAGATACCTCTTAGGGTGTTCAGTCTCAAAGGGTCCTCAGCGGGAGCTTTTTGCGGTGCCATTCGGGTGTTGAACCGGCAACAAATTATGAAAGGAGATAATATGTTGTTTTAGAATTGGTACCTCTTTAGCGTAGCCAATCAGATGGTATTCGTGAGAGAGCGCTAGTAGCAGGGTTCGTACCCTTTTTCAGAAACAAATTTCCAGGACTTTTGCAGGACTTTTCCAGGACTCGGATTGTTTCTCCAAGAACTCTAAAATTCACTTTAACCCTTTCACTCCCAAGATCTCAATGTCAATTCTCCTTACAGATTTCCAGAACTTTCCAGGACCAGTAGCACTTTCCCAGGACTTTCCAGGTTTTCCAGGACCTGTACGAACCCTGTAGTGGATTTATACTGGCGAGTTTTAGTATAATTTTCCATTGGCTACGCTACTCACCACGTATACTGTTATAGATAGTGAGTAGCCCAGCAGCGCGCACTTGTTAATGTAAACAAGAGGGCTTACAGAAAATAAACAATTTAAATTGTATCAAGCCCCTTGGAAATTTGATGTTCTTGAAACTAGAATATTTGCCCTCCAAGCTTCGCTTCTCGGGCAAATATTTGTTTTAAGAACGTCAAATTTCCGCGGGGCAACTTTCAGAAGATAGTTCCTCGGTAGAAACAATCTGTTGTTTAAATAGAAATTGAGAGTGAATCACCTTATTGTCAAATGGAAACACGATTTTAAGCCAATCAGCGAGCGTACTTTCTTTGGACTTGTTTCTAACTGGTTTATAGACTGTCTGTAACGTACCCTCCTGCTTAGTGGATCGATAACGGACTGTGTCCGTTTGTACAGTGCCGGCCTCGCCCAAGCTCAACAACCCGGCGAAGAGGTGAACAAAAACAATACATTCCTTTGAAAAGTTTTATTAATGATTTGCTGCTAGTAAAAGAGATACAAAACCTACGATAGGTTCAAGAGTTGTGCAAGGCCGAAACAATTCGTTTCGGATGAACATCGGTACTGGAAACGGAAAGCTGCCATGGCCAACACAAAATGACTCGGACCACGGCTGCAAGAGACTCTACAGTCGCGGTACCGCTGTACATTAGGTCAGCAGTCTCTACAATGCAAGGAAAGAGCTATTCATGTGTTACACCTCATTTCGTTTCTTTTTCTTCGACACTTCAGAAATGAGGAGAAACATGGGCTGTGTCTCACTTCGCATTGACTTGTGGGATCGTTACTTGGGACAAACAAAAGACAAGCTACATAGTCTCCAATTACGATCCCACAAGCAAACTGCGAGTGAAACTCGCCCCAGATTTCTTTGCTTCGACTTGACTTTTGTATCTTTTTATAACCTGCTCTGTAAATGTGGGCACTCTTGGAACTAAACGAGAAAACTAGTATTTTACTCCCAGTAGCTGAGCTGATGTCCGTAACTGCCCTTGGAAAGCGAAAAAATCTTCATCTTAGACATCAAGCTCCGAGGACCCATGGAAAACTGAGAAATTTTAAGATTCAGTCTATTAGCTTCCTTGTTTTGGCCTTTCCACAACTCACATACGTGATTATTCTAGTGTTGATTCTAAAAAATACACTTGTCAAGCAATAGTTATCTATTGGAACTACAATTAAAATATCACCGACAATTTGAAGGTGTGAAGCTCAAAGACGGCATTGTTTACTCATTATATATTACAAGAGAGATTTTCCTTGATGCCAATATAGCCTCCAAGGTTTGGAGAATAAAAGAACAGATCACCGACGCAAAGTGTTCTCGATAAACGACCAGTTCTCTTAAATAGACATCTAACAAACATGCGAGAATTTGATCAATACGAAGAAAAACTTTTTCTGCCACAATAATAAATGTATCTTGAGACAAAATTTCCAAAAATTGCAAAACACTCGACGAGAACTTCACACGGTCAAATATGCCCAGCTATTCACCTAGTTTTCTCCCTTAAAAAATCTCTCTCTCTTAACTGTGGCGTTTAGAGTTTTTGTCTACAACACGCCCGCAAATAATGGGTCAAATTATACGCAAGCAAGCAAAGAGAATTATTATCCAACTTCTGCCAGTGATATACAAATAACACGCGAAACGACTGCAAATATATCAAGATATATTGCTATCTCCCGCACACCGCGAAACAAAATTCAATAGTTTTCCAGAAAACAAAACCGTTGGATAATAAATCTAAAGTTAGACATTTTTTGTGTGTTGCATCGGCCTAAATTTTTACCCCTTAGTAGTATTTTCACTCGCCCAAAAGACTGAGCAAAAAATGAGGCACAACTTGTTAAAATACACAGCAACACTACACACTAAATGCACTTAACAATTAATGGCGGTTGAATATAAAATCGACAAAACACACCGTCACTCTTGAGGCTATTTCTTGAAGCGGTGCTATGGGTACGCGCGAGTCATTTAAGAAAACTTAATTCCATTCAATTCACTGCAGTGATGTCATCGATCTACATTAACCGCGAGCGACAAAACCGCGCACGAGTTTATCCCAAGGCACTGGGTCCGACACCACTTGACGGTCGTCATGGGAACGTGTGCGCACGCTAGCGCAGTGGAGGCTCTTTGCAAAGCTGGCTTTCCTACGCTCGCTATGAACAATTAGGACAGTCCACGGACTAAACATTACACCTTGGCATATTAAGTACATCATTTTTAAGATAAAACAATAAACTGAGTAGTTATTCAGTTCAAAATATTAATAAAAGCTGACTTCAGGAACATGTAACAGACCTTGCATCGAAAAACAAACTAAAACGACATGAAACAACTTCCATTGAAATACTGACTGGCTGCCGGCCTGGAAGATGCTGGTAGTTGCTACATGGGAATGTGATCCCTGATCCCCCCAGGGAAAACCCCTAAGGGCCATGCTTATAGCTTCTACACGGGAGTGGGGACCCTCCATGGGATATCTACATGTATAGCATTTGGGCGGTGTCTGAGTAGGGGACAGGGGGAAGGGGAACAGGGGGATAGCGAAATTGCTTCTTCCGAAATCTTCACAACCCTTTATAATTTGCACATATCATATTATTTACCTACAATAGCTACAGCTTTAAGTGCTGAGTACGTTAACTACCACAGTAGCAGTGGAATGCACCTTGACAAATTCAAAATCAACCAGCTGACTGCAGCTCAGGACTAATCAAGCAATGCACTGTATGTGGCGATTTCCAAAGCTTAAAATATTGACTAGTATGAGTTACACATGTAACCTCAGTAGAAATGCAAGTCAAACATGCAGCGTAAAAATTCTTAAATGTACCATTCTTTTTTCTTTTCTGTATCCTCTGCTAGCGGTTTCCTGGGTGCAGTCATGTCAATGTAGGGATCTGTGCTTTTGAGTTCTTCATCATCTTCGTGCGTGTGATATTCTCCCTTGTGTCGTGCCCAGTACCAGTAGATAGCAACCAGCAACACCACCAGCAGTAGAACCAGGATTAGCACTACCACAATGATGATGGCGGTCTTGTTATCCGCGTCAGCACGCTGGCCAGATGTTGGATCAGCCCGAGTGCCCGTGTTGTCTGAATCATCAGGAATGCCAACTGGTCGTGGTGTCGGTAAATCCTTAGGCACCTCCGGCTCTGGGCCACATTGCTCTTTACTTAGTGCTGACCCTTCCAAATTCTTGGTCACATCATCATAGAGATAAGCCTTGATTGGTTCCACTGTAGGAAAGGACTTTTCAAAAGCAACTGGTGTGACTTTTACACCAGTAATGCAACCCTTAAACCCAGTGTCACCTTTCCGTCCAATAATTACCTCGTGCATGTTAGGGAAGGGTTTTGAGAGCCGATCTTCTTTGGAAACTGGCATGCTTTGCCCATCAACCGTGTAATTGACTTTCTCATTTCTGCGACTCAGTGCAAATGTGTGCCTGGTTTCGTCACAGAAGTCGCTGTCTGGTGGGTCAATCAAAAAGGAACCATCACCGTTAAAGCTCTTGTAGGAAAACTTCAGTTTCTTGGTGCCGGGATCCAACCTAAGAAGGAAATTCTCCTCTGTATTTTGGCTGGTTATTTCAACAATGTCACCTCCGCAGCTATCCTTGTCTTTCACCTTGAATCCAACTACAATGTCCACTCCAGGAAAGTTCTCTGGTTTAGGGAATGTGTAGGTTAACTGACTGCCTTTTGCAGAAAAGGACGCGCCGTAATCTTAAAACAAGAAAGACAAGATGCAGGGTCATTATAATACACTGTAAATGATTTGACTGGATATCAAATAATTAAATAACATTAAATAATTTTATAATATCACAGCAGATTGTGTTTAACAGTCAGGGAGAAAAAAAATTGCAATCTAGTTGCCCAGTGGGCCAGTACATTTCAGTTTTCAGTTGCCCCAACTAAAATATTAGTTGCCCAAAAATAGATGTGCAATGTTCACACCGTATCAACTAACAAGACTACTGAGGCTAATTTCACTTGCCCACCAGACCACAAATCTTCCATTTTCACTTGCCCAAGAGCAAACTTTACTTGCCCCAGGCAATTGGACCTGGGTTTTTTCCTGCCTTGAAAGTGAAGCCCCGCCCTAGGGCCACTTCATAAACACCTTGTAGTTGTGGCCTGAATGCAGGGCTCAACACTAACACTTACCCAGTGTCCACTGGAAAGTGTATTTACTACTTGGAAAGTACAAAATCGAAAGTAAAACAAAATACTTACCCGAAGTAAATTTTAGGCTATGCTGGAAAGTAAATTTTCCACTAAAAAAGCTTGAAAAATGTGTGTATATAAAAAAATAACAATCAAATGATTAAAATATTTATACCCATCCGACAATGATTTTCTATCTTCAAAAGGACAAGTTTACACCATTCTAGCATTTACCAATCTGCCATATTGGAGTATCGAGAGAGCTGCCAAGTAGGTCTGGGCACAATAAATACACGTACAGTAGTATGGCACAGTCAAATCTGCCATTCAAATCTACCACAGCAGAAACATTTATGGCATAGTCTACAAATAAGTACTGTACCCCTGAAAAACAACAGAACTTCATACCTTTGTGACAGAAGTAGCCATAAAATGGGGTCAAACTACAGTCGCATTTGTAAACATTGTAGTTGTCAAGACATTTGCCTCCCAGCTTACAGTGATTATTCTTGCATGCTGCACCACAGCCACCTTGCACGTAATCTGCATTTCCTGCTTTCTTATTCAAATCAATAACCTCACCATTGATGGTCTGTAAAAAAGGTACATGTAGTAGACACTGTGTTACATGTAGGCTTCGCAAAACAACAAGAACATTGTTTTCAGATTTCCAAAGCTAACTGGGGAGAGAGCAGTCATTTCTTTTTCAACGAGGTACAATACTTTGATGTAAAACAACAGATACACTGTGTACAGTACTTTGACTCAAGGACTGGAACTATAGGAGCTCCGTACATCATAATGTTCAATATTATGTTCAGACCAGAAAGCAGACTTCATACAGTACAGTAATTCATTCGTCTAATCAATCTATTCTACATGTACATGTACAGTGTGTGTTTTGTTGTCTTGAATAGGGGCACTTAATCATGAGGGTATTTACATGTACAAGGCGAAGAGAAAATTGACAGTCCCCTATTTTACTGGAGCCTTTCCCAGCTTCCATAGCATCAAGGGACTAGGAATATTTTTCCTTCCATCTTGATGCCACTCAACACACTCAATCCTTTTTCTGCCCTTCTGAACAAAAACCTCCACTACTTCCTATCTCTCACTTTCTTTAATGGCTCTCCCCAGAGCTAGCTCTCCCCTCATGATGCCAGTAACCATTTATACATCTGGGTGGAGAGACGTGTTCTGAGAGCAAAGTGTCCTTCACAGAACATAATGCCATGATCCTAGCCAAAGATAGAATCACTCATCACACTGCCATTAGACTGTGGCAACTCTCTCTGTAACCTTTTGTTTTTTTACATGTACATGTACAAGAACATTGGACCAAGGTCAATAGCCTGGTCCTGTTGTAGATGCTGTCTGGTAGTGTTCTTGGTCTAGACATTTAACTCTCACAGTGCCTTTCTCCAGTGCTGACATTGTGTGAACTAATGCCCACACAAAAATCCAAACAAAAGTGGAAAAAGGTAGCCCCAGGGCTTAAATTTGAAAACGAAAACCCTGAATAATTCACTCCCATAAAGAGTGACTAAGAGAAACTTAACAAACTGACGTCAGTTTTTCATGCGTCTGTCCTGTTGTTGATCATGAGTTTCATCATAACATTGTCAAGGTGGCTGTGGATCCACGAGGTGATAGCCGAGTGGATCCACAGACTACTTAGACAACGTTATGACAAAATTCATCGTCAATAATAAGACAGACGCATAAAAAACTGATGCTTAATTTGTCTTTTACAATAACAAATTGTCAAATTGTCCGTTCTCGCTCATCGACGCATCGCATAAACTATAAATTCATGTGCCTCTCCGCTTAATGACAATGAAAATTAGCCAATGAGTGGGCGAGAATTTCTGCAGTTATTGTAAAAGAACAAATAACTGTACACATGTAAAAGTCAAGAGAGTCTGAATCAGTGTTGGATTCATTGCTTACCAATCCACGAATACATCCCACAAATCCCTCTGTCACATCACTGGAGACACCTCCAACAGAAAGTTCACCCTCCAGATCTAAATCTTTCTTCAGGAACAAGGGGTTTAAATTCACGCCCTCTTCCGTGTCTAACTTGAGTCCAAACTGCTTCATGTTGCGATAAATGATCACCTCGTGCCAGGAACGATCATTAACTTGCTTGTTGCCTGTCAAACTCAACTCCACCCTCTCGTAGCCATTGCCGATGTTGTACTCGAGGCCAACACTGGTTTCATTGATGATGTACAGCTTAAAAAACTCCCCGGACTTTTTACCATTGAACAAGATTATACCTTTAGGATAAGGAGTTCTGAAGAAGAGGGAGATTACACCATGTGAAGGCGGAGTCCACTTGTCGAGTGTGATCATGCCATCTTCATTGACAAATGTTGCCGTGTTGCTGATGTTACCTGTAGGCAAACCATATAGTACATGTCGTTACAAAAATACTGCCTTTTATGTATCAGTGTCATCATGACATGCTTACTAAATCTTTTAAGGATGATTCATTATTTATCGGGATGACCGGGTCAGAAAAAAAGTGACCAGGTCATGTAAAATATTCGTTCCAAATTGACAGGTTACTAAATTTTGGGAGATCCAAACAACCGGGTTCTGAAAAATAATATGCCCTTCTTTACAGAAACATAAGACCACTTCAAAGTTATGGTGATAAATGTACATGTACAAGCTGTACTGCAGTTACCATGTGTCATCGCTGTGTTAACACTCACCTGTCGGCTCGTGTTCCCAGAACATTTCTTGTTCTCCCAAACTTTTTATGAGCTTGACTATCACGCATGGAAATCGAGAGTGAATAATCTTATTGTTTTCGTATAGATCTACCAGTCATTCAAAACTTTATCTAAATTCTTTTCATAGACACTTCGAAAATGCCAAGAAGTGGCCGTCATTTTGTTAACATGGGTATGCTGCTACGCTACTCACTATCTGTCACAGAATAGATAGTGAGAAGCGTAGCCAATCAGAGAATGGTATTCATGGTAGAACGCTAGTAGATTTATTCTTACACTCAATAGAAACACGGTACATGTTTCCTATTTCTTAAACTGTAATGTAGCTCAGGACTGAAACAAGCAGAAAGATACAAAAATATTGAATCTGAAGCTAACTGTGGTTGTTTAAACAGGGTTGTCTTAAATTATGACTCTACAGAGTACAAATGAATATATGAAAGATCATATATTTGAACTGCAGAGAAAGATGTGAGCACTACACTGTAGAGCACTGCACCGGTATCCCAGAGGTCATGGGTTCGAATCCTGTTCAGGCCTGAATTTTTTTTTTTTTTTCAGGTTTTAATTTCACAACTGCTTAAGTTGTGCACATAACTGCAATGATCAATCATATCTTCATACTCTACAGTGTACTTGTACATCCACTATGAATCCCCCTCAACAGACTCTCACTCGAGATAAGACTCATCAAACTTATTTTACGTCAAACATTCCCAAAGTTGACAAAACATGCAAAGTCCATGCATGCAGTTTTGAACCTCACTTCATTTATAAAATTGCTCGGATTTTTCTGTACAGGATTGTATTACCTGAAGTAGTTCAGACTGTAACAAGAAGATCTGTTAGATCTTATAACCGCGCTTTTAAAATTTAACTGTTTGCTTAGCATTACTGTCGGAACGCAGTGTACATTCCAAAGCAGTTATTGATGATTCTTTTCTTACTGTAGACATCACATCACTTGATCAACACAAACTGTATTATTGCACCATCAGTGGTAGCCATTGACAAATCTC
>Ga0126339_10001489_pt1 | contig 15932 bp, 11 predicted proteins | sample OrbTmetagenome_2_FD_92532 | JGI IMG/M metagenome (GOLD analysis project Ga0126339, IMG submission 92532) | Coral microbial communities from Petempiche,Puerto Morelos, Mexico - Orbicella T R C metagenome | ecosystem: Host-associated > Invertebrates > Cnidaria > Coral | place: Petempiche,Puerto... | reverse complement strand
TGTTGTAAATGTTTTTTAAATTTGACTAATTTTGATTGTGTAGTTATTAGTAACTTAGTAATTTAAGTAATTGTTCCTGAAAAGCCCCATTGGGGAGGTAACAATAAAGTATGTATGTATGTAAGCGAAAAGGTATCATTTCCCAAGGAATAATACGATGTGTTTTCCCGGATTGTACAATCCGATCAAATTTCTCTTTATGAATATCTTAGCACAGGGAGCAAGCAATCTTATTGAGTAGGAAGAGGGTAAATAAGGGAATGAAGAGAATGAATAGTCTACCTATGTCTCCTGTTGTCATCTCTTACGCGACCGTACATGGAAAACCGCTACCTACAAGTCCTGCGTAGCATTGTAGCGCTGAACTTGTACCTAGGTCTTTTCGGGCTGTGCAAAAAAAATTTTTTCTGCAATTTTTTTTTGCACAGTGCTAAAAAGCCTAGGTTTAGCGCTACAGTGTTACGCACGGTATGCAGGTAGCAGTTTCGCGTAAGAGATGACAACAGGAGACATTCCTTTATTTACTCTCTTCTTACTCAACAAGATTGCATGCTCCCTGTGGTTTTAGACTAATATATTTGCACGTTTTATTTCCGCTGACGACACATCTAACGAGAGCACTCACGTTCCAGTTTTCTGAATGAAATGGCGACTTCGGCGAGACTTTTTTCCATCTCTGAAGAAACCAGAAACAAAACTGAATACAGTTTGAGTAACAAATCAAGACTTGGAGCTGTTCAGGGCTTCAACTAGAAGAATAGCAAGTACAAGAACTGAATGCGTGTTTACAGAAGTTTTTTACCCTGTTTGTGAGAAATAAGGTACTTGTTGTGAGCCATCGTCTCCACTTGCCGCAGGCATCAAAAGATATCTTAAGAAGACAAACCACGGATATTCTACCTCACGGTCAGTTGGAAATATTTTACATGTGATTTTGCTGTACGTGGTGCTGCTGCAGTGTTTATTCTGACACTTATGACAAAGATGTGTAAAATTATATATACTAGAAAGCGAAGGGAGCACGTTCCGGTGATATTTGAACTTCCTTTCTTTTAATCTTCTTCCCTTCTCTCCGTTCGTTCTGTCGTTTTTTTCTTCCAATTTAGACTTCAGCCCTTTCGCAAATTTGACTTTGGGCCTGAATTAAAATGTTAAACCAAGAATACTTAAATGGAAATTGTGTAGTGTTCAGATAAATAGAAAATGCGGAGTAGTTTTCATTGTATTTCCACACGCGCGATAACCAAGTGTGTGGTAAACACATGTGGCGATCTACTACTGAGTTTGTTTCTCAGTTCCTGGGCGGATTTTAAAGGCACGAAGCTTTACCCTGTGGAAATGTAAAAAAACAAAAACAAAAATGTGAGGGCATGAAGACGCAAACTTATCAGTTCCACGTAAGTCATTGTATACTCAGAGCGACAATTCCAAATTAGCAATATATATATATATAGATGATAATTCAAATTAGCAACAGCAATGATAGGAATTTTCAAGAATATATGATGCCAGTTCTAAGGTCTAGATAACATCCACTGTGGTTGTGCAGCAAGAAGTCGCACAAGTCCCTTCCTAAATCTTCCTAAATCATATAGCAAGCTCCGAATAGCGCAAGATACCATAGAGGGGTAAAACGGTTACAAACCTTTGCTTTCGAACTTTGTCAAACAAGATTTGTCTCGCCCTTCTTTTCCAGAAGATCTCTGCAATCAGCGTCACGAAAGCAATGAGCATCCCCACAACCAGCACTATGTACACTCCCAACATGCTCATTATTCCGATACGCTTTCGAGACAGCGCTGAAAAAAACAAGTAAGAAGCAGACAGTTGGAAAACTCTCTCCTTCCATCTCTACTGCAAATTGTGGGATAAATGAGGGCAATTCTTCCGAGAACTGAAGTAGATTTGGAGGGCAATTACTTAAAACTGAACAGAGGTGTAACAGAACAGAGGTGAGTGTAAGTTGGTGACAGACCATTACAAAAGTGTTGGGCGAGCAAAAACAATCATTCCAATTGAAAGGGGAAGAGAAAAAAAAAACAGCGGAAGTTAAAGAATACTTTACGAAAAGTGGACCCTCGGCTGAAATCAGAAGTCCATTTAGTTAAACAAATACTTAGTATATGTTGCTCTCTTCTACCTGAATATAGCGCTGAATCTAATTTTCTTAACGACTCAATTCATCTTTCATATCTAAGAAATGCTCATGCTTCAGGCTACCCTTTTGGTAAAGAAGGCTACACAGTATCCTGTGAGACGTTAAGGACCTAAATATTTTAACTCTCTGGATGATGATAGCATGAATTCATGATCACTCTCTTGCCTATTTTGAAAAAAAAAACATCTATATATATGTAGCAACTAACTTATTTTAGAAAATCCTATAATTTTTGTCTCCAGAAGTCTAACTTTAGCAACAGTTTTAAAGTCTCCACTAACGTTAAATCATTACTATTAAAAACTGGATCACTGGATATCTAAACGCGTCACGTGACTGAATATTCCCGAGCTAAAACTGGGGAATACCCCACTGACATCCCACTCAAAATAGCACGTATTGGGAAAAATATTTGAAGGATAATAAACACCATAGCCTCCATTTGGACATTATCTGTTCCTGAAAGCTCACTGTTCGCTTCTCGGAACAGATAATCTCCGCGGACAAACATCGGAGCATATTTCCGCGCCAAATGGAGGCTTTGGCTTATTTATACCATCCTCAACAAATATGGTAAGAGTACGCGTAATCTTTGGGGGGAGTTTTAAGTGTTATGTTATTTTAGTTTTCTATAATTTGAAGGCGTTTTTAATAAAACAGTTATTCCACTCGCGCTTGTTGGATATGAGATTGTAATAGCCAATGAGGCGCGTAGCGCCGAGTTGGCTATCTACCATCTCATATCCAAAGCGCGCTCGTGGACTAATTGTTCATTATCAATTTTGGTTATGACGTCACCAAGGCAGCATTGCGCGATGTGTTTTTTAGCTTTGAGCTTTTAACATTCCTATTCAAGCCAATAAAATCTTAAATATGGCTGACGTGGCTCCGCGGGAATCGATAATGTCACTGGTTACTGGAAAGTCCGAACAGAGAAGAGTTCTGAGAAGGGCAAGTATTTCTGTTCAACCGGTAATGGGAGATTATAGTTGCAGTGGAAACGTAGGGACTGTTGAGAGCACAACACAAGGTAAAAGGAATACTGTTTGGAGTTCACAACTTGGTAACAACGCAGAAAAACATGCTGGACGACAAAGTGATGAGAGTAATGAAGAAAAACTGAATCTAAAGCGTCGGAACAACTCATTGGAAGAGAGTCTTATTGACGGGGAAGGATCGCTAAAGAAAATGAAAATCACTGCTGAACTGTAAGATGGAAGAGTCACAGCTTGATTACGTACAAGATGGGTATTTGTTGAAAGATATCTTTATTTTTTCAGGTCTGTTCATAGCTAGCAATCCATCTATAGTGATCATTTTATCGCAGAAGAAATACCTTGTGCTGAAACATACAAACCATACCGCGTGACCTTTCCCACCCTCCTTGATGCCGCATGTAAGGAATCGAGGGCAGTTCAATTACTGGATCAGTCCACTCGGCCCGATCAGAAACTCACACGTGGACTTATCGGTATAATCGTGACTAACGGGATTATACTATTCGTGCATTTCATATCTTCTAAGTTCCTATCTTTTGGTTAAAAAAGGAACCGAAACTTCAATCTTACGCGGAAACGATATTACACGTTTAAGTAGCTCATCCTTTCTCAAGTAAACTAGAGGATATAATACATACTGAAATAATATAACAACTTACTTGTTTCTTCTTCTTCGGGACATTTATTTGCATCTTGCCACCATTTTCGTTCCAAGCTGGAGAGGAAGTTGTTCTCATGAAGCCTTAAAATGGCTAATTTGAATTCGTTAGTGTGCGGATCATTTGTTTGGAAAGCGAATGAGAGTCCTTTAGCTGTGCTCAAGCCTGGCACTAAAATAAAATATTTAAGAAATGAGTGCGAGTTAGAAAGACAAGTGAAGTTAACAGCATTGTCAAATAAAGGTGGTTGAGTTTTCACATAATCATTGTTTTATTCATTAGTATTTTGTTTGTTTGTTTGTATGTGTTGTTGTTGTCCAATGGGACTTAATGAGGTTTCCATTTGCAAATAGCTTACACCAATTAGTTTTTTTTCCTGCTAACGTTAGTCTAGAGCAGACAAAATCTTAAATTTCAAGAATCTGAATGAGATGGATTTTTATAGAGTTGATTTTCTGAAGAGAACGTCAAGGGTTCTTTTAAAACACTGTTTTCTTGCGTGACACAACGTGTAATCCCGAGTGGGTTGCTCAGGTAGCCAATCACAATCTTGCCTGCTTGCGGAGCTAGCCTTATATTAAAACGATTGAGTTAATAATTAGAAGGCGAGCTCGAGATTTCTATCAAAGCCAACAGAAACCTAGAGCGAGCTGGGCAGTCTAATTGTTTTTACCTAGCATGACGCACTGACCGACCTAATTAAAAAAAAAAACTTTTGTGACAGAAACCTGAAAAGTTGATGACATATCCATAGATAGACCAGCTGACGGTGCTGGCCTTTTGTAGCAAATCAGATTGCGCGTTTACCTGACAGTCGGTCAGTGAGTTGTGTTAAGCAACCAAGCTTTGAACAGTAAGGCACCATCCATCGCTTTAAGCAATAAAATGGTACAAACTTGCTGATTTGTACTTTTAGTGCTAAAGACGTCAAGTTGAGAAAATGCGTTCCTCGAATTAACCTCCATTCTTTCATTATTTATTTCAAAACGCTGGTGTGCTAGGAACATTTTGTGTACAAGCAAAGGTAGTAGGTTATAATTTTAGCCGGATGTTTTGACTTAAACTGCAGTAAAATCACCGTGATAGTGTCTCTGTAATTCTACTATCTCACAACTTCTGGACCGGATATATAATCGCTGTTTGCATTATTTACCTACTGAGACATCACAAGGTGGCTGGTTAGCCAACAGTCTGAGAAATGGCCCATCCGCGATAAACACGTGCTCCTCTTTTTCTCGTACCCACTTCACACCTTCCTCAACATTTTTAGCGAGGGTGTTCCCCGACTCAATTCTGTGCCAGATCTTTTTGTATGTCTCGTACTGACTTGTCTCAAAGAACTCGGACGTGCTTGAGGAATCAAGTACTGCTACTTTGTAAGAAGACTTCACAATGTCGTCAAGATTATGAATGGGATGTTCGGCGTTCTTCACCGTGAAAAAAGCAGCTAGATTGGCAGTGTAAGTTGAAACCCAGATAAGAATACAGAACCAGTAACATCCAGCAAGAATACGACCTGAGGGAAATTAATGTACCTTAAAGTATGTTACGTGCTGTTTCAAACATAACTGTTTATTGTTTCATTAGAAGTTTCAAACGCCCGAGAATATAATAGTACAAGACCACTTCAGCCTGTTTGAGTAGGGACACTGATGGTTCTGGAGGTAATGGTCTCCAAGTCTGCTTGATTTATGGCAACCAAATTTTCACAGGTTGACGCATCACTTAATTCAAATGTATTGCCAAAATGAGATGAACATCCACTATATGCAATACATTACCCCTATAATTTCACATTTTTCTATGTGAATTTAAATTAATAGAAAATATAAAAGCCATCGTACCCTCTAAGTTGTTCGTCTGGATAAGCAGGACTATTAAATCATGCAGGTAAGTAAGGTTTCCAGTGATCGAAATACCCCTGCAAGCCTCATCACATTCTCCTCTTAGTTTCTGTACGTATATTTATGACGTTCTCGTGACCAATATCAAGAAAGGGGAACCGTTTCAATAACTGAGACGGGACTTGCAAGTCTCATGGAACCCGTGAACAAAATTTGGTTTCATTCGTGTCTGCTGATAAAGTTTACGTAAAAAGAAAAAGAATCTAGTTACTTCCGCAAGTCCGCATGGGAACTTACTGCCTCTCTTGGTTGTGAAAAGAAAAGGTTTTCTGCCTCTTCAACAGGTAAAGGCTTACCATCACTCTACTTTTTTAATTTCAGTGTGAATCAGGAAATAAACAGTTAGAAAAAATGAAATTCATTTGCCTCTACCTGACAAACTTCTTGGTGTGTTATCACCTCCCTGTTGCAACATACAAGCCAATGAGAACCAAACACTGTTGAAAAAGCTAAACTCCTCCGATGTTCCTTTGCCATTTTCATCTTTGTATCCATAAGGACTGAAATAGTTTATTACAAACACAGCAATAGAGATTACAACCAAGGTTGCCAGAGTAGCGAACCAGACTTGAGGGTCGAACGGATTCATGAACTGCAACAAATCAATATTTTCTTTGGCAGATGCTTTTTTCAGTAACATATCTTCCGTGTAGAACATGTAAGGCACGCTGAAGTCCACAACCTTCTCTCGACTTTCAGTGAGAGTGAGTGCCGCAGCTATGATGTCAGCACGCTTTGTAAAGAAAAATAGGGGATCATGCTGTTACTCACTTCTACCAGTACCCTTAAATCCTCGAATTAGCGCCCGGGTCGCTTATTCGAGGGGGAGGGAGAGGAGGGGACACTTGTTTGATTTTTCCCAAATCGTCGTCTGACATGATCATTTTTTATTACATCATCTGCGCATAAATCGCAACATAAGCTGTTTATCGACATAAAAAGCTGGTCCTAAAGTTTAAATCCCGGCACCGTTAGTACTTGTAATTTTTTCAAAATAGCGTGTTCACAAACTGAAACAATATACAAAATCAAATGTTACACAACGAAAACTATACATCCTTTGTTGTCTCATTACTCGTCCATAAAATGGGGGTAGGGGAGTGGGGCATTTATGTGAGGGAGGGCGCCTATTTTAAATTTTGGCTGATAGGAGGGGTGTTTATTTGAAGGGGGCGCTTATACGACGGGGGCGCTAATTCGAGGATTTACGGTATTTGTCTCAAGTTTATCAATTATTCTAATGATTTTCTGTGAACAAAAACCAGAGAACATTGCACGAAAAAATATTTGTTATTCAATAAGATTCAGAATTATCCACCACAAGAAAGATCAGTTTTTCATCTTTTGCCCAAATCTGTAATCTTGGTTGCTTAAAATTAGCAGTGTCCTGGGTGACTGAAAACTGCCTCCACATCAAATCAAAGCAATGACCTAGGACGTGGTAGTTTTCGGTGGCAGAATCAGAAATTTCTCAATTTATCCCCGTCGTCACAATATTCTTATGGCCTTTTGTACTCTGCTCTGTACAAAAGTATAAAAATGTCCTGAAAATTGTTTGAAGCGAAGGAGAGTTTCTGTTCACATTGTAAACACTTAGAAACTAATACTGGGTTGGGCTGCTTTAGAAAATTTATGGGCCTATTGTTATGGCCCCATAAGTGCCCATTGGACTTTGAATGATTAACTACACTCTTAAGACAGGTTCAGCCTTGGTGTAAGTTATACCAGTAAGCACGCTTGTGAAGCAACCCACCAAAGCCATCTTGGTGAAGTCTGGTTCATCAATGATTAAATTCAGCAATAAATTAAACCAGGACTAGGTTGGATATAGGCTTCGATTGTTTGGGAAAAAGTACTCTTGAGTGATAAGACCAGTCGTGTTACCTCGGTTACAGTGATATAATAAATCATACCTCATTCACAATTTCTCCAATCATTCCATTCCAGGTTCCATTTTCCGTTTGAGCACCGTACATCCCGTCAGGGCTGACGTAGATCTCATATGTAAACTTAAGATTTCTTGCCAGTTCATTCAGCAGATCGATACAATATCCTTCATATGAATAGCTGCCATCTTCGTTCTCCTCCTTCATAACGAAAGGTGCATCCTATTTGGGATCAAGAGAAGAAAACAATCTAGATTACCCAGTGTTTGATAAGAAAAGTAAGCCTTTTAGAAACAAGATTTAAAAAATCTTGGCAACGACTGACGGCTTTTTTGTCTAACGTATGTGATATTCACACTATCTCCCTGGTAAAGTCACTCTAGAGGAAAACCTTAAATTTACCTGCTTTACTCCTCAAGAGAAAACGTGAGTTTAACTACCTCATGATCATCATGGCGAAGATTACTACTTCGAACGACAACAACGAAACAAGTAACATTGCTAATACCAGAACAAATTACACAGCATACCGCAAGATTTCCACTTGTAGCTTGATTCTCCTTGGCCTTGTCGTTAGCTTGTTTGTTTGTTTGGTTAGTAGGTTAGTTGATTTGCTTTTTTTTCACAGTTTGATTTGCCTGCCTTTGGCAGCAAAACTGTAGCACATTTTTCATTTGAAGGAGTTAATTTCGACAAAAGTAGACAGTTTTCTTCCAGTGCGACTTGGGTTCTACAGTCGATTAAATTTCACCGTTGTTTACCGGCAAAGGATGATATTTTATGTTACATAGTAAACAATTCATCAAATTGAGTAAGTTCAACGTCTAACTTTATATTTCTAGTGGTTCCTACCAAAGCTACAACAGCCCTAAGCTTTCTTCCCTCGAGACTTCCTTTGGAGAGTGGATTGTCCATGTTGCGTAAGACACTTCCAAACAGTACGGCACCTTTAGTTGAATTCCATGTACCTATCTAAAGATTAGATATCAAGTTTTATCGTGAATAAGGGTTGATTGGAATGTTATTGCTGGGAACAGAAATGTTCAGTTGGTTGTTATAATTTACAGGCATCGCAAAGCGCCTTATTACAGGAAAACCGACGTGTGGAAGCGAATTCATTTGTGCAGAAGTGTCTTGCAGAAAATCGTGCTTCCTCGGGAATATCGTTCGCAACTACGAACTGGAGAGGACCACTTTTGCACTGATACTGGACCCATATCATTCTAGATGGTGGATCAGGAGAAAAAATAAGAAACTGAGTTCACGTGACCTTACATATTCTGGTGGAAAGTAACATGGACCAATAGCAAGACAGTAAACATGACATTACCATGTCGGTAATTTAAATGACCCCTTGAATCTAGACTGGCCACGAGTTTATCAAGAATAGAATTTGATGGGACGGTTATACAAAGTGATCTTTTTTCCTTAAAACCCTAAGCCACGGAGCTATGTTAGAATTTGAAAACATTGAAACTGGCCTATTGCCCCACACCCTACCGGCATTAGCCTCATTTCCCTAGCCTCAATCGACAGCGAGGAAGTCAAGGCAGTATTATGATTCTTTTTAGTGCTCACACACCGATAATAAATATTTCCACTTTTACATGAGCGCTGCTACTCTCACGCACTGTGTATCATATTTTAATACCTGCAACCAATTATGCCACCTACTTTCTTGAACGAATTGTTTCGAAGATTCAGAATTTCCAGATCAGTTTTTTTTCGCTGCCCATACTCATTGAAGTTGACAGGTCCTGTTAAACCATCCAGGCTAATCTGTTCAATATAAATTAAAAGGTAAAGGGTTGAAATAGCTGCCAACTGGAAAACAACATTCTTAACAATTTTCTCAAATTGAACCAATCACAGTGCGCTTTGTACACAGGTTATTGTGTAAAACGCATTACGCAGACGTGCTACCTTTTTCAAGCAGGTCAACATTGCTTCTGTATCTTCTGAACTGATGAGAGATCCGTTAATCGACAGGCAAGGATCTGTATTTACCGCCTGGTTAATAACTTGGACTGAATCGTAAGCAAATGCAAGCAGTTCCTAAGGAAACAATGCAAATTTTGATGCAATGTAATCCATGGGATCAGAGATGATAGATTTTCTTAAGGGGCGTCTCTAGGACGATATTTATATAATATGGCAGCAAATCAAGTACACGATACTGATTGTAAACATATATTAAATTTACCTTGGTAGTTTTGTTATGATTACGTTCTAGTTCATCAGAAGCCGAGTTCTGAACATACGTAAGCTTCAATGATACTACCACATTCTGGTAACAGCTTAACTTCAAGGGTACCTGGAAAGTTCAAATTCAAACACTAGATTAAAATAAGTGTTATTACATCCCGGCATACAGATTATTTCGGCGCCATTGATGTTCCCTTGACTAGGTTGGGCTCTAACACATATTTAGCAAAAGATTACCGGGGTATATTCCACGAACTTGATTGGCAAGGGCTAAAATTGGCTATTCGCTAATCGAACACCCTTCTCGTATCGTTTTTCATTCATATTAAGAGTATATTGAGTATTTATAACGCAACTAATCTAAAAGTCTTCACTTTAATTTTTTATTACAACCATTTTGAAATCACTGGCGATCCTTGCAATCTGATTGGCTCTCAGCAGTGTGATTTATTCTCGAAGCGCACCATTTCTGTGCTCTTAATCGCATCTTTTTCCAAGCCAACGAGAATGGAACACTAAAAAACCAACCAATCAAACTTCAGGAAAGCCAGAGCAATTTATTCACGAATCACACTATTCTGTGCCCTGAATGGCATTTTATTCTGCCTTGCATACAAAATGAAATGTAATTGAGCGTTTCCGGTTCTGCTCTTTTTCACAAACCATATACTGCATCAATAAAGTATTGGTACTGACCAAGGCGATTACAAATGGATGTAATAGAGTGGCAATTGAGCTTCATGTCGTGCAATTTTGGTCTGCGTATGATTTCAGACCAAACTGCACTCCACTCAGTTCAGTTACTATTGTAACTCGTCCATCCGCAATAACACAAGAATCAACAGCTTCATAATCAATAAAGCTCTTCCTCCAGGCTCCTTACAACCACGTAAATTTAAGTGACTTAAACAAGGTTTACATCTTCTGAGCTCTGGTGTATTTGACCAATCAGACTGCAACCAACATTTTAAATTGTTGTGTAAAAAGGACAGCTCAATTTCAAACCTCTTCCTGAATAATCCACTTAGACGTGTCTCTGTGTTGACAAGGTTTCTGTGGCAAAATGAACAGAAAAGTGAAGAGAACTGTAATTATTTTGCACATTGACTGTTCCAAAACGTTCTGCAGAACATAACGGAATTTTCTTGGAACACCTGTCGTCACCAAGTAAACACGTCTAATTTCTTAAAATGTTTAACCAATCATGTAATGCTACTAAAATAGTTTCTTCAATCAAAAAGCATTTAAGGACGTTCGCGCTAATTGTTTCTGCGCATCCTTACTGCGCACGCAAATTCACATGCCACGTCAAACATGCGCGCGCGCGCTAAGTAATAAAATGAACGATGATAGGGCAGATGAACATTACCATAGCTTTGCCTGGATTTAACGATCTTGGGCGTTCGGTGACTCCTATTTTTCTTTTGATGGATCACTTTCTCTACTGATTTTCTGCGTTTAGCGAAAAAATGAAGAAAATCCATCGAGTAGGAGTTTGAATTTTTTGTAAAATGCATCATCGAATTCTGTTCTTTTTAGCTCTTCGTTTATCTGTACGACAGTTTCAAATGCCTCTTGATAAGATTTGGAATTATTTACGCAACAGACCCACTTCTACTAAATACGTGTAACATCATTTGCCTCCATTGACTCACCTTCGGTATTTTGAACTATAAACCTCTGTAGACCATGCTGAATTGTATGCGCCAATTTTTCAAAATCAGGTTAGTTTTCCACACGCTTTATCTCTGAAACGAGGTTGGTGACCACCAGTTTTTTTTATTTTTTTAAATTTTTTGTGTGTGTTTCTGACACAAGTACAGTAACTCATTATCTGACTGCAGTAAAAATTTAAAAAAATATCTATCGACTGGAAAATTTTCGCGCGAACCTCCTTAAAGGCAGTGTGAGCAGCTAGCGTTCAACGTCTGCTTACGTCGAGTGACTGACTGCCTAGTAAATTTGTTGTGTGCTGAGCTGGAAAACTGAGATTCTGTGGGACACTGTTAGAAGTCAAGAATCTGCATGTTGATGGTGCCGATGATCCTAAATTCTGACTGAAAATTCCTAAGAAACTCTTCACTAACTTTTAGTAATCGATTGCTTATGTAATGATAAGCTTGAATAGGACAGACTGGATTACAATCGTCAAAAAGAGAACGGAAATAACAATTAATGAGATATAGATAAGAACTACCTGTTGTAACATAAGCTCAATTTTTTGTTTTTCAATGTAAAGTAGAATAATGTCAACTTCAAAGTCTTTTATTTGTTCCAATGCCCTCAGTACTGGTACAGAGGAATCTTCATCTTCATCCTGTTCAGAAAGCTGAACAAAATTTACCGTCATCCCTGAACTCCGGGAGATGGCAAAAAAATTCCCAGCTTCGTGCCACCGACTTGCTGAAAAAGCAAAACAAACAAATAAAAACAACAGCAATATCTTCATTTAACTTTAAGAGGTTTGCAGTAAAAATATTGCCAAGGAAACCATACCGTCGTACACAAGTGCAATGTTTTTCCATCCAAATGTGTTCAGTATGGCACGCGTAGCAAGGGCGTATTCTTTGTATCCCGCTGACATCTGAATCGCTTTCTCACATTGATCAAAGGACCTACTGTCTCCATGGAAACGGATGAGAGGAATGCCGGTCACTGAAGAGAGTGTGCATGCAGACATTTTCGTGTTGCTTCCCTCAATGAGCACAATGGTGTTATGATCAAGTAAAGCTGAAGCTGAAATAATGACTTTTTTTCAAGATTAGTATTCATTAATTCTCGGCAACAATGCATCAATTCTACAGACATAAGATTTACACCATTTGGATGCAAACACAGCGCGACCTCGTTTCTCTGATTGGACAGGACTGAAAGATGTACATTTTACCCTTTAGGAGCTTGGGCGAGCTCGTAAGGCAACTATCATGCTGAGAGGACCTATAATTTGATAGTTTAGTGAATATTATGATTTTATTGTTTTGCCTCGAGGTCGCGAAGACACAAGTCAAGTGGCATATAACTGAGGCGCCGTCAACTGGTCTATTTATAGGCCTAGAGAGAGCTCAATTCACTCATTATTGAAAGTTAGTATACTGGTAAATGTGTCCAAAGATATACTCGAGTGGATAGAATAACAAAACTGACCACTATAAAGCCAGTATTATTGATATTTAAGAGATCTGTTGCTATTAAGATGATTAATGTTTAATTATTTCTTTTATATATCTCACCTGTATCAAATAAGTTCGTGTTATCCGCCGATGTGTTGAACTCTTTTAACACAAGTGAAACATTGCTCAAACTTGTCCTGCTGCTGACGACAGCGTTTATGACGTCATACTCATCTGAATGTCCATTAACAAAGCCTACATAGAACCGAACAACAATTATCCAGTTGAAAGCTGCATGCTTCATTATTGTCTTTTGTGAAATAAATGACATTTACTTGGAATAATCACACTGAAGAGTAGTTGGCGAAATTATCTCGAGGGGAAATTACTTTTAACAGCGGTCAGGGGGAGAGGAAGGGAGCATATGGTGTAAAGTTAAACAAATTGACTTCAATGTCAAATCGAATCTTACTGACAGAGCTGTTAAAGTTCGTATCGGTTAGCCTAAGCCTAAGCTAAACCAGTCTTGTTCCAGTTCTATATTGGTAATCCTCTGAAGCCGCTGTTTGAAAGAATATTGTCCTATCAAATGGCGACGCCCCAAAGGCCCCTTAAACAAAGGCTCCTGATTAATGATTCAAGCAGAAAACTGTCAGGATCATTAGGTTCATGCCACGTAGTATACAAACTTACCGCAAGCAAATGATCTGTTTGTTGTAAAAACCTTCTGCACGAATGAGATAATAATTAGAAACCCAATGTAGATTATTCGTTCCATTTCATGACCTTAAAATTGAAAGTAAATGAACATATATGAATGGAATGAATGAACATACATTGCAGAGAGGATATCACATAATGTGTTATCAACACACCAAACAAACTCTAATAAAATAGAATTTTTCAACACTTTTAAGAACGATTATACACCTTCCTCTTATTTAGGCCTAACAAGCAAACTAAGCGAAAGAAAAGAACTAGTGAAATTTAGGATAGGCAATCTCAAACTAAGGATTGAAACGTGTCGATATGATCAAATTCCAAGGGTTAACAGAATTTGTAAATCTAATCAAATTGAAGATGAATCTCACTTTATCATATATTGTAGTAAATATTCTACTCTAAGAGATGAATTTTATGGAAAATAGAAAATATCGTTAAGAATTTCAAAGCAATTATCTCTATTACAAGCCACCGGCGAACTGATGACCTCTACAAATCATTATGTTAATCTTCAATTAGCAATTTCATTTCATCTTGCTTTCATCGATCTACGCTATATTCTTCTTTAAAATCCAACCGATTGATTGATTAATTGATTGATTGCTCTATCATAACCTTATTGTACGTTCACAATTATCATTACTGTTTTAGTTTTAGTTGACGAAAGCTTTTGCAGCACTGTATGTATTTATGGTCATGCAAATATAGCTAGTTGTTGTTGTTAAATATTTTACCGTATGGTCAGCTGTATGGATAGATAACAATAGGTAGAGAACAAATTCCGGAAGCATGAAAAGGCTATTTCTGAATTACCTTTAGCCTCTTTCTCAAAGCGAGCCTTGGTACCCATCCTTTCATATGAAAATGAGATTTCATTCACATGCAAATTAATTCATTTTATATGAATGATTGTGTACCAGGCCTCGCTTTGTTGGAGAGGCTCAGGTCAACTCGGAAATGGGCTATTGAGTTCAAGACTTCGCCAATGAAATACGACTGGTAAAGGACCGTGCAATTTTCAGGAGTTTTTGTTCGAATGAAAGAAATGAAAACAAAGTTTATAGAAACCATGACTTTTATTTTAAGCTTTAACCAAGCAGCAAAACTTTCTCTACTATTAATGATAATTTAGGTAAAGAAAATGAACTCAGTCTCATCGGAAAGGATTCAACAAATTAGTCATTTTTTCATAACACGCCAGAATATGAGCACTGAAGAAGTGTGTGTCTTAACTCTTAATTGTATAAGCAAACTTAGGGAGTGTAGCTGAGGATCAGATTATGCAAATTAGGGATGAGTCGATCAGCTGTTTTCTCGCTCCTCCACTGTTTTTCGGGCACATTTATCGTTTCATATCTCTAGGACAAAGTGTTACCTTACTGCAAGTGTTGGGCTAAAAATGTAACTGCTAGTTGAAATAATTCAAATGAAATGGTCGTTAAAACATCTAGTTAATTTGCTGTTCAGAGAGAGTGTTAATGGCAGCTTGTAACTGTTTTTTTGTTTGTTTGTTTGTTTGTTTGTTTGCTTGTTTCCAAATGACTCAGATTAATTGTGTGTCAAAATTCTTGCCGGAGAGTGATCACTTGTTTGTCAGGGAAAGTGTCTGAATCTCAATTGTTCGAGCGTGATATTTTTAGAAAAGAATAATTTCATATTACGCCAAAGTATCAACGATCATTCACTGCGAAATTCCCGAGTCTGCTCGTTGAGCACTTTGATTCAAGCGTACTATTCCACCTGGTTGGAGTGTACCTTCCTTACATACATGCAAGTAGACCGGGGTGGGGAGGTCCGACTATTGTTATTCACAAATGCGTGTGTTGGTTAATAGAGAGACCGAAAATGTTTAAAACTTCGTCGCCTCTCAAGTAAAAGCATAGTAATATTTTTCCGTTGAACGATTTTTAACTCAATATCAAGAAAATAATTATAACACACTTCATGCAAAGGTGTTAAAATTAGTTTAAATCACTGTATTTCGAAGTAAAATTGTGTTTTACATTATACATCCAGTGGCCGTAGGGTAAGCTCAAACAGGCAAAAAAGTGAAGCAGTGATTTCGATATGATAACTACGATGGCTGTGATCACTGCTACTATTAATTATTATTACAACAAAATTACGACTGACTACCGTCGAGATAGAACTTTAAGTTTATCCCAGCAATCGTTGTTGTAACCATGGTTACGAGTCGCTATGATCGCTGGAGAATGGTTTCCATATAATTGCAACGATCGTGTCGATACCAGCGATCGTTGCAACCTTATGTGGAAACCAACCTTTACT
>Ga0126339_10001488_pt1 | contig 15938 bp, 9 predicted proteins | sample OrbTmetagenome_2_FD_92532 | JGI IMG/M metagenome (GOLD analysis project Ga0126339, IMG submission 92532) | Coral microbial communities from Petempiche,Puerto Morelos, Mexico - Orbicella T R C metagenome | ecosystem: Host-associated > Invertebrates > Cnidaria > Coral | place: Petempiche,Puerto... | reverse complement strand
TGTTGTTGTTGTTGTTGTTGTTGTTGTTGTGTTGCATACGTATTTGTTACTGATATATTACATATGGTTATCAATTAAAACCTTTACATTACAAGAAAATTGTTATCTACAACTGTCAACTTAGAATCTCACTTCTTAATCAATTACAGACCAAACTTATATTAAAACCTGATCCACAAACCAGAAAATGGGTCCGTGTCATGGAGCCATCGCAATTGTCATTTAAATATTTTACAATTGAAAAAACGTATGGACATTTATTACTTTTTACACAGAGATTAATAAGAAATCATTATTCATTCACAATAACTATTGTTTCTCATGAAATCTCATTTTAATAGAGCAAAGAAGTTTTGCGTTATGATTACAGAAGACTGCATGGCTGTTTCAAAATGAACCACACAATTGCACTGCAGTATCTACACCATATTACGAATTCAAGGTACCCATCTCATCTTTAGTTCTGAGAGGAGCGATTTCTTTATAATTTGATAAGGCACCATGCCCTCGAGTCTTTAAATATCCAGAATGGTGATTTAGAAACCTTCAGACTCTCACCAACAAAAAGGTGGAAAACCTAACAAATTTTGCCTCTTCCTGTCTCACGGAACATTTCTGACGTTGCTTGTTATCCACCTTTCTGTTTCTTTCTCTAAGCACTAAAATATCAACCCATATAATTAACTGCATATCGTTTTGACCTCTTGCAGAGCTTTGTTCTTTTAAATATTTTCTTAAACATGGGAATTCTAAAACTGTAAATAATAGGATTTACGAGAGAATTAGCCAAACTAAAAAGGTTAAAAAAATGAAATACAAGAACTGGAACACATTGGTTACAGAAATAATAAGTACAGTAAACTACAATACTTGGAACCCAAAAAAAGAGAGATGCAGTTATCACAATAAACAGAGTCCTAGAGAGTTTCGCGTTCTGTTGCTGTTCATTTTGTCTGTTATTGGCGCCGTCTATGGTGGGAGCTCTTGAGTTAAGTCTTGTTCGGATCACCATGTAAGACGCACAGATTGTGACCAGAAACAAAACCAAGACACAACCGATGGCAAGTACCCAGTGTGCAAAATCCAGTATATCGTGTACGGCTAGCAAAACCAATACCCCGCAAACTATTGCAGTTATCCACCCAAATGTAGCACCGTAAAGGTAGCCTTTTGTACTTGCTACTCGATGGCGGAGCGGCCAAATCAGGGCATATGCACGTTCCAGAGAAATGAGTGCGAGGAGAAATACTGACGCAAAAGAAAAAGTTATTTGGAAAGCGATCGAAATATTTGTATTGTGAGCGGTTTGGGAGTTTCTGTCTTCAAAATATCCAGGGATTTTGAAAACTCCTAACGATAACAGTGCTGCGAATCCAGCAAGCAGATCAGCAACAGCTAAGTTTATAAGAAGAAAGGAAGTTCGCTTGAGTCTGTTGCGATTCTTCCAAAAGACGAATATGGTGAAAATGTTGCCAGCAATGATGATCAATGACTCGAATATGGCAGCAAATAAAATTACAATAATCGTTTTGTACATGATAGTTCCTTTGAACTGGCCTGGTACCTAACTGAAAGACGTTTTAATTTAGTGTTCTTTCGCGATTGAGTTCAGTTTAGTCGGTCTTCAAGTGGCGAGTCATTGCCATCCTAGCGGAACCATCACTTGTGTCTTGTCGCTCGGCCCGCGGTATGACAGATGTACTCAGAGTTAGAGCTTTTACTGTTTGTAAGACAGCAGGTTAGAATAAAAACTTCCCATCAGAAGAAAAACATTCTACAACTTCCAATAGAATTGCGAGATGTAATTTTTAATTTACACCTGACAAAACATTTGCCTCAGCAACTTCAATAAGCGATTTCTTTAATTTCTTGCACGACGCTGTCGTGATTGTCTTGTAAAGTTAAATGTGTACATTTTTTTATTTAAAGTCAATCTGACATCATGAATTTTTAATCACTGACAAATAGGAAATGCTCTATTCATGACTTGTGTTTTCTGTAATGTACTCATTTAAAAAATGTTGGGGGTTCTTTGTCAATTACAAATTGAACCAGTACTGGCAGTAGAAGTGTTCTTCACTATACCACTAAAATTCTTAATCTAAGGTGGCTTCTTAGGGAAATAATTGATACTGAGTTTTGAGCACGCTACTTTTAAATTTTCAAAGGTTTTAGTTCCAAGCTGGCGTAAAATTTAATTAACACTGATGAAATAGAGTTTTTCAATCATGTTTTTTTGTTAAATAATAGCATTCAACAGCCCGAGCAAATGAGTTTGTCAGTGTTTACTTGAATTAAATTATGATTTCCAGAATTTCCTTTGGTGAAATCTTCGAATATTACGGTAGATCAATTCCCACAAAATAGGAATTTTAAACACGAGAAAAGTGGTGACTCTAGTTTAATGGCAGGGTTCTTTTTATTTTCCTTTGTTTCAAATTTATTTATCCCTTTGTGTAAAGGTGGGTCCTTCAAATAGATTTTACCGAGAAATAAGCTGGAGAAAGAAATTGTCAAACCATAAGTTCACCTTTGAGCAGATCATAGCAAAACAAGCTATTTGTCTGTCTAGTCATACCTTGAATCATATTAGAAAGGATGAAGGAAGCGTTGTGTAAAACGTCGAGGATAGACCAGGAGTAGCACAGCCCTTGTAGAAGAGAATTATTCTGTGGGTGGTATATTGTAATCTACTAACTGACGGAATCAATAGAGAATAATACATGGGGTCGTTTTGAATTCGACTGAGAAGATATTTCAAACGGTCAAGACAGTGTTTGACCCAAATTTTCAAACACCTCGAAGTTTGTCAAAATAAGCCGCTCCGGCCACTTTGTATTTTCCCTTCTCCACGTTCGGAAATGTGGTCAAATACGGTATTTCGTGTTTGATATATTACCCCAATAAGTCCACAGCTCTTGTAATTACGTATTCATTTATTTATTGTTTGTTAGTGTCTGTTTGTGTTCTTGCTTACGTGTATGTTCTAGTTCTTCCCGATTTTCATTTTTTTTCCTTTTTCCCCCGGGGCCCAGCCACTTAGCTCGAACAGCATTTGCTAATTCTAAGTTTCTTATGCAGCTGTGTGCAAAGCTAAAGGGCACAGATAAAAGATTGTTGTTGCTGATGTTGTTGTTGCTGTTGTCGAGTTGCATATGTATTTGTTGCTGATTTAATACAGATGGTTATCGATTAAAACCATCACATTGCAAGAAAATTATAATCCACAACTTTCAATTCCATCAGAATCTCAACTTTTAATTAATTTTAGACCAAACATGTAATAAAGCCTGACCCACCATCAAGGAAATGAGTCCGTTTCATGGAGCTATCGCAATTGTCATTCAAAAATTTTACAACTGAGAAAATGTATGGACATACAAATCTGTCTTTTTACAGAGGTTAATAAGAAATCATTTTATATTCACTATAATTATTGTTTCTCATGAAATCTCATTTCAAGAGAGCTTAGAAGGTTGGCGTTATAAATATAGAAGACTGCTTAGCTTTGCTGTTTCAAAATGAACTACAAAAATGCACCGCAACATCTAAACCGCATTAGAAATTCAAGGTTTCCACTTCTGATAGGCACCACCTTTTCTAAGCTGACCATGTTTTTGAGTCTTTCTACGCAAATAGATATTCAAATGGAGATTTAGAAACTGACAGGCTCTAACCCACACAAAGGTGGCAAACTTTAAATATTTGGCCTTTTCCTGTTTTTGACAACTTTGCTTGCTATCGGCCTTTCTATTTCTTTCCCTAAACAGTTCCAATAAAATATCAACCCATATAATTAGCTGTATGTTGTTTTGACCTCTTACAGAACTTTGTTCTTTTAAATATTTCCTTAAAGATGGGAATTCTAAAACTGTAAATAAAAGGATTTACGAGAGAATTAGCCAAACGAAAGACGTTAAAAATTTGAAATACAAGTAATGGAACACATCTGAAGCAGAGATAATGAGTACAGTAGACTACGATACTTGGAATCCAAAAGAGAAGAGATGCAGTTATCACAAGAAACAGAGTCCTAGAGAGTTTCGCGTTCTGTTGCTGTTCATTTTGTCTGTTATGGGCGGCATCAAAAGCAGGAACTCTGCAATTAAGTCTTTTTCGGATTGCCAGATAAGACGCGCAAATTGTGACCAAACACAAAACCACGCTACAGCCGAATCCAATCATCCAGTATGATAAATCCAAAATGTTGTATACAATTAGCAAAGTCAATGCCCCGCAAAGTATTGCAGCTACCCACGCAAACGTGGCACTGAAAATGTAACATTTGGAACTTGCTACTCGATGGCGGAGCGGCCAAATCAAAGCATATGCACGTTCCAGTGAGATAAGTGCGAGGAAAAATACTGACGCAAAAGAAAAAGTTATTTGAAAAACGCTTGAAATATTTGTAATTTTAGCACTGTTGAAGCTTTCTTCTTCAAAATGTCCAGGGATTTTGAAAGCTCCAAACGATATCAGTGCTGTGAATCCAACAAGCAGATCAGCAACAGCTAAGTTGATTAGAAGAAAGGAAGTTCGCTTGAGTCTGTTGCGATGCTTCCAAAAGACGAATATGGTGAAAATATTGCCAATAATGATTATCAAGGACCCGAGTATTGCAGCAAATAAAACTGCACTAATAGCAGTATTGCTCATGATAGTTCCTTTGAACTGGCCTGGTACTTGACTGAAAGTTTCTCTAGTGTTCTTTTGCGATTGAGTTCAGTTTAGCCGGTCTTTAAAGATGCAAGCCATTGCCAATCTAGAGTAACCATCAGGTGTGACTTGTCGTACGGCCCGCTGTATTTCAGATGTATTCAGTGTTTATCATACAACAGGATGAAATTAAAACTTCCCATCAGAAGAAAAACAATCTACAACTTCCAATAGCATTGCGAGTTGCAATTTTTAATTAACATCTGACAAAACATTATTCTCCTGCAACAAGATCAACAACCGAATTCTAATTTTTGTGTAGGATAGAGCCTATTGTTTTCTAGTTCGCCACGCTGAGTTTTTATTTCAACACTAAGAAAGAAAAAGTCTGGCGTCTACTTCTCGGAAGCAATAATTTTCTATCCCCGGATTTGTTGAGATTTTCGACAGTAGTGTCTATCATTGAATCAAGTTTAACGGGCGCACTTATCCAACAAAATGTTCTAGCCATTTTAGAATACAACAATAGGAATAATTCAAAATTATCTCCGTGACGCCCACAGTTTTCATTCTGTTTCAATTGCAAAGAACATTTGTGCAACACCTTCATATCCTTCACATTTACTTTTCCGTTTCAGTCCCTAAGCAGTTGTTCTTAAGATATAAACACCTATAACAAATTGAGGTTACCACGCCTTCACATGATTGCAAATAAAAAATGCTTGTTATTTACCCCGGTGTTAAAAGAAAGTGTGTTCATATATTTTCTTATGTCAAAATGATTGGAATAAAAATTGTGATAGCTCGGTGTAAGCGGACTCATGTCCTTTATCGTAGAGTATATTCTGTAGTCGTATACGCTTGGTCTAAATTTAATTAAATCTTGAGATTCGAATGCAATTGACAGTTTTGCAGATTAATATGTTTTTCTTGAGATGAGAAGGTTTTATTTTATAATTAAAAGTATTAAAAGTGCGCCAACTGTAATAAATACACATACAACACAGCAGGCCGAGTGGCCGGCCACGACTGTTTTTAACTGTAATAAGCCATTTATAGACAACACGTCAATACTAAAATTAGGAACCCCTCTCTTACGATGACTTAAAGTGCTACTATGATCAAACTTTTACCTCTTGAATTTTCATGTTTATCACGTGGAATTTCACGAAAGATCAAAAACGCCGTTTACCATTTTCAAATAGCTGCATGGGTTCCAGACATATTTACGTCTTAAAAATCTGAAAAATATGCAAATGAGATAGACGTCATACACTCAAACCAATAGTTCATCAAGTCGATAAACAGAACCAACTCAGTCAATTTGAAGCAGAGACCATATCGAAACTTGGTAGACTTATAGTTCTACAGACAACACGCCTATGGCTGTAGCAAATTCTGTTCCCATGGAAACTCGCTCTTTTCCAGTCCTCTCTAACCTGATTCCAATCTTTTAGTGATTTTTAGCTCGAAAAACATTTACAAGGCCACGAACTAGACCCAACATATTTATGTGTTTGCTGGACCATGCAGATGAGGCACCATTGATAGATATCAAAACCGAATGCCAAGGGTGGCCAAAAAAGCCTTCATTATCAGGGAGGTCTGGAACCCAGTATGTTTCCATGGTAACAAAACTGGTCCCATGGATTCATGGTCCGCAAAGTTACAGCTGTGCAAGTCTAATATTTTGCCCCACCTAACATATTGTGATATCGTATGGCACTTTTGCAAATCATCCGATAAGAAGAAAATGGAGAGAATTCAAGAGCGTGCATTCAGGGCAGTCTTTAAATCCAAATCGGAGACCTACAGTGAGCTTCTAACAAGAGTAGGTCTACCAAGTCTGTACCAACAACGGTTACAAAACATCGCCATTTTCATGTATAAAGTAAAAAACGGACTTGTGCCCCGCTTATATAACAGAAGTATTCAATACTAGCCCGAAACAGTATAATCTGAGGAACGCTGATTTTAATATTCCACGTTTTCGCACCGTGCATTATGGAAAGCATTCTTTACGATATTTTTGGCCCCATCTTTAGAACAAATTAGACAAAACTGATAAAGAGAAGCCTAATGTTAAGAGTTTTGAAAACAGTATTAAGAGTAAAGACATTACACTTAATAGATAATTGTAAGAACTGTGATATATGCTGCTAGGCCGCTTTAAATTCTACATGTTATATATATTTGATATCTTTTAGGCTTTTTAAATCTTACTAAGTTCATGTATTTCATTTATTTATTTATTTATTTATGTATTTTATACATTATTTATTAAATTGAAAATAGTTTTAACTTTAGCTAAGGTATATTTTATCGTGTAAATAGTGTCCCCAATTAGTTTTTTTAAGCTAAATACTATTGACACTGTATAAAGTCTTTCATTCATTCATTCATTCATTCATTCATTCATTCATTTCGACATTCACTGTTAAGCTCATATTATGAAGTACCTCGAGTAGAGACTTATTGCAAAGAATCAAGGATTTCTGATACAAACTGTCTGATATTTTTTTCATCATGTTTGATCAAAATTAAGTTGAGATTATGACACTTGACTAATTTGCATATTTTAAAACTTGAATATCTCTGGAACGAAAAAAGACATTTTAAAATAGACAACAGCATTATTCTTCTCGCTCATACTACTTTTTTATGTTTTAAACTGGATTAGATAGGAAAGACACGAATTTCGTCATAGTAGCACTTTAAGCTGCACACTGTTTTGGCAATTTTAGTCACCCAGCAATAGCTCTTTTTTAGTCCTTGTCAGTAGTTCGCACTAAACTACTTGCTGAATAGTTCAAAGGTTTGCCTTTTGACATGGCTGCGCGACTCTAAATTAACTTTGAGTAAGTCTGATTTCTCTTTGAGTTTGCATCTACCCGTCTTACATCTAGCACATTAACTTCAGCTAAAGTTTACTCTCTTAAATCGTCGGTGACCTCCTATTTTCTTTTCCTGATTGTCCTGATTGTCTCCATTTTACAATGCAACAAAGATCAGAAAAAAATCTGAATGCCAGAAGTTACAAATATTTTGCATTTTCTGCCCTCGTGTGACCGAAGCAACAACATTATGATCGCAAACATCCTTAAGGTTTTCCGATGTTTGAGATGTCAGCATGACCGCAAAAAACCAAAGTAACAACGGAATTCCGTCCCTCTTGCTTTCTTTTAGTGAAATTCTAAGAATTTGGCAGACGGGTTATAACCATATATTTACTCTGATTGGAGTTCGCTTTTTTTAAATAAATCTGTAGCCAGTTTTTAGCTAGCTAGGTAGAGGGAAAAGTCGTGAATTTGTCAAAAATAGAAGTACAACAGTACACCTCCTACGCCTGTTGCACCGTAATAAATAAGGAAAATTTCACTGAAGTAAATTCAGGCGGATCACATTAGACAGTTACAATTCAAGACTAAAAGCAATTATTTTAACAGAGATAATTGTCAAACGCTATTTTATTATTGCTTATTACATACTTGGTAAGGTTTCAAATGAACTAGAAGTAAAAAACAACAAGCAGCTTTCAAAATATGACACACGCACGCAACATTGTAAATGATTTCCCTTTGGAGCCACCTTAAATAAGTGATCCGTTATTTGTACTACGAATTTCCTCAAATGAGCACCACGTCTACAACCAGTACTGACTGAATTTACAATTTTGTAAAAATCCCAGATTTAATTCAGAAGAATCCATTAGGAAACAAAAATTGAATAGAAAAGTAAATAGAGCATTTCCTGTTTCTCAGTAATCTACTTTCAAGATGCATTACAAACGCCATTAATTTACTTTTTCATGACAGTCACGACAGCTGCGAGAAAGAAAAGTAATAGACCTTTTTCGCTTGGGCGGTTTGTTTTTCCATTCATATGCACACGACTATTTGAAAAAATGAACGGAAGAATTCTCAAGAGTATCATCACATGGTCTGAAATGGGGCAACAAACCGTCCAATCGAAAAAGGTCTATTGGTTATTGATCTTGCTGTATGCAAAATGTTAGATTGCTTTTCTTCTGATAGATAGAAAGTTTTTATTTCATCCTTCTGCGCTAAAAACAACGCCTGCCCTAACACTGGATAAATCTGTAGTACTGATCGAGCCGAGACTAAAGAACGATGGCAATTGTTTGCCGCTTTGTACCTCGGCCGAACTGAACTCAATCTCAAGTGAACAGTGAAAACAGTTTCAATTAAGTACCAGGCCAGTTTAGAGCAACTATTATGTACAATACAACTATTGTTGCACTTTTATTTGCTGCCATACTCGAGTCCTTGATCATCATTGTTGGCAACTTTTTCACCATATTCATGTTTTGGAGGAATCGCAACAGACTGAAGTGAACTTCCCTTCTTCTTATCAACTTAGCTGTTGCTGATCTGCTTGTTGGATTCACAGAACCAATAGCGTTAGGAACAAATCTTCCTCGGCGCCTAAAAGCATCAAGCTTCACCACCGATCATAATGGAGAGATCCTCACCGCTTTTCAAAAACGTTTTTCTTTTGCGTCAGTATTTTTCCTCGCACTCATTTCACTGGAACGTGCATATGCTTTGATTCGGCCGCACTGCCATCGAGCAGCAAGTATTAACAACTACCTTTACGGTGCTACTCTTGAGTGGGTAGCTACAATATGTAATGAGGCATTAAATATGCTTGCTATATGCGACATATTAAATTACTCACACTGGATAGTTGCAACCAGCTGTGTTACGGTTTTATGTTTCAGAGGACCAGCCATACACACTTCTTATAACAAGCAAAAGAGAGCGCAACAGAACGCGAAACTTTCCAAGACTCTGTTTATTGTAATAACTGCATCTCTTCTCTTTTGGATTCCATGCCTAGTAGTTTACTTCACAAATTATCTCTGTTCCAAGTGTGTTCCATGGCTTTTATCTTGCATTATTAACATGTTTCGTTTGACCAGTTCTCTCCTAAATCCTATTATTTACAGCTATAGGGTTCCCATGTTTAGGAAGATATTTAAACGAGCAAAGCTCTGCAAGAAGTCAAAACAATATAGAATAAATTATATACGTTGATATCTTTCGTTATAGCTGTTGTATTGTAAAAAGATTCGGACGATTTCACGGAAGGAAATTCACTTAAACCACTTTGGATAGTTACATATAAATTAAAGACTAAGAGCCATCATTTTAAAAGAGATGATTGTAAAAACCATTTCATTACTGCTAATTTCGTATTTGAAGCTTTAAAAAAGGTGGAATTATAAACGAACGAAAAAAATAAGTAGCTTTCAAAATGTAACACAAACGCGCTACACTAATTGATTACTCTGTGTGGCCACTGCCACCTTAAATTCAAGATTTTATTTGTGCTACGAATATTTCCAAGGGGTGAACACAGTACAGCCAGCACTGGCTAAATTTGTTTAAAAAAAACCAACACTCCATTGAAGGAAATGCATTAGGGAAAACGCATAGGGTATAGAAGAATAAATAAAGCATTTCCTATTGATCAGTAATTTTCGTTTAGAGTGCACCATAAAAGCTATTTATTTGCGAGTAAGAGAATTATTGCCTACCTTTCTCACTGTGGAGAAAACGTTTTGTAAGATGGAATTAGAAATTGTAACATTTAATACTATTGGAAGTTAAAAATTTGTTTGTGTATATTGGATATGTGTGGTGTCTTAAAGGGAAGTTTCTATTCCACCCTTAAGTACTTTAACAGCACTAGCTCTAACACTTAATGCATCTGTGATACAGTGGGCAGAGAGTGATGCACGATATTAATATGACCTGCCACTTTGTACCGTGGCCAAATTACTGAAGTCAATATCGACTGAACAGTGACAAGTCATTCATTTAACTACCAGGCCAGTTCAAAGCAACTATCATGTACGATACAGCTATTATTGTATTTGTATCTGCTCTTTTAGTAGAGTCTTTCATTATCATTGCTGCCAACATTTTCACCATATTCGTTTTTTGGAAGCATCGCAACAGACTCAAGCGACCTTCCTTTCTTCTTATCAACTTAGCTGTTGCTGATCTGCTTGTTGGACTCACAGACTCAGTAGCGTCAGGAACATGTTATCTTCCTCGGCATCTTGGAGAATCAAACTTCAACAACACTCATGAGGGAAACATTTTCTCCACTTTTCAAATAAGTTTTTCTTTTACGTCAGTATTTTTCCTCGTACTCATCTCTTTGGAACGTGCATATGCTTTAATTTGGCCGCTCCGCCATCGAGCAGCAAGTTACAAATGTCACGTCTACGGTGCCTCGTTTGCGTGGATAACTACAATATTTACCTGGGCATTGACTTTGCTAGCTTTGGACAATATATTGAATTTCTCATATTGGACAGTTGCAACTAGCAGTGTCATGGTTTTATGTTTGATCACAATCTGCGTGTCTTATCTGACGATCCGCACAAGACTTAGCCTCAGAGTTCCTTCCATGGATACCACACATAAGAAACAAAAAGAAGCGCAACAGAACGCAAAACTCTCAAGGACTCTGTTTATTGTGATAACTGCATCTCTCTTCTTTTGGATTCCGAGTATAGTGGTTTACGCCACTCATTATCTCTGTTTCAAGTGTGTTCCATTGCTTTTATTTTACGGCTTTAACCTCTTTCGTTTGGCCAATTCTCTCGTAAATCCTATCATTTACAGCTATAGAATTCCCATGTTTAGGGAAATGTTTAAGCGCAAAAAGCTCTGCATGCGGTCAAAAAGATATACAGTTAATTATATGCGTTGATATTGTGGTAGAACTGAAAGAGTTGTCATAAATGCTCTGTGAAGCAGATATAGGCCAAAAAAAAAATGTAATGTGCGATAATCGTAATTAGCATATGTAATTTAATGATATTTAGCTCTCATGGAGCAACAGACTGGGTTCTATTAGAGCAAGCGAAAGGGCGCGGTTAAGGCATTTGAAAATCCACGGTTAATCGAGATGGAAATTTTCAAAATCAGGTCCATTTGAAGAAATTCCAAGACTTGCTTTTGCAAAGTTTTCCATAATGATTTCTAGATGAAAGGAAGTTGGTTGCTAAAGTTCTACGGGGAAGAGGAACCTAATGTTTACGTCAGCATCCTCCAAAGGGGAAAATTTTCGTAGGATTAGCTGTTATTGCTGCTATTGCAGTTGAGCCTTGAAGAACAAAGAATTGCCTCTTGTTTTACTGCAAATCAGTAGATCTCGGAATGCTTACATATCCATAATAGCAGACAGAAAATATTCCATGGGCCTTTTTCCATTTCTGATGATCGTTCATTCAAGTGCTGATCAGTTGCGGTCAAGCAAACCATAACGTAACGAGATTCGGATTAAAATTCTTTTTCCAAAGCGGCCATGCGATGTTCTGTTTATTGTATTGATAATGACGAAACATCCAAATCTAAGAAATCTCAGTTTCTTTACTCATTTAAAAAGCATAGAAAAAATGGTCACCTCAATTGAGGTCAGGAATGTAATCCAAAATGTGTAAATAAGATATTTCCGGTATTTTATCAATATCTAGATACGGTGGCGAGAAGATATAAATTTTATGTTCGAGTGGCAAGAACAATATATTGGTCTTGCCACGAGAGCATAAAATTCATATCTTTGAGCTAACGTGTAATGTTCTTTTTATTATATAGACATACAGATGATGGGGTTCTTGACGATTTACGACCACTTTCCGAAGATTTCCAAAAATTCTCCAAAACTTGTCCGAAGGTCACACGAACTTTGCCGAACATTTTTCGAAAATGACTGAAGATTTCCGAAGATTGCCGAAGACTTTCGAAGAAGACCCGACGATGTTTCGATCATACGCCTACGAATTTAAGTACAATTTAAGAGACGAACTTGTTACCAGTGAAATCATCGATATCTTCACTAGTGAGGATATGGCAAATACGCCACCCAAGTCCCGGATGTGGTTTCATATGAATTTTACGTGTCGTGTATTTTCCAGTATAACACTTGTGTCTATATAACAAATAACACTAGCGTGCAACAAACCAAATAAGTTTCCTTATGGAGCCACCTTAAATAATGATTTTAGTGGTACTATAGAATATCTTCTAGCAAGGAACACCTCAACTACCAATACTGACTAAATTTGTTAAAACCCAACCTTAATTTAGAAGAATACATCAGAGAAAGCGCATGTCATGAATAGGGCATTTCCTATCCGTAAATGATTAAAAGTGCGCCATGTACATATTTACTTTTACAAGACAATCACAACAGCAGGGTGTAAGAACGAAATCGCAAACTGATCTTGCTGTTAGCGAAATGTTTTTTTAGATGTTAATTTAAACCTGCAATTCGCAATACTATTGGTAGTCGTAGATTGATTTTCTGATGTGAAGTTTTTATTTCGTCCTGTTGTATTATAAACAATACAAGCTCTGACACTGAATACATCTGTCATACAGCGGGCCGAGTGACAAGTCACAACTGGCTTTCCACTTCGAAGATCGGCCAGACTGAACTCAATTTTCAAAAACACGAGAAACACCTTCAGTCAAATACCAGGCCAGTTCAAAGGAACTATCATGTACAATGCAGATATTATAATTGCACTTTTATTTGCTGCCATACTCGAGTCTGTGATTATCATTGTTGGCAACGTTTTTGCCATTTTCGTGTTTTGGAAGCATCGCAACAAACTCAAGCGAGCTTCATTTCTTCTTATCAACTTAGCTGTTACAGATCTGCTTGTTGGATTCACGGAGTCAATAGCGTTAGGACCCTTTGATATCCTGGAACATCTTAAAGAAACAAGCTTCAACAACGCTCGCAACACAAATATTTCAACCGCTTTTCAAGTAGCTTTTTCTTGTGCGTCAGTATTTTTCCTGACACTCATCTCTCTGGAACGGGCATATGCTTTGATTTGGCCGCTCCGTCATCGAGTAGCAAGTACAAAAGGCTACATTTACAGTGCCACGTTTGCATGGATAGCAGCAATATCTGCAGGGATATTGACGTTGCTAGCTGTATACGACATATTGGATTTCGCACAATGGATACTTGCATTCGGCTCTGTCATGGTTTTATGTGTTGTCACAATCTGCGTGTCTTATCTGATAATCCGAAAAAGACTTAATTGCAGAGTTCCTGCCATAGATGGTGCTCATAACAGACAAAATGAACCGCAGCAGAACGCGAGACTCTCTAGGACTCTGTTTATTATGATAACTGCATCTCTTCTCTTTTGGATTCCAAGCATCGTAATTTATAGTACTCACTATCTCTGCTTCAGATGTGTTCCACTACTTGTATTGCATATTTTTAACCTCTTTCGTTTGGCTAATTCTCTGGTAAATCCCATCATTTACAGTTTTAGAATTCCCATGTTTAGGGAAACATTTAAACGACTGAAACTCTGCAAAGAAATATACAATTAATTATTCGCCTTAAAACTTGATCGAACACAGCAACGGAACATTTCTGCCTTGTCTCCAGGCGTCCCTCGTTGGTTTGAACGCAGTGCGCATGGAGTTATGGGCCTGTTGCTAACGATCAAGCAGCGCGCTCCCATATGCAAAGACGCCTGATGACGATGCAGATTCTATGTCACGGTCAGAAGTAGTTAATCGCGTACAGAGGCAAAACTCTGAAAATGTGATATCATCCTCTTTTAATAGCGTTAGGTACATTTTATCTTCCTCGGCATCTTAGAGAATCAAGCTTTAACAAAACTAGCAATGGAAACATTTTTTCCACTTTTCTAGCCACTTTTTCTTTCACGTCAGTATTTTTTCTCGTACTCATCTCTCTGGAACGTGCGTATACTTTGATTTGACCGCCCCACCATCGAACAGCAAGATTCCAAATGTTACATTTACGGTGTCTCGCTTGCGTGAATAAATACAATATTTGCCTGGACAATAACGTTGCTGGCTTCGCACGATATGTTGGATTTCTCATATTGGACAGTTGCAAGTACCTGTGTCACGGTTTGAAGTTTGATCACAATCTGCGTGTCTTATCTGACGATCCGTACAAGACTTAGTTTCAGAGGTCCTGCCATGGATGCGACTCATACCAAGGAAAATGAGTCGCAACAGAATGCGAAACTCTCTAGAACTCTGTTTATTGTGATAACTGCATCTCTTTTCTTTTGGATTCCAAGTATAGTGGTTTACGCCACTTATTATCTTTGTTCTAAGTGTGTTCCATTGTTTTTATTTTACGGCTTTAACATGTTTCGTTTGGCTAATTCTCTTTTAAATCCTATCACTTACAGCTATAGAATTCCCATGTTTAGAGAAATGTTTAAACGAGGAAAGCTCTGCAACCGTCAAAGGATATAAAGTGAATTATATGGGTTGATATTTTAGTAGAACTGAAAAAAAAATCCTAAAAAAGGTTCTTATTAACATATATAAATTAACATTTTGGCTTTACGGAGCAAAAGACTGGGTTCTGGCATGACAAGCGAGAGGTCGTGGTTAACGAGTTTGTAAAACGCAACGGTTGATCGAGATGTAATATATCAAACACGAAAAACCGTGTTTCACCACATTTTGGAAACACCGAGAAGAGAGTTCAAAATAACGACGCGTAGCGGGGTATGTTTGACGAACTTCGAAGTGTTTGGAAATTTGGTATTTAGTGTTTGGTATTTCTTCTCAATAGAAACTAAAAGTAAGAAGTAAACGGAGAAATAAAATCGTCAAAATGTATGCTAATTGGATCAGATATATCCAAACACTGCTACGGTCATGATTTCCTTTGTTTAAACTTAATGAATTATTAATGAGTTTAAGAATAAAATTTTCAAAAATCAGGACAATTTGAAGCAACTCCTGGCCCTGGCTTATGCAAAGTTTTCTATAATGATTTTTTCGATGAAAGGAAGTTGATGCTAAAAGTCTATGGAGTAGAGGAACCAAATTTTTAGGTCAATATCTTCCAAAAGCGAACATTGCCATGGGAATAGCTGTTGTTGCAATTGAGTCTGTGGTCAAATATTCCTTTGTTTGAAAAGGCGCACGAAAGAAAGAGTCAATTCAAAACAGAATGGACCCTTTGGCCTCATTTGTATGTCAAACCACTGATAACTGCAATAACAGCTGTTTGAATGTTTAAGATGTCACAGAAAATGCCATAAACCAGTGGCGGATCCAGACCTTGAGCTAAGAGGGGACCCGGTTTTGTTGTTGTTGTTGTTGTTGTTGTTGTTGTTGTTGTTGTTGTTTCTTTTTTTTTTTTTCTTTTTTTTTTTTTTGGCTTGCCCTGCCGGCTTTTCTTTTTTTTACGATTTTTTTTTTCCGAAAGTAAGGGGGGGG
>Ga0126339_10001487_pt1 | contig 15940 bp, 10 predicted proteins | sample OrbTmetagenome_2_FD_92532 | JGI IMG/M metagenome (GOLD analysis project Ga0126339, IMG submission 92532) | Coral microbial communities from Petempiche,Puerto Morelos, Mexico - Orbicella T R C metagenome | ecosystem: Host-associated > Invertebrates > Cnidaria > Coral | place: Petempiche,Puerto... | reverse complement strand
ATGTATGTATGTATGTACATTATCTAAGAGCTCAAACGAACTTACGCTCCAATACAGTTGTTCATGTTTGAATTTCAAACATCATACTCTTTCAGTGCGTTTCAGTTATCTGTAAATGTCCTGATGAAACACTTTTAAGTTTTCACCCGGGAACGAAAACAAATAACGTCACGTATCACAGATCAAAAAATGCCAAAAGAATCGAGGATTACCTGAGAAAAGCACTCTATAACCGTTTGAGGAATATTGCCTCCATCGCACGCCAAAATTAAACTCTCCATGTTATCTTTGTACACGAACGCTCCGTCGGTAGAATAAATATTGAAAATAACTGCAAAGAAGGACACAAAACAGGACAAAAGGTTACTTATATATTTTTGGTACTAGATTATCACAAAAGACAAAACGAATCATGACTTATACTGTTGGCCGCAAACAGATACCAAACTTACATTTTATCTTTTCTTCACGTGTGCCTCGAGTCAGCAGTACAAGACCACATAGCAAATCTCGAAACGTTATACCCTTGTTTGTACCACCAAATGCTAAGTAAATTTGCTGCAACACAAAAGAGGATGTTTACTGCGATCAATGATGTAAAGTAAAGAGATTAACTAAAGGCACTGCATTACGCTGAGAATGAACTATCCCTTACGTCAGCCACTTTGCTCGGAACACCATCACCAAGCACTTCACGGGCAAAGACCGGTTGAGGCATAAATCCACTCACACCAGAACAGCGTTTGAACGCCAGTCTCAGGCGTTGCATTTCATCGTCCGTAACTAAACATGTTTCGAGCAAACAAAACGAAAATCAGCTGTAATAAACAACGAAACCTACTTTGACCTGGCGAACAGGTCTTTCAATCATGACCTGAACACGTACCTCTCTTGGTCGCTTCCTCGTAGGCTAGGAAGCTCAGTTTTGACTCTCTAAGACCCATAATTAAGTAATCTATCAGCTCCTACATATTGCCTAGGTTGTCGTTATCCTGGTAAATATTTTTAGCGGCAAGCATTGCACCTTGCAAAGACCTGATCTCAGAAAAACACACACCTTCCTGATTCTTGCTCATGACGTTCAAAGCCTCGTTTTGGAGAAAAGCCTGCTACTCGTTGCTGGGGCACTATGGGTAGCACAGGCACGCGGGAAACTTGATTTGCGCTGACCTGATACAGTACCTGTATCGGGGGAGGTCTTGTGGCAGTCCTGTACGGACACGTAACTTAATACAATACAAGATTTTGGGAAAACTGAGTTTCTGAATAAAAATTGTGATTGAGTCCCAAATCTACAAGGACGAGGTGCGCGGTTTTAGTGTCCACTCCAGGGACCGCGGAGGAGGGGGACGGGCTGGTACTTTTATTGCTGGGATTTTTTTTTCAAGGACTCCAGATGGCGCGCAAATGCAAGATAAATGGCAAAACACTGACCTTGACGTTTGTTTGTATTAGCCAGATTTTTAGCCCTACCACTTTAAAATGGTCTCCGCCGCCGATCCCTGCACTCCCGACCAGTCGTCAGTGCTGAGAAGGGAAGGCTCACGCGGTATCGAAAGGGCTCAGGGGGCTCAAGGTACGAAGAAAAGGACAAGGCATCAGAAGAGTTTAAACGGTACCAAAAAGGCTCCTAACGTATCAAAAAATCTCACAAGATCAATGAGAATTCAATATAAAGCATGAAGAAAAGTGAAGACAAGTCTAGTCTCAGTCCAGATTTTAAGGAACAAATGGTGTCTCCAAAAGAAAGATCATAGGTGCGTTCCTTTGGAGTGATCTGGCTCTGAGTCAGTGATCCGACATCACTCCGGATCATGGTGCATCAAAGGAGCTGATGAATCCATGACCAGAGTGGATTCATCAGTTCCTTTGATGCACCATGATCTGAGTGATCTTGGATCACTGATCCTGATCCCGATCAACCCAAGGAACCCACCCCATGTCTGTGGAAAAGAGGATGCACTGGCGACTGATATTTAGTAAGATAGCCGAAAGGTTGGAACCTTTTTTGTGATACATTATGGCAGGTTGTTAGCGCTGCTAGTGATACCTTTCTTTGATTGACTGTTACGTAATGTCTTTTGATATCTTGTGAACCCATATGATAGTTTGGGACATTGCATAAGACCTCGTGTATGCATGTATGTATTGGTTCATCCGAGTTAATTATCAACCTGACTAATCAATTTCAATAGACCTGAATACGTTACCTCTATCAACACTTTCAAGTTGATTCTTAGCTAGGATTTAACTTGCCCACCAGCGCAGTGCATCCACAAGCTTACAGGTTTGTTCACTTTTTTTGGTTTCTTTCCTTAGTCCGGTGGTTATGTTTGTTCGCTTCAAGTGGCCGGCGGCACGGAGATGCGAACGACTCAAACAACACACACAATTTATGTGAAATTAAAGATTTCGTTTATTTTCTCTTTACGTTTTACTACATATTACATGTCACGCGACGCTGGTAACGTTACTCTGTCACGTGGGATCCTTGCTACAATTCTCGGCATCACTTGCAAACTCCACTCACGACTTTAACGTCATCCACTGCCATGTCGCTCAACCCAGTCTTCCCTCGTTCGCCCTCAAATACAATCTGCCGGTATATTAACGGATCAAATTGTCAATGTGTTTCAGCAAAGGCGTGCATAGTTTATCTTGCTGAAAAGGCGAATAATTATAATAAACAGCAGCTCCAACTGCTAGAACACACTCAGTTAATTTGGAAACCGGTCAATGTAAAGCGCAGACTGCACACTGTACACTGTAGACTGCAGACTGCAGACCGGGGTTAAAATGCAGACTGAGGGGGGCCGACTGAGGGTGAAATGCAGAATACAGACCAGAGGTAAAATGCAGACTGCAGACAACAGACTTTTTAAGTATATATCATGTTATTTCCAGTATCGAGTGGTAACCGTAAGCAGGGTTGTTCCCGGGTTATTCAGGCTAATCGGACTAATTCTCGAAATTCTGGTTAGCCTTGGTATCACTCTGGCTAGATTGAATATCGCTCCGGTTAGCATGAGTATCACTCACGTACGTTAGCCTAAATAACGCTCCGGTCAGATCTCAAAGATGGAAATGGTAACATGATTCAGTTAAAAAGTCTACAGTCTACATTTTACCCTCAGTCTGCATTTTACCCCTGTCCGCAGTCTTCGTTTTACACTGACCGCTTGAAAACTCATAAATTGCAAAATAAGCGTTAGGCGGTGTCGTCGGATATTTTACAAACGTGCAAACTGTTTGCTTAGGAACTTCAGCCGTCCCGTGTACAACCAATCAGCAAAATCTTGATTTTTAGCTTACAACACTACTACTAAAGTCTCACTATAGGTTCACTCAGGCTCTTCGCACTCGCAGTCTTACCTTGAACGGTGTTTTGTTTTTGTTCCTGTTTATTGTAATCTGCCTGTAGTTCCACCTGTTTCCTCTGTTTCCAGACTTCCTAAACTGTTCCCATCGACGCTTACGTTTTTGGATGAACACACGAAATTTCCCCATTCCTTTTCTTCCGAACATATGATACCAGAACTGAAGGCACATGGTAGAACCGCCTGGAAACTCTTTACTGGTCAGCAGCGCTTTAGATCCTTTTGCATGTGAGGTTGAGCTGTCCAAGTAAATGTAACCTCCTGTTTTAAGTAGCAGATGCGTTTGTTAATCATTCTACAGAAAGGTTTGTCTGACTAAAGGCGGAAAAGCGATCTCATCCAGGGGGAGTTGTCATACTCCTAAACGGAGCATCACATTATGAAGATGCGGTCACACTACGCACTCAATAATAACGTCAACGATGATGACGCTGATCATCATCAACAGTCATAAGGAGTCCAGGGCGTTCTACTTTACCTTGGCCATTAGCTGAGTGATCACCAGAGGGCCCGGTGTTTTTGCTTGGTGTAGCACCTTTTTGAAGCTGCCAGTCATAGCGGGCGCCATCAGGGAGTTCTGGATTGCTTGGGTTGTTAGTCCAGTCACACAAGGTTCCCCCATCAAAGCTACAGGAATCTAGAACTGAACAAAACAACACCTGAAAATACGTACTACAGCTGAACAGAGTCACTGTCCACTCTCATGAAAGATGACTATCAAAGATTATAAATGCAAATGTATTAGTCTCCGGATTTTTTAATTAGGTGCAAGTAATTTGCTATTTTCACTGCCCATTGTTTTCGAGTGTTATAACACATACCGTGTTGTACGACTCTTGTAAGTGATGCCTCGCATTAGCAATGTAACTTGACTAACTTACAGGACTCTGTGAGCGAGTGAGCGTTTTTTTTTTTTTGATTTTTAACATTTTTTTTTTTTTCAAATTTCGATAAAAGTTTCAGAGTATATAAATACGTAAGTCGACCGAGTAGCAACCTTTTTCAGTAGGTGGCTATAACAGACACTGTATATGAACCGATGCAACTTGAAAAAGCGCGGTAACCACCGAAAACTGATACAATTTCAATTTCCTTTCATTTGGGATAAAGATTCGAATGCGTAACATTTGCCCTTTGGAGTCCTATTGTTGACAAAGAGGGAGTGGTGTCCATTTACAGTTGCCATAACACCGTAGCATGAGTCCGTCGATCCTCTATCTCTCGGGTAAAATAAACTTTTGTTGTTGTTGTTGTTGTTGTTGTTGTTGTTGTCGTTGTTGTCAGATACAGGGAAAGACAGGTTACGCTTGATCTTCATTCCGTGGGTCGTTACAGGCTCTTCAGACTCTTACAATAGAAATGTGCCTTAAGGATCCACTTTGAATCAACTACATAGTTATAACCGAACTTGAGCCTTTGCTATCTATGCAGAAGAAAGATAAGGCAATCGTATCCTATCATTTAGTTATGTAGTACCGCTCTCTTTGGCAGAAACATTGCCTAAAATTATGAAAAAGGGAGGTTTGTTACCTGAGGGCTGTGTTGGAGGCAATGTTGTCGGTGGTAGTGTTGTCGGTGGCACTGTTGTCGATGGCACTGTTGATGGGGACACTGTTGATGGGGGCATTGTTAATGGGGGCACTGTTGATGGGGGCACTGTTGATGGGGGCACTGTTGATGGGGACTTTGTTGATGGGGGCACTGTTGATGGGGGCACTATTGATGGGGGCATAGTTGACTGGGGCATTGTTGATGGGGGCTTAGTTGCTGGGGGTAATGTGCTGGGACAATCCTTAAATGCTATATCATCGATAGCAATATCGCCTCTGTAGTCTCCACCGCGCTGGCCCTCAAAATATACCTGAAGAAAAAAGAATTCTTCCAGCTAAGAGAGGAAAGTCTATCGGCTGTTACGCCGCAAAATGTAATACTAACGCAAGATGTAATAACATTAGCCGCAAAATGTAATAGCACTCGAATGACATGTATGATACTTCGAAATCAGTATCATCAAGACTCATTTACGTTCATCCAACGTAGATTACGTGAACTGAATAAAAGAACTTCAAGTTTTGCTCTCAACTCTTAAAAGTAGGGCCGTAGCTAGCAAGAGGCAGGACGAAACATTTTCCTCGTCTAAACTTTATCCCCGAATTTTTTAAAAAAGTACGGTTAAGTTGGTAAAGCAATTTCCAGAGAATATTTGCCACCGGCTGGTGAAATGTTAAATCAGTGAGCGAATTAGGGGCAAAAGTTAACCTGTTTAAGTGCTGTAAAGAAGATCGAATGGCTAGTTCATAAATAGCCATACCCGACCTTTTTAGAGCTGTAAATTCCATTTCGCGGCGATTATTAAATTTCGCGGGGTAACAACGGCACAAGTTTCACCTAACTAATATATTCACAACATTTCGGAGTTAAGATTGCGTACAGTAATCGAAACTTTTACCGATACCTTCGAAAAAATCTGCAATTTTACTATGTTAACATAAGTAAACAAAATTATTTATCGGTGCCAGCTGGAAAAGTCGTTGAAAAAAATGCGAGTTTGCCATAGTGATTGCCTCGGAGTCTAGCTCACATCATTACCTACTTAGGTGTTAGCTATAGAAGGCCTGCATCAACTTTGTTAGTTACCATAGTACCACATATTCATCAAATAAAGAATGTATATATATGCGTGTACACTAAACGTAGTTGGCATCACAATTTAACCTGCAAAACTCTTCTTTGGCTAATACTAGGGCATTATTCTCCCGTAATACCCATGGACTGATTACGGGCCTGCAAAAACCAAGCAAAAAGTCATATAATAAGCTACTTATTAACCTGGAATGTGTGTTCTTTACGGGGAAATCTCAAACCTCGGACTTGCCGTATTGACCTCCCTATCGCTCGGTCAATATTGCAAGCCGGGTCCTCGTTGAGATTTTCCCGTAGAAATCTCATTCCCGGTTAACAAGTAGTTATTAAGTTAAGCGACCAGCAAAAACAATCAGTAATACCTTGTACGGTAAATCACTCTTTATCTCAACACTTCCTTGGATCCATTTGTCTCCCTGCTCACCAGACTTTTCCCACACGCTTTCAGTGCCACCGCTAGTTTTTATTTGGACGCTAAGTTTTCCTATTCCACTACCGAGCATGTGGTACCAGAATGTCAGAAGATGACAAGACCCCCCTGGAAATTCCTGACTGAAAAAGCACGAAGTTTGTCCTGGTTGGGCGGGTGACGACGCCTCGAAATATAAATAGTACCCTACAGAAGGAGAACAAAGAAAACACAAAGAAGATTTGTGGCTGTGACAACAATTCTAATAAAATCTATTACAGCAAATCCTTCAGCGTTTTTTTTCACATGATTTCAAGGAGTCCGTAAATCGCATTATTCAAAAATATTAAAAGCAAGTCGAAGCAATACCAAATGAAAATCCTGCTGAATAGCTTCCATTTGAGTAGTCAAAAAGCAGGATTTCAGTAATCAATAGACGTAAAACTGTATGACTGATGGGAAGGTTGATCTTGGTGGTTTAACAGTCTGTTCAAAGCACCTTGCCATTAAAAGAGTGCAATACTTCTTGATTCTTTTATTTGCTGAAGTCATCTCAACTCACCGCGTTACTGAAAGAACAACGGAAGTTGATTGCTACGCACCTGAACCGGAAGTGTGGTCGGTCTTGGGCCCAGTCCCTGAACTTCCGGTGGGTCCTGTTTGACGGTACCACCTTGGATAGGACTGTTCATTACACAGTTTCCAGTGGCACATTCCACCGGCTTCAAATTCACAATCGTAAGGACCTGTAACCGCCAAATGGACATTGTTTCAATGCTTCATATCAAAATGCTTCAAACATTACGTACGTACTTAAATAAAGAAAAAGTTTTTCTTTGAAAATGCAGACTTAATTCTGAAGAGGAGATCACCACTACAATGTGGTAGGCGTTCAGTCTGGATGCCATTTCCCTTGCTTGGGATTGCCTTGTTTAAATTTGATACAGGGCCATGAAGATGGGGCGCCACTTCAAATAGAAATCTCCTTAAAAAGCAGGCGGAATGGAAGAATTTAGGGAAGTTGATGGATTTATAACATTATAACATGTTGAAGTATTTTGTCCCGGTCTGATGTGTTGTTCTCAAAAAAGGAAAAGTCAAGGCAGTTTTCTTACCCAGTCCACAACGCCGCAACACACAATTTCCGAGTTGCTTATCATCTCCAGCACAAGCTTTCCCACCATTCTTTGGAGCAGGATCATCACATTGCCTGGTTCTGCTGTGTTTTCCAGAATCACAGGACACGCTACAGGCACCCCAGCTGGACCACCTACCCCAGTGACCATCAACTGGTTCTGAAAAGTAATAAAAATGTTATTTTTTACATCATATTTTATGAACCATATTGGTCGCGTTCATATTGAAAACTTCCATTCCGTTTACTTTTACTGTGATAATAACGACTTTATTACCGTGTAAATTACATCTAGCAGTGGCCGGAGAATCCCCACTGCTAATAGTAGACACCTAACTAGAACTATCTAAAAATAATAGACATAAAAGTCCTATAAGAGAAATTAAAATGAGTCACAAAGCTGGCAGCCACTACATCCATCTAGGATGTTGTCAAGATCTAGCCTCCGTACGTGGGTCTTAAACTGCTTGAGATTTATCGCCGATCTTTCTTAATTTGTTACTAGTCTTGGGCCTAGATATCGAATTCAATGCTTTCCATACAGTAACAGCGTTAAATCTAGGTAAATGACAATCCCTGTGCCGTACTGTAAGCCCCTCCTTGGTCCCAGTCCTCTATAAAGAAATTACTTAGACACAGCTGAACACACCGTAAAGACGAGTGCTGACGGTGTGTTTAGCTGTGTCTAAGTAATTTCTCTTCTAAAGTACGTCAAGATATTTAATTCATCAATTTTAAGAACGCGTGATGTTGAAAAGTGTTCTTGAGACTGATGAAGACTAAGAGTCATCCTGTTAAAATATTGTTATTATTATCATCATCATCATCGTCATCATCATTATTATTATTATTATAGTCAACCGAAATGCCTCAATACCATCCACAATATATGAGTCAGAGACTAACATTTATCAACTTTTTGAACGATGCCAAGTGTTTCCTGACATTTGTCTAAACATCTCTATTAACAGTAAATTGAAAAACTATATTTACCATAACATTTTTCTTTGCAGTCTTCAACCTGTGTTTCTATTCCGATTTTGTCTGCTCCAGGACAGTTGTTTAGGTCATGTGATGCACAAAACCGCTGGCGCACATGTCTGCACTGGTTGTCGCAAGGACCAAAGACTGTCCATGAGCTCCAACCACCGCTAGGGCCTGGGAAAGAACTTATGTTACTTGACAGCGCAGTTTTTGATCTAGCCTCACTAAAATATTCGCTTGTTCTATCCATTCATTATTTGTTTCCTTGTGGGATACCCGACTTTAGAGGTATTACCATTTGACAATTGACATTGTTTGAGATGTAAGAGGTTTTCTGGTTGTGATTGGTTTATCGATTGATTGACAATACCGTATTTGGAAAGATGTTTTGCTTTATTTTATTTTCCTTTACATGCCGCTAACGGCGTTATAAATAATAAGATGTAGAATCTTTTTTTCACCTCTCTTTTTCCCTATCCAGATTGCTTGGAAAATAACTACACTAAGTTGTTATTTTCAGGTATTGATCAGTAAACGAATATTGATTAAAATACTTCTAGCAGCATCGAAGAAGGTAACCTAGTTCCCAAACTGACGTGGGAGATCTAGGTTGTTCGTCCGCTTTCTTCATCGTTGTTGTTTTTAGAATGACTTATATACAGTTTTACCAGAGATCAGAGTTCAAGTGTGTGAGTGTTTCTAAAAGAATTTCAGGTTCAGGACCGGTCAGTCAGAAACAAACAGCCCAGTCCTCATTAACCTCATGTCGCTGTTATGTCCATTGGGTATATGGATGGCATAAGCATAAGCATGAGCGAAAGACTTTCAGCCAATCAGCGAGCACTTTATGCTTACGTCAACCATGTCGTCATTGGACATAACACCGGCATAAGCATAAGCATAGGAAGAATGCTTATGCTTAATTATGATTGTGTCGCAGCCGTTTCCATTAGCGCATAAGCTTCTTATGTTTATGTTTATGCTTTTAAGTAGGCACCGGGTTTAACTATCGTCAAAAACCTTTTATTTTTTGAAACTAGTTTCGAATTTTGGCTAAAGACAAGCATGTATATTTTGAGATAACTGAACGTCACTTGTCTTCTGTACACACTAATTTTAATGTGCTATACTTTACTGTTGTTGGGAAGTCTAACTTTAAGCTAATCAGGTAAACAATTTGTTGGCCGCATTTCCTTTGAAAGTCATAAAAATTAGTGTACTCTAAAAAGAGAATGATAAACTAAAAAATCATGTTTGTTTGTTTGTTTGCTATCACTTATGTGGCCACAAAATACCGACGACGTCAAAAAAAACCTCAAAAAAAATGTCCTCTCTCCCCTGTCTGCCACGAACACATTGCCAAAGAGATTTATGTCGGTTTTACTGCTTTACTCGTATATTAAAGTTTGCCTTCATGGTAGCGGACTCGCTGGTCTAGAAGCATATGTCTTACCTGAGCAGTCGTACAATGCATTTATCTGAGCAATATCTGTTTTGCTAAACCCATTGCGCTGACCAAGTTGTTTGTTTGGATCACCAATCGCACGTATGGTGGGCTTGCCGTTTTCAATAGAAAAGCTGGTTCTGCCGTAATGCATTATACTCTCCAAGTCGTAAACTTCATTCAAGTAGTCAATTCGATTAAGATTGTATTTGTTGAAGTTGTGTTCTTTTCCTGAGGAAAACAAAGTCAAAATAGTTTTAGGATAGTCCATGATAATCTTAACGATAGCCAATCGTCGTTTGAGTTTTTTCTAGAGTAAGTAATTTGATGACAGTCAAACAGGCTTCCTTTCAGCTCACATTTTCGTTTTCCAATTAGTCAGCGGTCGTAGAGCGCGGGCTTAAATTACACGATCGAATAAAGTGAGCAAACGAACATTTGAGGCTGTACATCTTATACAGAGTACCTTCAGCTCATTCGACCACTTGGAATTTAATGAAAATTTAATGAAATGGGTCTTAATCATGCCTTTTCTGATTTCAAGTTGAACACACCCACAAGAAATGACTGAAACAAAGAGTGAGCAATGAATTCTCGTTACCAGGCTGAATATTCTCCCACATGATCTCCACATACTGGTCACGGTCATAACGGGACTGCTCGTGCCAGAATCCTACAGCATGCATCATCTCGTGCATAGTAACTCCTTGATGATTACAACCGCGTCCTAAAGAGATATCCTGGGAGCCTTTCTTCCAGTAATTCATACCCACGGAAGAGTAGCATCTACAACAAGAAACGAAATGAGCGGAATAAATCAATTAGAGATTCTTTAAATACATCCCAGTATCATTTTCTCTACTGTGTGTTCAATTGGCGACTTAAGTGTCGAGGTAGTTTATCTTATGGGGGTTTTCACGGTTATTCGTACCCATTGTACAAGCGTTTTCCCTCAAAGCAGTTTTGAGATCGGGATATATCTGAACAGCTCATTCGCAGCTGTACAATATTGAATGGCATGGGAGGTGGAGGGGAAGGGTAGGGGAGGGATAGGGATAGAGATTATCATTCCTGCTAGAGCTTGGAAAATATCGTTAAAACTCACAACCACTTTATCGCCGGTTTCTTGTTTTTGGTTTGTTTTGTTTTGTTTTAGTTTTTTTTTTACTCAGTCTTGGCTAGATCCGGCAAGCGTGTTATACCTCACTCTTACGTAAGCTAATTACAAATAATTATATTTCTGCCTTCATGCAGATGCTGGTCTTTATAATCAAATTATTATTGTTTGTAAGCCCTAGGAAGACACTGCGCTAAAGTTGATGGCATTGTCGTTGAACAAAGACATTTTCAAGATCAGGCAAGCAAGAGACCATTAGAGACACATTTTTCTTACCCCGATTTTTTCACAAACATTACCCATCGCTCCTCGTTTTGGCGAGGTTTCCACTTGACACAGGTGTGTTCTGTAAACTGTTGAATCGCCGCCTGGATAGTTGGCATATATCCGTCTTTAACTGTGAAAAAAAAATTAAACTATTGGTATGCAGTAACGTCCTGTCATTTGTCAGTTGATAGGTTCCTGTAATCCGTGAATTAGAAATTCTTGACTAAGAAATTTTATAGTTTTATCTGATTTTGGGAACTGAATACTCTTACGAGACGATCGACTAGACAAGTCTATTTTGCAAACTACATGTGCATTTTAGCTCAATCACTCGGCTCTAATTAATAGTCTAATGAGCATTTGATTTTTCAGATAAATTTTAGCTAGAAGCCTTGTTTTGAATGTTGCATGTATCGGGGTAAACTTGGACTAATTTAATGGCTTAGGTAAACTCCTTGCGAAGCTGAAGGCTCGACCTTGAAGGTTTTCTAACCAATACTGATGAATTCTCAGTGAAATCTTACCAAGTGTTTCCGAGACTTCGTAAGGGACAATCTTGGTCTTCCAGAGATACTGCCTATACCTCTGAGCGTTCCTCTTTTGAAGTAACTCAGGCGATTCGCCGGGATTTAAGGTTATAAGTATATCACCTTCATACATCTTGGGCTCGATATCCACAGCTTTAAAGTAAAGTAATTAAATGTTATTTGCCTGTCAGGACGGCAGTGTGGAACAATATTTTGTCTTAAGGACGGTGATCAGAGTAGCTTTAAAAAAAGTCTTCAATATTTCAAAGGGTCAATACTATAAGTCGCCTTTTAAATGGCGGGAACCTTTTTTAATTCGCACCCTGTGTTTGTCTGGGGTTCTGGGGTCCAGTGTTAAATCGAGAAAGTTCAGTAAGATTGCTTCACTGGCTTTACAGCAGTGAGAAAGTGAAGTCAGTACAAACCTTCGTTGATCTTGTCGATGATTTCTGTAGCTGTCATTTCAGGATCATCCAGTTGAGGTCTGTTCTCTTCTGCATGTGAAATTTATAAAAATTAACATGATCATTGGATAATGTAATTCTAGAGTTTTCATTGGTTTAGCCATCATGGATTGTGACGCATTATACCATGCTCTACAAATATGGTTAGCGTACGCGTGATTTTTGGAGGCGTTTTAATGTTTTATTTAAGCTTGGTTTTCTTTATTTAATAAAACAATTATTCCACTAGTGCTCGTTGGATTTGAGGTGATTATCGCCAGCTTGTGTCACCTCATACGCAAGGATGTTTTCCCCATAATTGTTTCGGCAATCAGTCGCCGATTTTTATAAGTTTCTATACTCTCAATTGTGCACAGAAATAGGAAGAGAATTTTGTTTTTCTTAGGAAACAAACAAACAACCATAGTCCTAGACTATTATTTCGGTTGCTATGATTCCAAAGACGTTATGCGAACCAGTAGGACGATCTGTTCGTGCAAAAGATACTTCTCAAGTAAGTGGTTGATTATAGAAGAGCCGGGGCGAACGCCAACCTGCTAAGCTTGTTGCAAAAACATGTTTAAGGTGCATTAATATAATAATAGGAAAAAAGTAAAAGTCAAATTGTAAACTCAACTTTGGGATTCCGGTACGATTTTGGTTCAAATTAACGACCAGGCTCGCCAGATTCCAGATCAGTTAGCGATTAATAATAATAATAATAATAATAATAATAATAATAATAATAATAACAATAATAATAATAGTAATAATAATAATAATTAATAAATAGTGATGATGATGATGATAATGATGATGATGATGATAGTAATAATTACGATTTTATTAACAGTATATCCTCATATTGTTTTACTCCTAAAACGATTGTTTACCTATTATTGAAACCTTTCAGAACAGATTGAATCTTCCCACTAATATGCTGACTTAATGTACAGGAATAATAACACTGTTTGCCTTATTTTCTTTGTTCACTTGAGTGTCAATTGTGGACTCTCTCTGTGATTTGATTATATAGATGCAAATTTAAGTCGTTTGTTGGGTTCCTGTTTTGATTGCAGTCGCGTTCTACGTAATTAGTATCATTAATGCACTTAACCCTTAAAGAGAGAATATAAAACTCGGCAAATGAAATATAAATGGCTCAACATGGTGGTTTCATCTTTTTCGTGAAAGGAAATTTCTACTTTTGTGGTTGGTTCATTCTATAATGACGTATATTTTCAATTTCACAGAAAATGACAAAATACTTTCCTAATTAAGTTTCTGTTTAGGTGTCTCCTTATTATCCTGTTCATAAATTTTTGTCTTTTCTCACACTCAATGTTTTTATTAAAAAAATATATAGAAAATAGAGACCAATAAAAGTTATCGAGTATTTTCCGAAAATAGAGAGTCCTATAATGTCAACCTGAGGGTAGTGACTCTTTTTTCCAATTAACGTTACTGAAGGTTTCGAGATATAAATTTTTAACTTTACACAACTAGAGATTTCAATTAAAGAAAAAGACAATCAAGGCTGCCTTCATTACTCTACTTGGTTTTTGATCTTGGAGCAGTATTTTTAACAACGGGCCTGTAAAGCTAATAACTTGCTCGTGGATAACTGTGATTACTTTACGATGATCTATTTTACTCTGGAGTTTTTGAACATCATAAGGTATAAAAAGTAGAAAGAAATTTTACTAAAAGCGCAAAATCAACACAGATTCAAATACATTTACCTGGTGAACGACTTAAAATAGGAACTCCTTGTCCGTGGGGGACTTGGATTAAAGCAAAAACAGCGAACAACGCCAGCATTGTCCCGAGAAATTCAACCACGCTCTATCTCCTCTAGAAACGAGTACTGACTAAAACATAACGGGTGCTATATATTAATCATGGAGGCTTAAACAGATGCCATTTCACATGTTTATTTAAACAATGCCGCAAACGTCTATTTGACTTAGGCATGTTTATTTGAAAGGTTCCTAAAACACACAAAGGAAAAAAGTAGATAAAATGCAAAAGTGTACATTTTCTTATCTAAGTAAACAGATTACTCGCCTTTGGTGAATGACGTGTATTAAGCCTTGTTAATGATAGAAATTTATCATGACAATGCGAGTCTAAAAAGTAAACCACACGTACATTTATCATGTTTCTGCATTAGCGACAAAAGTTGTTTATTTAAAAGAAAATCACAATGTTCGTAGAAATTGGCCATCTTCTGAGTTCTTAAAATTTAATTTCTTACTAAACGGACACCCAGTTGGGAGTCAGAATATTTTCGAGTTAAAGGAGCTTGATTGCTTTGCGGGCAAATATCAAGAATGACACTTAATCATTTATTTTACAAAACAAGTGCGTTTTTCTCACGAACTGACTAGCTATAGCACAAATTCAACAATTCTGTCTGAATTTTACTTATAGTTCTATTTTGGCTGATGAATAGTAATTAGTACAGAAGGGTCACGTTTGACTGGCGAGAAACATACCAATTATTATGGCATTGAATGAAGAACTTAATCTTGCAGTTTTAAAAGGTCAAACTTAAACCAGTGTTTGTTATAATGAATAGGGGCGGAGTTAGTGTCCTCGACAACTCAGAATTATGCTCGATATGGAAGCAAACAGTCATTGACCTCTTTACAACGGTAAAAATCACAAGGGGTTCAAGATCACAGAGGAAACTTCGTTTCCTGTGTTGGAAACAAAAGAAGTCTTGATCAGTGAAGAATACTTGAGATTTCAGACAAGGTACTTAAGCGCTTCCTGAAGCGGTAAGATACCTAATTTAGGAAGGAATAACCCATACCCACTTGAACAAATGAAAGTGATTTAACTAAATTTCAACCTTGTGAAGTTAAATTGCACTTTAATAAATGGACTGAAATATAAGAGAGATGTTTCAAAAGCTGAAGTGACAAGAGCTTTTCATAAATTTGAAATTTCCTCATTTCCCCAGCGAACTAAATGAACTGTCATACAATGGCGGATCTTATGTCGAAGTGTGCTGATAAATCATATTGCACACGTCCTGCTAGTTAGGCTTGCTGACAATTGGGAATATCTGGAAAGAAATGACAGTATGGTAGAAACATGACAAAGATGTTAGTCATTAGTGGAACCAAGACTGGACAATATGTCCGAAAATAAGTTTCACAGCGCCGCAGTAATTTTTCAATTTCATCTGTTTAGTTTTACATTTCAATTGACACGATAATAATTAACGATTTAGAAACACGTTACATTTCACATAACAATAAGCTTATTTGGCGTGGCAGATTGGTGATTTGAAGCATCTGCCATTTAAACTTTTTTATCCTTTTTTAATTTATATTTAGGTCCTCCTGGCACTCCAAGTTAGTTTCCACACGGTACTTAGAATGCAGGGCTAGTATTTTAGGAACTAGATGATAGGGCAAATTTAATGGCCCTGATATTTTTTTTTCGGTCGTACTAATCTTGCATTTTAAGGTAATTCCTCTGAAATAAAAGTGACAATAGATTTTTGTTCAAACTTTGTCCACTGAATATTTGTCATATGATAACTTCAATTTTGAAATAAAAAAGGGGGGTGCCCATGCTCAT
>Ga0126339_10001486_pt1 | contig 15948 bp, 5 predicted proteins | sample OrbTmetagenome_2_FD_92532 | JGI IMG/M metagenome (GOLD analysis project Ga0126339, IMG submission 92532) | Coral microbial communities from Petempiche,Puerto Morelos, Mexico - Orbicella T R C metagenome | ecosystem: Host-associated > Invertebrates > Cnidaria > Coral | place: Petempiche,Puerto... | reverse complement strand
CGAATTAGCGTCCCCCCCCCCCCCCCGATAACCCCCCCCTTCTAAAAACCCCCCCCCCCCCTTCCCCAAAATAAAAAAAACCCCCCCCCCCCCCCCCCCCTTTGCTGCCCCTGTGAATACTGATTATGGTATTTCTCCACAATATACATGTGTACAAAATATTACTGTTTGGATTTTACTTGACAGTGGGGACTTTGGAGGAGATCTGCAGGACTGAAATACTCAAATGGGTGAAGGATAAAGACAAATTAGACGAATTACCTATACCAAAGATTCTTAAAGACTTTTTAAAAGAGTGACATAATAGGTACATAGATGGATAATAATTTATATGAATAAAGCAGAGTTTAGACAATATAATGTCAATCCATATGCTTTTATTAAGTAAGGTCACTGAGATGGAGAAAGTATTTTTTCTTAGTTTTCCAAGGAGAAAGCACTTCAGCACTGATGTAACCAAATATTTGCCTCCAACACTCACATCAAAATGTTATTGTTGTTTTGTTCTACATCATGCAATAAGCTAAATACATTACATAAGTTTTTTTGTGGCACAGTATAAACATCGTCAAGTTGAGATTCTGTAATAATAGACTTTTGTCCTCTGTTTCTGGAGACGGTGACCAATGCAGTGGCCAATTTTCTTTCTTCCCTCTCTCTCTCTCTCTCTCTCTCTCTGTAAATACTTTGTAAAATAGCTGCAATAAAAAATCAAACTTTTACTATTTGTTTCAAGATATCTTGTGTTTAATACATGGATGTTAGAAAAGCTTGGTTGATCTTGCTTTGCTACATGAAAAGAACGTATTAAACTTTATGAAATATTTACTTGAGTAAGCTCAGTAAATTTTAACAAATAGAAAAACGCTTTAAAGTACTGTTTTACAAGATTGCTGTGTGGGACTCCACGATATGTCATTGATGTGGTTCATCTTTTGCATGCGTCCATTTGAGCCAGCATTTCTCAATTCTAGGGGAAGACAGGGCCCGTAAATGAGTGAAATTTCAGTTTAATTTGTTTGTGTGTAGCATAGGCTACCTAAATTTTCCTCCTGCATTTCTCAGATTTCCCAACTTCTATTTTTACTGTCTTGTAGTATAGGACCTGATTTGCATATGCCGAACCCAATCCCATTTGAGTGAACTCAATTATTAACTTCAACAGTTGATTCAAATGTGGTTATAAGACCATGCATGGGCTGGGATATTAGTTAAGAACCTTTTTTGCGTTTTTTTTTTTTTTTTTTGCATAACGTCAAGCAGTGGTGAACCAAGCCTGGGGCCAGGACGAAGGGGTGGGACTCCCACAGAAAAAGGATTGGGGTGCTCATTATACTCTTTTAGGGGTTTAAAAAGTGGTTTTGTTGCCTCTTGCATGTAAGGCGTTTAGCCTCAAAAGGTCCACAGCAGAAGCTTTTTCAGTGTACCTTATCGGATATTGAGTCAACAAAATATGAGAGGGGATGATGTGTTGTTTTAGAATTGGTACCTCTTAGGGGTTAAAAAAATTTCAATCATGCCCACAAAATAGGATCTTGGTACCTCCTGGAGGCTCTTTTCGAAATTTCTGATGAAGACCCCAGTCTTTTTTATATGGGAGGCCCAACTCCCCCCGGGGGACAGACTACCCTTTTGTTTCTGATAGGTACATTCTTCTGGCAATCATTTCCTTGTGGTTTTAACCGGTGAAATTTCTAGATCATGTTTATCCAATGAGCAAACAATCTTTTCCCCTGGACCTGTCCTTTTCAATTTTTCTCAAGGAATGACATTCTTGTTCCACAGCCAACTGTTCCTCTTAGCTGGTGGGCGTGGGCCTCGGCACGAGAAATAAGGTGGCTTTGGAGAGTGCCTGATTCGACTGACTAGATTCTTGGACTAAGATTTTCACTAAATCAATGTTGTTCCCTTCCCCCCATCAGGGGGAGAGGGGTTCTTGCCAAGGCCCTGCTGCCTTTTTCTCGTTCCAAAGTCCTACTGATAGGGGGAGGGACCCTCTGGAGACAAAACTGATATGCATGTAAAGAGAATCATTAACTGTAATCTGAAACACACTGAAATGCAGCTCAAGCTGAGAAAAAGTCTAAAAACGACAGAAACATGATTTGAAGCAGCAGGTCATGTGAAGATAAAGTGACTATGATGGGTTTACAAAACCAGTATTTTTTAATAAATTAGTTTCTGTCACATAATTGAGTGGTTGGTTTTCAAACTAACGGCCCTGCTGTGTTGTGATATTAAATAAAGAAGAACATTTTGAATGATCAATGGTATCATTCAATGAATTAAGTACTCACCTCGTTTGTGATCGAATCAGTAGAATTGAAAACATCAACAAAAAGCTAAGTGAATGAAGTAACGTTTTATGCTTGTCGTCAGCTTCTGAAGCCGTGTGAAACTAAAACTGCCACGATTGAAAAAGGTCATTAAAATATTCATCAGTGTGTAGAGATTTGTCAAAAAGTACCGGATAGCAACCAGAAATTTGTTGAAACAGCCATTAAACAAACGTTATATAAATAGATTGATCAGGCTTCTGCCAGCGCTGAAACAGGAAGCCGAATTACTCCTTCGTTACAAAAACCACGTCACTGAGAATTGATTTTAAAGTAGAAGCTTTTGAAGGATTAGAGAAAAAAGAAACTGTTTTTCTGTTCATCCCTTGTTCACTGACTGCTTCCCAGTCAACTGACGACTGTTTTGAAACGTACCTTTCCAACTGGAAAGGCCACCGGATGTTTTGTGGTCACGCGACACATATTATTGTATAATTTACACGTAAATACTAGAACGAGTAATCGAGATAAATCTTTTCGGACAGTGATTTTGATTCTGTAAAGAATAACCTGGTGGAAATGAGTATCCGTGCAAGTCAACATGTGCGTAGAAGGATGACTGTAGCGTGAATGGAGATGTTAGTGGTACAACTTTAGACAAAAGGGTCATTGATGTGAATAATTCATAAATCCTCCTTACATATTTTGATCTTGATACGGAATTGTTTGTTTTCGTTAAGGTATGGTACTTGTTTGTAAGGCGATCCCTGTATAAAGAATGTCTTGATTGGAACAATATACAATAAACGCATTGGTATTGGTAACGTAAATATCATCACAACGAGGCTGGTAATAAGAATTGAGAGGGCGAATAATATGTATTCAACTACTTTTTCCCGTAAATGTCATCATGTAGCAAATAAAAATTAAAATTCTTTTCAACGTCTTGTCGGTTGTACGACGTACAGGTCTCAGAAAGAAGAACAGGATGCTAACTCCTTTAAATTTCAAGTTGTTTCTTCAAACGGTGTGATCGAAATCCATATTCTTGCCACCTACCAGCAAGGAGAATTCCTCTGTCAATCACAGTGGGAAGTTTCAATCGGCGCTGTAGTTAGCGGGTTTTACTCAGCCCGGCACAGATATCTCCGCCGGTCAAAATGGCGAAAAAAACCTCTGCGAAACAAGGTTCGTAAACTATCTCTTTACTGGGAAAGCGGTTGCATTTCCTAGAAAACTTGGATGCGAAATATGACAATATTTCATGGTTCTGTCTTCTAGGAAAAGATTTCTTTGACACCCGAAACGGCCAAGTTCTTGCAGACTTGAATTTCGCTCAGCGAACTAGTTCTTCAAATCCGAAGACAGAAGTAAGTTTACTTGGTCGTTAATCACTACAGATGGTAAATCTGTGAATTAATCTGGTTGTATTCAATGCTGACAAGTTTAATTCTTCTTTCTTCTTTACTATTCAAAGATTGGATTCATTCGAGAAGCCTTCCCGCTTCGAAGTAAAGATGACATAACCTTAGTCTTGCAATCGTGCGATTACAATGTGGAAGCAGCTATTGCTTGCTTCACCAATGGTAAGGTTTTTATTTATTTCGTCAACAACTAGTTTAAAGTAAGAAATACTCGATTTTTTTATCGGATACAAGCGGATTTTAGATTAAACGGGAGGTACAATTTTTGAGAAGTGAAAGTAAAACTTTAGTCTCTGTGGACACAAGTCTATCCCGTTTCTACGCAGTGAAGAATGTCATATTCCAACAATTTTCCAAACGACGAAAACTTATTTTCCCGTATTTTTTTCGTTTGTTTCTAGGAGAGGCAGATAATATCTTGAAAGAGTGGAATATCCAGGGAGGAAAGTCAAAGGTTCGGAGAGTAATAACTTTTTGGCACTTTATTAGTATTTTCGGGTCTTTGAATTATTTGTCACGTCACTGCGACGTTGAGGTTGTATTAAATATTTAAATAGGGTCACTGTATATCTAAACGTATTTCAAGGTGAGAAACGACCACTGTATTAACAGCCGGCGGCTGAAGTTCATTTAAGCTTATACCTTGAAACTTTCTTCCGTTGTAATAAATCTTTAGTTTTGTTTGAAGAAGATTTAAAAGTGAGTGATTTGCAGTGAGATAAAAAACCCGGAAAATTCAGTCGTGTAGTCCTTCACATTACTTAGGACGTCTTGTAAGGTAAGATACTCCACTAAAAAAAATCGATATCGTTTTGTAGCTGCGATGTTTTTGGTGATTTCCGACCAAATAAATTCCTACGTACGAGTTCGCCTGTTGAAAAAAGCCACACACTTTTTAACTTCCGGTAGTCTACGCGGTTAAGCGGAAAAATGTCGTTTTTAGTTAGTCGAGATTGAAACCTTGAGCCTGTGAGAAAGAGCTTTTCAATGCTCCACTTTACAGTCCACTAACGGTTACTTCTAGCTCTTCAAAGGCCAAGATTTTTTTTTTGTCCTGCATCAATATGTCCATATGTTTCAGTCTTGCTGAGGTCTCTCAACAGTGGTCGATTCATTATGCCTCGGGGAGGCCACTGGATACTGTATCGGTAACCGGAGAAAGGAGGTTAAGGTGATCTCTCAGAAATAAAAGTTGTGGAACGATTTTTTTTTAAACTTTCCCTGAACGTTCCTTACCAAACACTGTTTCGAAAAAAAAATAATTTAAAAAGATAGCTTACCATGCTCGCAGAAGAGATATGATAGCTAATATTACCCCATAATTTATGCCTTAACATGCGCATCATTTAATTTTGTGGTAGGTGAAAGACAGGTTTTTTAAGAAATACTTGAAAAAATACACGATAAAATACTTGATAGGTAGAAAGTCTCAAGCATTTGCAACAATTATATATAAATTATGGAAAATTGCATAATTTTAAATAGCATGGACTCCTTGATTCATTCTCCTGATTTACACCCTTTCTTTGTTGGTCTCTTCATGGGAATGATTAACTGAAGACATTGCAGATGTCTGCAAATATGACTGAAACCTTGAAAGTTCACAGGCTTTAAAACAAGGGTCTCTTTAAAGTGTGTATAGCCCTACCAATTTTTATAGCTGTATTAAGTGTTTGTATTATAGGGAGCAAAATGCTACAAGAAGTTTTAATCACTCAACTAAGGGGAACTGAGAGTGGGGCTAATGACATCAAAGAAGAATACGATAGTGCAAAAAATTTCAGGCAATTTTAATTTTGGACCAAAACAGGGTGTGAAGATAAATCCATCTGAAATTTTTAAGCACCCAGAATTTTAAGCATCTGAAACATTATTTTCTGGTGTAGAATAACACTTTGAAAGTAGCTCCAAAGCTCTTAGTGTCCATTTATGGAGCAAACTCTAGTTGAGACACTGCCTGACATGCGTAACAGCTTGATAGAATTTGTGTTTTTTCTCATCGGTGTATTCTGAAACCTTCAGGGTGCAGTAAAACTATCATCTTCGCAGATGTTGTTTCAGTCTAATTGGTGTTTGTAGGCAGAAAAGACAAGACACATGGTTTGCCTGTTCTTCGCAGCTCTTCTTTGCAATATTGTCTCAAAGATGTCTTCCAGAAAAACTGATTTAGATCTAGAGCCGGCACCATCGTCAAGATTAGGTCACCTGTCAGTTGTATGAAATTAATGATGTATCGTATCATGTACACTGTATCGTGTCATGGCACTTTTATCGAGATATGTGTCATATCATGAGAAATTGTATTGTTGCAGCTCTAAATTGGGTAAGGTAATGGTCGAAATTATGGTTAAGGGTATGGGTGCGATCTCCTTATTGATAAATGACATCACAAAATGTGCTAGACCCATATCCTTTTAAGTTTTGACTGGTTCTTCGACTTGGTCATGGTTTTCATCATAGTGATCAAGAATGTGTCAATACTTTTTGAACTTAAAAAAATGATAGTGCTTATACTAATAGGCACCTTAAGCAGTTCAAATCAAAAAGGTTTGCTTGCTTGTGAGAACCAATTGCCTTCCTGCTGAAAATGTTAATGAAACTGCCTGGCCCGGGTTGTGCAAAAGGTGGATAACATTATGCACCAGATAAATCACTATCCAGTGGATAGCGTGGTTTATTTTGTTAACACTTATCCTCTGGATTACAATTTTAAACCCATTGGATAGCGTTATCCAGCCTTTGAGCTTATATTGCATAGCATAGTGGAGATCCAAACCTGCATGTACCTTTTATAATTTTTCTTTCCAGAATGCAAAAAAGAAGAGAAACAAGAAGAAGCAGGCAAAACATGATGAACCAGAGACGGTAGAAGTTGCTGCGATACCACAGAAAGATGATGGCGTTTCACAACTAGATCCATACAACATTAAAGGTGTTGTAGTTAACATTGTATTCTTTTGACTTGTTTTACTATGGTGATTCTAAAAAAATTGCCAAATATCCTGTGATTTGTTTCAACGTGTCAAATCATAGACTGTATATAGGTGTAGCCATTTTGAAATTTTAGTTCAAACCAGTTGCACAGTATTCATAACAAAGTAAAGAAATAATAATTTTTATTAACTAAAATTGGCAATTTGATTTCTTCTATTATTTCCATTCCCAAGGAATGGCCAACTTTTCCACACTCAATTCCATTCAAAACATTGTTTTGCTGTTTGAGCTTGTCTGGTTTCATACATGTATGACAAGCACACAAGAATTCAATCTGATTTTGTTTCCAAACATCAACTGTCACACATCACACATTTTACAAATTTTACCTTATTTTGCACTTCACCATGGATTTTGCCAAACACTGAATCCAAACAATGGTTGAGTTTGAATCCGGTTGTATTTTGAATATCAAACTTTTCCTGGATTCTCCCAAAATCCTGTAAGAAGTGGAAAGAGAATATTGGCAGAAGTGGGTATTTTCAAAACAGACTGAAAAAAAAGTGCATGAACAACTTGGCTTGCACTCTTAGTGACAGTAGAAATAACATCCTAACTTGTGTAAAACTGAAGTGGAACTACGGGCGACGGGCAAGTGGTTTCATCCCAAATTGAGATATTAATAATCACATTGCAAGTTAAAGTACTGTTAAGTAATAACTAAGGGCTAAGATATTGTAAAGCACTAAGATATTCAAAAGTAAGACTTAAAGCCTGGAATTATTATAACAATTCTACACAAGTAATGATACTAGCATCTGACAGCTAGGTAACAAATCGTTTTCCAGATGTAACAGTCACAACTGAAGATGACCCAGAAAAGCCACTATCAGCAGTGACCACAAGTCTGGAATGCATCTCTCCATCTCCTACTCTGCAGCTGCCTCATCCACCATCACCATCAAGCTCAGAAGTCTCCCTTCCTTCTTCAAACTCTGACCAGCCGTCTGATGCCACTCAAGACCCTGAACTTCCATCCAAGCATTCACAAGGTAGTCCCAGTCATAACAGCCATTCTCCTGCAAAACTTGAAAGGATGACCTCAACTGGTCCCGATGCTCTTAAAAAGACAGTAAAAGATCTGCAGCGCTCCAGTGTTTCGCTTCCAAGGTTTCAGCTTCTCTTGGAAGAGGTAAATAATTGCTTCCATACTTTTATTAGCTGTAACTTTAAGCCTGTGATTCAACTTTATTTCCATGGGAATTCCTTAGAATTGTATTGCATACATGTATCCCTAGTGCACCTGATTTTTGCATCTTTAGCATGCGCTCAAAACAACTGATTTTCATGTCATTAGCAGTCGCTCAGGACCCTGTGCACATAAACAACATCAAGAGATTTCCTTCTTTTTCTTTTCCTCCTTCCAGTACTTGATAGGGAACATTCAGAGAAAGTTTTTAACAAAATCGTTTGACAACTTTTATTTCTGAGGAATCATCTTTAGGTATATCAGTGTTGTAGAAAGTGTGAACGTGGTCAGAATCTTGTGTTGTTTACTGCATGCTTGGTTTGTGTTGACTGTTTTTATAAAGTAATAATCATTTGCCTTCTTTCTACAGGAATGTGACAAGTCATTCAAATCAATTGCTGAGACATTTCAAGAATTAAGACAATGGTGCGTCAGAAATTTCAAGCTGTTCCGTGTGAATAGAAGTCATTCCCAAACCCATCAGACACACAGTAGAGATATAATAAATATCTTACTAACCTTGCCTTCTTGGTCCGTACTGTAAGTTATTGATCCTCTTATTTTGCCTTCAATTTATGGCCCACACGCTTCACACTTGTGCCATGAATTGATGGGGAAAAAACTTGGTCTGTAACTTACAGTATGTACCTCGAACTCGGTTAGTAAGAGGTATAAAGGACTTGCTGTAGTAAAGTTTTGCTGTGTTGTCATATGATCTTGTTTGTGCCCCCAAAAATGTTCAAGCTCATTATTCATTTCTCTTTTTTGCATTCAGTTTAAATGACAGGGAAGCTCATCTTCATGCTCAAATGGAAGAGTTTAAGAGGCAGGCAGGTTAGTAACTGAGTTATTTTAAATTTATAGTGTTGTGTAAACTTTTTAAACTCTCTTGACGGAGGGGGCGAATAGGGGTATGCAAATCTGCCGATCCATGCTTTTTTTTTTTCACCAAATCCATAGATCTGCCAATCTTTTAGTTCAAACTGACACCTCAACCACATCCAGAAACAGAAGGGTGAAAGTTCAAAGGCAAACTGGTAAATGTGAATGCCATTGTTAATTTCACACAAATAGTGAAGAAGGCAACATGCTTGATGACTATAACACAGTACAATTCCAATAACAGTCTTATACCTGAGTTTAAATAAGCTTTGTGCAAAAAAAAGAAATAATTTGGATGAACTCATTAACATAACGACCAAGGCTGAAGAAAGATCCATGACCCAAATTTGGTTTAGGACCCAAGACTTGAACATCAAGACAGGCACAATCCAGAATCTGGGCCAAAATTCACAGCTGATCCACGATCCACTGTGTTTTCAAAATCTGCGAATCCGCTCGATTTACCACAAAAATCCACAATCTGTGCGCTTTTTAAGGCCAAATCCATCGATCCAAAAACCTATTCACCCCCTCCTTGACAAAAGTACCTGTGATAGGGAAGTGCAAACTAAGGACATGTTATGGGTACATAGAACAGCACTGGAACAAAATTGGCAAATAGTTACAAAAACTGTAATTTCTGTGTAGGGTTTGGTGGTTGGAAAGATGTTAAATTTTACCATCACAGTAACTTTTGGGAGGGAACCAGGCAAGTATTTTAACGTGTTTGTTAAGATTGAACAGATATTTGCAATTTCTACATGCACAGTCTGTGCACATGTGGCTTCAACATTACACCTCTTGGACTATCCCCATAGTTTATCCACACTGGGTTATAACCTGCTTACATGCGATTACTGTGAAAGCAAGTCTGTCCAAAGCAAAATCATTAATCTTACTGGTCTTGTTGATTTGTTTAAACCCTGGGACTGAGAATGAAGATCTACATTGCTACATGACTTAGATGTCAGTGGTTTCCTTTATTCTCAATGTGAAACAAGCCAGAAGTTGATCAATTTAATGCCAAAACATTTTTGATGATATGCAGTTGAATTGTTGGAACAAAGGCAAGAAAATGCAGCAGCATTGAAGCTGAAATCAGACAGAGTTGGTGGAATGCAGGAGGCTGAAGTGAAGCAGCTAAGGAGTGAAATAAAGGTGTGGCATACTGTACTGTTCTATTTATTTTGCCTGTGTTTGAATAACACTTTACTGTTAAAAAATAAATATTAAATATAATAAATGAATCAATTTATGCAGATGAAGCATACTAAATTTACTACCAAATAGACAGATTCAGCTAATGCATTTACATGCTTGTTGCCACCAAATTCAGACCAGGTGATGATTCGTTGGGGAGGTTGTTGATGTGCAATTTGTCACAGGTAATTGATTGCAAGGGGGTATGTACAAATGGGTTTGTCACGTCCCAAGTAAATTATCACATGGCCCAGTTGGGTGGCAACAGGGATGCAAACACATTGGCCAAATCCATGTATGGTTACTCGCACTGGATTCCAGGTCAAACAGTCAAGTCTCAAGTGTGCAGTGATTGACCAAGAGTGGTGAAGAATATTTGGGTGTTTTCATTATGCTGTTATCAATATGCATGTAATATACTAAACACAGTGGACAGTGTTTCCAAATTTCCTGATTGACTTTGTTTAACCATGATGAATTATGAATGTTAATGAGTTTGAGAAGTTAATTGAAATCTGCAAATAAGTGAGAAATAATCATTTAAATAGAACAATAGTATTACTAAATTTGTACCAAGCTGTTAAATTATCTTCCTGTTTAAAATAATTATTTCTAATTCCGATGTTAACTTTGAAGATCCTCAATTAGTATTTAACATGTAATCGCTGCCTTAGGCAGCACTAATTTTACCAACAATATCATCTATTTTACCAGAATTTTGTTACTGAGCGGAAAATTGATGAGGAGCTGGCCAGAACGACCCGTTTTGTTGGAGATAGGGATAAGCTGAAGTCAGTGATTGCAAATTTTGGAGAAGGTAAAAATTATTCAAAAATTTAAATCACATCAACTGTTTCTACTGTGTGTTTCTACTCTCACGCTTTACCATAAATTGTTCCTCTTTGCCCGAAAATTGGTTGGTTATGACAAACCTTCAGGTTAGATTAGAGGCCTGTTTACTTTCAGAGATCTCATTCTCCTTCAAGTACTGGAAGACAGAAAAAAATAATAGCAGATGTCTGCATGTACAGTGTATATGACAGGAACTAGTAAGCTCTTGGTCAAAGAACTTCATGCAAAGTTTCTACTCGCAATTGATTTTGGGTTTACTCCTGACTGGAAGAAAAAGTGGCGAAATTGGTTTGCATAGCAATGCAGAACCAAAGCAAATAATGCATCTTTTGATTAAGAGAAACCACTCAAGACCAGCTTAAGTACTCATTTAGAAGCCTGCATGCAAATGAACTTAACTCAAAGGTAATAAGGCAGAATTCTTTGTGCAGGCTAGTCCAAGTTTTTGAAAGAGTCTAATTCGTGTTTGTTTATTTTACAGTTGTGCCTATCAAGAGCTGCTATAGTCCAGTCACATTAAACCCCCCTCCACTGCCTACCAAGAAGTCAGAAGGAAGCAATGCTGATAAGAAAGTGACAGAAACTGTCCCATCAGGCAAATCAGACTCATTGTCAGTTCCTGCTAACATTACTGTTCCTGTTATCACTGTAGCTAATGATGAGAATTCCGTATCTAACCACAAGGCCCTTCAAGAGGTGGCAGAACTCCATGCAAAGCTTCAAGCAGCTCTTCAGCTACAAGTATGTTGATCAGGGTTTTAACGACTGACTTTCAGGGTGCTTTCCATCATGCCAAAAATTTGGAAAATTTCGTTCGGAAGTCAAATGGAATGGTCCATTTTGGTTCGGTCCAACCGGAATGTTCAGGACCACTTTTTGAGGTGGTCCACTTTGATCAGTCAGATTGGTCAGACCGAAATTTGCCATTTCATTTTGACAAACAAGTTCATTGCCCTACTTCTCTTGAGTGGATTTCACTTAAGTGATGGATTCGGGAAAGGAATAAAAAATGGTAAGAGCCATTCCTCTCAGTTGGCCTGGTGTGATCAGAAAATGTTGTTCCTGTCTTGCTTGGTTAATCCCACTGGTCTCTGACCAGTCGGTCTGGCATAATAGAAAGCACCTTCAGTTTCAGGTTGTGATGTTCTATTAGGAAGGCTACTGATAGAACTCTGTGATACTTAACCAAAGTACCGGTGCTTTGGTTAAGTCTTAGACTTTGCAGCCATTATTTGGGTCATCACACAATGTAAGACGGAAGAAGTGTCATTTGAAAATCCAAATATCTGCTGTGTAAGAAACTGATGTTTATTAACTACAAAGTTGAAGGTGTCATCTTGAATTTAAGCTTAAAAACAATTATTTTTTCTACATATTAGCCCTCGTTTCTTTCCTTAAATGGCAGCGGAGTCTCCCATGATCTAGAAAGATGGAAGGAGAAAATTGAAGTAGGCTTTGCTCATAGGGTAGAGGGCTTGAAAATAAGTTGAATTTCAGCTTCCTTTTTGGACATGCAGCTCTCAAATTTTGCTTGCCCTAGGCAAGTCTTAGTTTACTTTTTTCAATCTCATTCCCAGAGCCCACGTGTCTTTCGGTCAGTGCCAAGACACGGAGCTCTGGAATAATCAATTTCCAGACTCCCAAGATTTTAGGAGTTCAGGTTTCATGGCACATGCATGTCTTGGTTTAAAAAATAGAAATCTCGTTCCCAGAGCTCACGTGTCTTTTGGCTGGTGCTGACCAAAAGACACGTGGGCCCTGGGAACAAGATTACCATGTTTTAAACCAAGGTACGCATGTGTGGTGAAACCGGAACTCCTAAAATCTTGGAGTCTGGAAATTGATTATTCCAGAGCTCGGTGTCTTGGTGCTGACCAAAAGACACGTGGGCTCTGGGAACGAGATTGACTTTTTTAATCTAGTTGACAGTTGACTTGCCCATCAGACAAGTTAGAACAAAAATTTACTTGCTGAGCATGAAAATCTACTCGTCTTGGAGGACCAGGTGGCACTTTTTCGAACCCTGAGGGTATACTTAGAATCGTCTACAATGACCTTGTCATCCCCTTCTCCTGCACCCTTGGATTTATGATTGACTTTTTAACTGATGTTACAAAAAAAATAAGGCCTTGACAAGTGCAAAATGTTTCGTATGGAAATGAGAACTTTTACTCATGTGTAGTGTTATACTTACTTACTCTTTTGCTATGCTTTTTCATAGGGCTTGTCATCTTCAACTGGAAAACACCCAGAAGGTAAATACATTTTTGTTGTTGTTTCAAATCTCAGACATTTGTTTCTTGAGAAGGTTTGCGGGAGCGAGTAATTTGTTTACTTGCACTGATTGCTTGATCACTGGGATCCTACAAATATCCACATTTGAAAAAAAACACTGCTTTTTCAGTTTGTGAAGATTCTTACTGCATCCATGGAACAACATTATTATTTTGCTTTACTTCCATCACATTTGATTTGAAACGTTTTTCATTTTTCATAGCATTTACAAATTGATTTATAAATCTATAGGAAATAACTTGATCTGTAGCTTACTATATAGACATCAGAAATGGTTTAGATGGTGTTGTTCATTGTTTAAGAATGTAGTTTTGTAATCAGGTTGTTTGTTGGTTTGTCATTCAGGACAGAATCAATCAAAACCTGACCACAAGAAGGACAGACCAAATTCAGCCTTACAAGCACCGCATCAACAGCAAACATCACGAAGATCACAAACAGCACTTCCACAAAGTCGACAACAGAGAAAGGAAGGCAATCAGCAGGGAAAGAGGACAGGGCCCAACCGATCAGCTGAACCAAGAGGTTCTCAACAGGACAGGCAAAACAGTAACCAATCAAACAGAAATCCCAAGAGATCTAATCAACGCAGACCACCTGAAAGAAATTCTCAATCTGAAACTTCATACCAGAGGGGTGACAAAGCAAAAAATGGAGCTACTCATTCAGCTGAAGCACATCAGCAGGCTAAGCTTGATAAGGACAAACGACCTAAAAGTAATTCTGAGAAAGTTACGTCAGAAAAATCTGTGACTGTTGAGGAGCACGCAAAATCAGGAAACAGAACTCGGCGGTTGCAAGAACCAAGGGAGGGTGGGGACGAAAGGCGTGGCAATAGGAATAGAAGAAGAGGGGGTAGGAGAGAAGCCTCTGGGGACCAAAATATGTTCAGTGAGAGGGCCCAGGGAGAAAAGGGCTCGGGAGATAAGCATGTCAAGGGTCCAGGAGAAAAGCAAGAAAATGGCCCTGAAAAAGATCATCTTGAAAAAGAAGAAGTGAAAACAGAAGTTAAAGGAGAAGGTAATCATGACGAGAACCAGAGTACTAACAAGGGAGATGGTCTAATGGAAAACAATGGACAGAAAGATATTGCACCAGAACCTCCAGCTGAGGATGGACTGAAGACTAACATAGACAACAATTCTGCAGCTTGTTTAAATGGTGAGAAAAACCATGTTCCAGAGAAAGAGGAGGGAGAAAACAAGGATGCATTGCCTCAAAGACCTAACAGGCCACCCAGAAGGAGGGGCCCTCAGAGAGATAGAAAGGATGGGCCAAGTGCTGGGCCAGCACCTGCGAGGCACCCAAATGGAACCAAGTCAGTAGAAAATGGGATAGGTGAATATCACAGCAAGGAAAGCAGTGATTCTGAAATTAAAATCCCAAAGTCAGTTGAAAATGCACAAAATCAGATGGAATCCAAGAAAGAAAATCATTCTGAACAAGAACTTGAAAAACACTTAGACAAAACAGTCCCTCCGAGAGTCAATGGTTATATTCCCATGAAAGAAATTAATGAGGTTAGTATAGGAAGATGACACTCTAGGAAACTTCAAGTGAATTCTATTTATAATACCCGCCTTGTTACAAGGTAGGCACATGAAATTAAGTAACTGAATTCTAAATAATGTTGTTATGTTAAAAAAGCTTTGCAGTTTTGATGTCTGGTTGCTATTTTAAACCAACTATTTGGTAATATTAGTGAAGAGTTAAAAAATATAAATTCAAGAAATGACCAGTTGAATTTCTGTGACATTTTTTGTTTTTTTTACTGGATTCCTTATAGAAGAGGTCATTGCATTAATTGGGCATGATGGAGAGTTACTGAAACAGCTTTCTATTATTTTTGCCTTCATATTGTTTTACTCTATTCTTTAGGCAAAAAAACATGTGTTGTAGTGTTCAAGGCTGTGCTCTAGAAGCACCCGGGTGCCAGAGGCAACTAACTTTTGCCTTTGATGATGACTAGCAAAAATTACTCTTTTCATTTAAGCTTAAGTGCTGGGCAGGCAGGATTTCATGATTAGGAACCTATAGGCTCTTTCTAATTTGTCTTAGAGCACAGCCTTGGGCAGTTCTGACTAAAATTGTTGTTTCAAACCATTTTACCTTCATCTGCCAGTTTTTTACCTGCAGTTATAAGTGTTACGAGAGTTAAGTGTTTCATTGATATCATTGGTGGCAAATTATGCCTTAATTTTGGTGCAAAATTTCAGCCCTAATTTATAATTTCACTTATGAAATTACGAAATTGCCCTGGCCACATCTGGCAGAAATTTTGTCAATACAGTAAACAAATCAAAAACCCACAATGGTAAACGTAATTTGTCACCCATGATATTGAAAGGTAATCAAATGGTATACCTGTAGAATTAAGAAGTATTTTTACTTGTGTTTTGTCAAAATTTCACGCGGAAATTATTTCCAAATTTCACGTGTCATCATTTGATTACCCATTCTAATGATAATAATCATTATGGTAGACCTAATATAGTCAGACGTGATAAACTGGCTTTGCATTGTCTGTGCCAATCACATCTCGCAACACTTTTATCTGAGGCTTATATTTTCTCATGTATAGTCATATATAGGCTTATGTTGCAATGGTGAATCTGAGAGAGGGCCTGGGGCCTCCTCCATTACTCGCGAAAATACTTAATGCCTGAATGGCCAACAAGTTTTTGACATCCCATCTTTTAGGCCCAATTGGCCAAAAAAGTCTCTGGATCAACCTGTGTCGTTGAGGGGCCTAAAGGCAGCACAAAGCTGTGCCAGGAACTGCGGAGACCATTTTAAAGTGGTAGAGCTAAAAAATCTGCTCAACACAAACAAACGT
>Ga0126339_10001485_pt1 | contig 15953 bp, 8 predicted proteins | sample OrbTmetagenome_2_FD_92532 | JGI IMG/M metagenome (GOLD analysis project Ga0126339, IMG submission 92532) | Coral microbial communities from Petempiche,Puerto Morelos, Mexico - Orbicella T R C metagenome | ecosystem: Host-associated > Invertebrates > Cnidaria > Coral | place: Petempiche,Puerto... | reverse complement strand
TCTTTTTGGGGGGGGGCCCCCCAAAACCCCCCCGCAGTAGGGCGCGGGCGCGGCCGCGTCCCCCCCCCCGCCCTTAGGGGGCGCCCCCCCCCCCCCCACCCCTTCCAAATATGGTTATCGATATAATTCAATCTAATCATTTATGTTTTGAGGTACAATAGATACAATATACAATTTACATTGGGGAAAGTTTTGAAAGGAACATCTGCCCAGATGTAGCAAATAGACTAATTGGTCGATCTATTCATAAGCATAATAGATTTTGCATTCAAAAGTAACATTTCATTCGTTCAAAACGTTCAAAAAGTTAATCTGGATTTTTAATTATAAAATACTTTATACATCAATCTTTTGCATGAAAAAAATAATTTTCCTTCATGCACAATACATCTTTCGTACTAGAAAACAATAAAGAAGATTTGCTGAGCTCCAAAGAAGTTTCCTTGTTTTTTTTTGTTTTTTTTTTTTTCAGGCAGCGTGGCCGGTGGTTTAGCGCGCTGGAATTGGAGTTCCCTGGTTGAAATCCTCCTCCCTACTGCTATCTGGATTTGTTCTCGGTAGTCCTGAGTTCAACTCCTCGACCGCGTTGTGTAAATAGCCAACTGGTCAGCCTCCAACCAGTTGGGATTCTTAATAGTTTAATATATACCACACAAGTGAATAGTGCTTTTTGCGTGCTCTGATTGGTTAACTCGGAGATGATTAGCAAGCACTATTCACCTCCGAGCAGCCGGCGCGAGAGATTTAAAAAATTCCGACCGCTTGTCACACATTAAAAAAAACGTTTTGGTCCGCTAATTATTCAACTTGTGTGGTATATTCTAAAACAATTATTCACCCCAGTGTCGGTGAAAGTGATGGATATTTACCTCCACTTCGGTGAATAATTGTTGATTATATTTGGAATATTTGGTTATTTATTTACAGTGTCCCCAATTAGTACAATAGTGCTAAATACATTCGACACTTAAATAAAGTTATTATTTATTTATTTATTTATTTATTTATTTCTGCTGTGTTGTCGCTGGAGTAGTGCGAAGAAACAAGTTCTCTGTGCCTCTGGCATCCCGTAACGAGCCAGTGGCTCAACCGAGTTATCCCCCCGTTCCGCAACGATCCTCAGCGAAGATCCCAATTTGCTAAACCATTTATTCGCTCACCCATCAAGTGTTTTAGCTGGTAACCCAAATAATTGCCAAACTCCCAAGTACAGGCAAATACGCGACCACTGAGTGAGGCATAAAACTTATCGTTAGAAGTTTATGTAAAAATGAAGCCTAATGAGAAAACTGATTATGGACTTTTGTTAGTACTTCAATATTGTGGCAGAAAATACAGAAAACACACAAGGTCATAATACACTACTATGTTAAAAAATGCAGATAAACTGGAACATCAAACAAACCTTTCTCGTTTTCGTCTAGCTTGGTGTCCAAAAGTCTCGAAAGGAAGCCAAGAGCGGCAGAATCAGTTGTTCGTTTCAGTTTGCCAAGTGACTCTCGAACACGAAGCACTTTGCGTTCGTATGAAGACTCCGCTATCGGCGTGCTGTGCAGTGAGCCGTTTTCTGAAACAAGGACACGCGATAACATGTGATGAGCCAATTATCGGTAAATTGAGCCAGATGTGTAATGAGTGGCAGATAGTTCCACTTGCCAAATTAACAAATTTTCTCCGTTTCTAGTTGAAGTACATATGAGGTAACGATGTTTCTGCTGAGCGGGAAAGCCGGCTTTACTTTCTACGCTTTATCCTCAGGCGATAGTCCAATTGTGGCGTCAAGTTAAGCCACCAAACACAAAACCTGAAAAAGAATCGTGCATTCGTCTCGCAAGAATTACACCTTTTACCTTGCAGACGATCAACTATGCCTGACTCCAAGAATTTACATTCAAAGTTGTGTTTGAAAACTGACCCCATTTAGGCGTTAAACAACACAGACGTTTGACTATAACTCCTGGTACCTATAACAGCATTCTTTCCTATACTACAGTGTACTTAGACTACTGTCAATTGTCCTGTTCATTTATCAAATCTTCTCCTTTATCCTGCAAACACTAAACACATACACTAGAAGAAAAGAGGTCGTGTCTCAGGGACAAGAAATGTATATGACTCACAGGGGGTCGATTTGCGTGCACAGCAGGGGCTTGCGTATAATGGCCGCCTCTTGCCTCCTGCGTTGCGTATTCGACATAGCCCGACATCCGGGAGTCATAATATTGGCCAAATCCACTGTACGTTTTAGTAACAAAGACGAAGAGTTTAGTCCACAAACATTACTAAAAACCTTTCGACTTGTTTCCTGAGGGGAAAATATCTAATCAGCACTGATAAAACTTTACATTATGCTAATTGTAAATGGTACTCTGAAAAAATCTGATCCGGCTGTGATTACCATCAGAAGCAAATGTCACCATCTAGTAACACAAGGAAGCACTGGAATCATATCGCCGACAACTTCTGGACGCCACCTTGAGTCAAATGTTAGCTAGAAAGCTGGGAACCCGGGTACGAGAGGATATTTAAATTCCGGTTGTTCCAGATGCACCCAAAAAACTTATACTTCAGCCCCTTTTAACGATTTTTTTTCTGGATCTTCGAGTAACGAAATATAACAGTAGTTCTGATGTATCAAAAACGTGACAAAGAAATGGTCAAACTATGCGGCCAGCGGCGCTAATTCGCGAAAAACTAAGAAGAGCTCGTTTTGCAACATTACACCAAAAATGAGTGCAATCGGAAAAAGCCGAACAGTATAGATTCCCGTGTCCGCCATTTTTTAATTTGAGGTCAAATCATTAGTGACATATGTAATGCAACACGTGGACTTTTGGTGATTAATCTAGTCACGTAGTCATCATGACGGTATCATACATTATATTACTTATGACTAATTCATTGCAGTTATGTTCATAATCCAGTTAGGCAGAGGGACTGTTTATTTTACGCGGAAAAACTTGAAGAATCACGAGCATGGTGATTCAGTCTGCAGTTCGTTTAACTTAGCTTCATTTCTGATCCTTCTTATCCATTTTTAACTTGTAGTGACTACGGATTAAGTTGCTTAAAACGTCTTGGAAAGTTAGAATACCAATGACAATACGAAAATATTTGTTCTTGTAATGAAAACAAACAGGTTGAGCTTGTTGATGTTTTGCTTTGTCATACTCTGACGTCAAAGCCGTTTCTTATATAGGATCATGCGTAACGTTGGTAAGCTGTTAAGAAAACAGTACTACCCTAAACCGATTACAAATACGATGGTAAATTCTGCTAATAACCCACATGCTATTATCGGACGCTCTTACGCCGCCAAGTGTCGACCAACTTAAGATTTCAAAATTTAGATAATACTCACGGTAATTACCTTGGAAAAAATAAATTGATTTATCTCAGCTAAATCTTAAAAAATGCAACGCTGTAGAGAGGCAGTGTCTGTTTTGGGATTGATCCTCAGAAATTTAATTAAAGATAATCAACAAGACAGACTTCCTCACCTCGTTCCAAAGACCTGCTTGGCAACTCAGTATTTTCATTTTTAGATTCAAGGCATTTCAGTGCTAATTTTTTTCCATTTTCCTCATTAGCAAGGGTACTCTTTGCAAAGAAGTATTCAGTCAACTAGTAAATATGTAGAAACAATAACGTGAGTCAGTGGCATGACATGGAGTGGCCGGACCAAGTAAAAGACAACAGCACCTATTCTGGTTAATAAACTAAAGAATCTAAACATCTACCTCTAGAAGCGTTTCTGCGCTGTGTAAAAGTAAATCTTTGTCAGTTAGACTGTACAATTTACTGCTTGTGACTCGCTGGGCTATTGTAGTTGGATCACGTCGTAACAAATCTTCCAGGCCATAGAATAACTCCATGGAGATCAACTCTGCAAGTAACACTGCCTTGGTCTGATTTTTGAGAGCCTCGTCTTCCATAGTCGCCGGCAAATGAACCTCCTCTGTTGGATCACAGGATTCCGAGGTCACCTGATCAATGGAGAAAAAAAGAGAAAAATGAAGAGTACAAAATATAATCTGCCACCTTCAAATGCGCATTATAGAGGGAGCTAGGGCCAACTTATTAGTCCGTGACTTAAGTGATTGGGTTCTACTCCTGATCACCTCAAACAAAAGGCGGCACTTCCATCACTGTGTCGTTGCTTAGCAGCAGAACTGTCGAGCGAACTCTTATATCCTGGCGAGCTTCATTATTTGTGGCGCTGCGCTTTTCTCAAAAGACACAATGACCACAAGGATATAGAGTCACGTTCGTAACAAGGCATACTGTTCTAGAGCTTTGTCTGTTTTGAACTGATCTATTTATCATTCTTAAATGCTGCCAAATGACATGTCTGAGACTCTGTTTTTATAACCTCGTTAGAGCTTCCCTTGACAGTGGTTCCTGATTGCAAAGTCCCAGCAGTGATATTATATGGAGGTTAATATCCTATTAGTATTATAAACAACGTATTTACCTGTTGCTTTAGTTCCTGTTGTAGTCTCACGTCTCTTTCTGCCTCCAAAGCCATGATATAACTCTCGTATTCTGACTTGAGCCGTCGCCACTCCCGGTCTGAAAGAAATACAGTATTTATTCCATACAGGTTGACGAAAGTTTCATCCAAGCTCAATTTTCAATTCAATTTTCAATTTATTGTTTTGCCCTCATCCAGAAAAAATTCGCAGACATCAAGCTTATTAAGAAGGTTAGGTATTAGACATTCAGTGGACGCCAAGCAATAATTTTGAGGAATTAAATGTCGATGTCTTACTCCAAAATGCAATCTATAGAGATCATACTTATCCAGAGAAAATTCGCAGACATTAAGAACGTTAGGCATTAAAATTTGCGTTTCATACATTGTTCAACGTTGCCTCCATTGCAAAGAAACAAAGCAGTTTTGTGCATTTGTCAACCGAAACAGTCAACTCCAAATGGGTTCCATTTGAAGGTTAACATTTTATCATGTTTCTGGTCTGGCCAAAACCTAAGTAGGCTACGTTGTTAAATCAAATGTCAATCAACAGGGTCAGCAATATAATTAACACAGACTTATTTGAACGCGGCCGACCTCCAGCAGTATAGCGTAAAATGAGAAAACTAGTACAAGAGTGACTGAAGCAAGCTAAATCTCGCAGTAAGCGCCCAAACGAAATAAAAGTGAAAAAAAGGAACACCAACCACAACAACACTTTTAAAACTGAAAAAAAAAGCGAAAACAATATTTGTATGTTGCACAAACTTCAGCCAGGGTAAGAAAAACAGTATGTATGTTATTGGTCGGTTAATCCTCCCCAGCAGTCCATTCATCAATAATGACCCTAAATTGCCAATCCACAGTTGTAATTTGCAATAGCATAACAAACAACCTGCACTACATGCCTGTGGACAACATAAATTGCACTTTACCAGGTAACCACTGGAAAACAGTTTTGTCTCAGAACTTCCAGCGGAAAGTGTGGGAAAGCTATGGAGTCCTTTTCGAACGGACACAAAATACGGACAATTGGCCCATAACACTTGAAAAGAAGACTGAATTGACTAGCTAGTTCTGACACTCAAAAAGACAGGAGACAATCTCCTTATTTTCCACCCCCGCTTCCACACAATATTAAATAGCAACTGCGGTAAGAAGTCTTGGGAGACTTGAGATTAGATTTACATTACTGCGCAGTTCCGTGGTTTCCACGCTTTTCTATATGACAACCTCTACGTATGGTGGGTTAAATAACAGTACATTTCCATTCGCTTGAAAAATGGGAAGACAACTCGATATCACGGCAATCATTCACCCACGGAGTTTACTTGGAATTGTATTCTGATAACACGAATACTTAATGCTCGTAAGCACTCTCGAGAGTCTCTCCGGCGCGAGAGGGATTCTGGTAACAATTGGGTATCACAAATTTTCTGCAATTTTTGCAAGGGCCTGGTACGCATACACCTTGCGGGTTTGCGATGTTAAATACAGCTAGCCTTAAATCTTTATCCCTCCATTTAATTTACTTCATTACATATACACAGTTTGATGTACGGTGACTTGCGCAGGGTGATATTTATAGTCAATGAATCTTTTTTCATCCCATTTCCGCTCTGTAACGTAGTTCGTAGTGTGATGCAGCAACAACCAGCCCCTGCTGTTACACTTGTTGCGCATACAAACCAATGCTCACAAGGTCAAGTATAACTAATGGGTGATTGCAACCCGATAACAAACGTAAAGCTATGCGTAAAATGAAAGGCAGATGTATAATGTACAGTGATGACATGAGGGAAAAATCAGAGTTCGCAACAAAGTACATCCGAAGAAAAGAAGCTGTGATGGTAACCATGCCAACCGTACAAGCTTTACGAGGGCACCATTAAATTTAAAAAAAAGTGACGTATGCCATAGAGATTTAGTTACGTGTTGGAGACGTGACCTCTTTTACAATACGGGAAATCTGGAGGCTTATGTTGCTTTGGCGACTAAGGAAGGCTTTACTACCAGTAATGACTTGTTCTTACCACATGGTGCCCGCTTACCGGGCGCTGAATAGCTTTACAACAATAGCAAGCAACAAACACTAACGTTGTTGTAGTTCAGTACAAGTCTATAATTTTGCTTGTCATACCTTTAGCCGCGTGCTCGAGCGTTGCTCTCCTTCTAACTGCCCCGTTCCTGGTTGCTGGAGCGTTCTTTCGATTAGCATATTCGGTTCCCGGCAAGCGAAACGGTGCTGAGAGAAACACTTTACGCTGTTTAGCTTCCATGCGTCCTCTTTGTCCGCTTAAAGCTACAACAACAATGTTGCACCATAAAAACTAGGACAAAATGCTGAAGCCAAGCCTCGAGACAGCTCTGAGATCATCTGAGCTTATCTGCAGCCGGTAATGGCCTTCTGTCGAGCTATTCGCAATTTAACAAAATCCGATTCGAGCGTCTCAATGACAGATCAAAGGTTTCCAACAGGAATTCTGACTTCGACGAATTCAGTTTTTGTTTCGATATAAAGAAAGGGACTGTGAGGTGCAACTATTTTAACTGCGCTCACATTCGGCCAAAAATCTTAATTCCTAACAACAATTAAATCGGGTACACTCCAAACAGTATTTCCCAATTGGATCAAAGTTTTCGTGCATCATAGGATAATATTGGATAAGAGGATTTATCAGCTTACCGAATGCATTCAAAGACACTACAGTTCCACATCCATGTGTTTTTCCCGTAGCTGCAGTATTCAGGCACAGAAGCTGCATTAACTAACGTTATATGTTGGAACAATACGAGGTAAGGACTTTTTTGTACATGAGTACTGGCGGGTGTTTAGAGTCAGTTGTCTTTTGTTATCGCTTGTTCAAGATGTGTAATGCAACTGTGTTTGTAAGCGGCCACGCAGGCATGTCAACCGAGAGTTCAAGTGAAAGAAGTAGAACACAGCACGCAAAGATGTATGTCGTGTTTTAAATCGTCTCCTATTCTTCTATAAATATCAACTTTCTTTCATCCATGAACTAATCATCCACAGATTTTCGCAAGTGAAGGTATTTTTCATTCTTGAAAGGTTTATTTGTGCACAGCACAGCTTGTATAGCGTGCAAGAAACATAACTTCTGAGACACCACGCATGCCTGTATAGCACCTGGAAGAGTTATCAGCAAACAGATCAGTAAAAACATGTCTTTTGAGGACTGCAATATGAAATTTTTGAGAATAGGGCGGATGGGCGTTGAATAGTTTGGCGTAGGAGCTTGCGTCCTTTGATCGAACAAGTGGATTTGGGCTTCTAAGCTATAATTAAAATGAACCGCAAATCGACAGACAGCCCGGTGCATCAAAAAAAGAGGAAATCCAAGTTTTCTTGTGATAAAGGAAACCCAGTACTCTGAGGTTTTTGCTGTTGAGGAAATCCTAAATGTTGGCTTGGCTACTAACAACAACGCCTTACGTTAAAAACTTATCTAAACAAAATTCGTTCCGGATAAATGTTCTTAAGCAGGAATAAGAACTTATACTACATTGAGTGGGTTTTACCGAGGAATAATAAGATGTACGGGGACTACGATAGTATTGTTGCTTCACTGAACGCTCTAGAAATAAAGAAATGATTTGAAAATGTGTGGGCGGTTATAGAGGCCATATTATGTGAGGAAATGAACATGATATTCACAAGATAATCTACATTTTTGGTTTTCCTTCAGAGATCAATAATGGCTGTTCATATTCTGTACAATGCAACAAGTCAACAGGCTACGTAAAAAAGACTTTCATTTATAGTATTTCTCATATTTGTGTCGATGGAGATCATGCCTTTAGCCGTCACGTACTCGACTCACTGACTCAAAACAGGTATTTGTAATTACAATGTGCGTGGATTTCTCAAAAGTGGCCGGCATCCAGTTTCTCCATACAATGTCAGAACATTTTCCAACGCAAAGGTCACAAATTCTCCCAACTGTAATACGGAGACTGATCAGTGAAAGAATTGGAATATCGACAGCGCCACCTTAAAAGGTTAAGTGAAATTCACGACAAGCTGTCTGTTAGGACTCTTCAGTGATTCACAATAAATTAGCTAGTCTTATGTTTAATATAATGTCATGTTATTGGTTATTATCATCGTCTTTGGAATGAATGTTTTGTGTCATTATCCTATAATCCACTTCCGCACCCTAAACCATGCAATAATTTCAGATATTTTATTGAATCAGTGCTCATTGCATCAATTTGGTGGATTTACTTTATGCCCCTACAGTACACTACAGTTCCTAATTTTTTTTGCTGTTTTCTCGTAACCAGAACTAGAATTAGAAGTAATTTACAGTCAAAATTTCCAGTGATAAGAAAGTTTAATTCTTGCCATAACATCAGATAACAGTCAGCACTGATCAACGAAACTAAACCAAAGGAATCTAAGTTATCCGTGATAGAAAAGACTAAAACAGCTGACAAATCTATCTTTAGCCTCCCGTCGAAAGGCATGGAATCCTTCAAACGAGCGCAAGACTTGTTTCACAACACGTTTGATCAGATAAAACTACAATTGAGACAGCGACGGCAATCCTGCCCCCAGAGAAGGATGAGGGCTTAAGAAGAAAAGACAGGAGAGATAGAGGATAGGTGATAACATGGTGTTTATAATCCTGTGCTATACAGTTTTGAAGCACCTGTTTCACTATGTTTAGTCCAAAGGTCTCTTGCAGCCGATGTGTTGGGTTATCAGGCAATTAAGGTAATTCCTCTGGAAGAAAAGTTGCAATAGATTTTTGTTCAAACTTTGTCCACTGAGTATTTGTCAACTTCAATTTTGAAATAAAAAAGGGGGGTGCCCATGCTCATTAAGGAGCAGTGAGGCATTGAATATGCCCCATTTTGGTATTATTTAATGCTTATTATAAGAACGCATTCCCAGTAATTGTAAAATCTTTGTGAGCCCAGACTCATACGAACACGCATTAAACTACAGTCAATACATTGTTTCGGACACAAATAGACATTTTAAGTTTGATTCAGACAGAAAGCTAAATCCTTCATTAAAACTTTAAACCAAATTTCTTGACGTGGTTACTGACTGCAAAATAGAAAAGACCACAGTGTATCCGCTATTTTTCTTATTTATTCAATTTTCAGCAATAGAAATTAGATCAGTCTTTTCTCACGCAAAGTTTATGATTAGTTGATCACAATGACTGGAAAAAAAAATGGGGTGCCCGTGCTCGTTGGTGAGCTAGATCCATTTTTCAACTGACAGAACTCAATATCAAGGCAAATCCGTCATGTTTTCAATATGCGCGTGCACGAGCGCTCGCTAATGACGCCACAAATTATGCGCAGTAAGAATGCGCAATGCAGTACTGGGGAATGACCTTGTCTCAGTTGTTTAGAAGTTTTTTCTTTAATACCTGTTGTGATATAATCCTGTGCAGATTATATATGTTGACTAGATGTAGGTGTAAAATTAATGGAGAAGCTTGAAAAAAAGTTCTTCTGGAAAGGAGATGCCTAACGTTTGGTACCAAATATATTATTACAAAATGCGCCCACTTCAATACTGATATCATTAATTACTGGAAACAGAGGAAGAGTCGGAGTAAAATTATTTTATCTTCTTCCTATTTGCCCTTAGACTCTTTTAGGAACTTTTTATCATTTTAAACTTTTTTGAGCTAAAAGTACCGGTTGCAAATTGCCCACCAGCAGATAGCACGTGTAGTATGTACCACTATTGTCCATTGGTTCACGGTCGGTTTTACATTCAAAATGCTCAAAACATATATCGTTGGTTACTGAGGCTAGTAGATGACCTTGGTATTGGCAGGTGCGGTGGCCTCATGGCTCCGGATGAGGCGGTACGAGATCGGGCCCTGTTCATCACGTCGAGCTAGTTATCCTGGTTTCTGTGACAAAAAGCAATTAGGACTTTTTCTACTACTCCTTGGATAGGATGCTAGTCCATTACAGGGTTACCACCAGCATAATTCACCTGGGACTAATCTATTCACTAGTGGGATTGCCAGCTCCGTGAGATGAACCAAATCCTGCGCTGTGATTGACTCCCCGGGCGAGTAAGATAGTCGCTTGGGATTACGCGCTACGTCCCGCAAGAAAAAATGCCCTGAAGCCATGTAATAAATCCTTTATTGACCAAGCTTGTTCGGTCAAGATGGCTGGATATTGACCTCGTTCTTTGTTTGCGTGTTTCCGTCTAGATTCATAAATACGCAAAAAAGAACTTGACTAATATGCAGTTACCTTGACCTCACGCTTGGTCTTCAAGCCATATTTCTTGGGCAAAGGACTATATTCTCAGAATTCCTCTCTCCAGCCAGTTGAATTCATGCTGGGGGTAGCCTTGTGATGGACTAGCATGCCATCCAAGGGGTAGTAGAATACTCCTAGTTACTAAATGTCAAAGAAACCGGAATAAGCTTCTGGGGTATGACCTAACTGGTCCGACGTTGACTTTTCTATTGCAGCAAATTCTGGAAGACAGTAACATGAAACATAAATGGGGGGCAGGTTGTAGCAGGGATGTTATCGGTTTAACTCGCTAAATCTATAGATTCGCTGCTAATTGGGTATGACGCGCTGGCGGATAACTTCAAAGGCTTTGTTTCTATAGAAAAATATGTTCTAAAAGCAATTACGGGTAAAGTCCTTTTATAAAGTGTAATAAAAACGGCGGAAAAACGACGCACAAACTTTTCCTTTTGTATAGCCAGCACCCAGTCTGACCTGTGGTCACCAATCGAAACGGTATTTCTGTTGTGCAAAATCATGAAGGTTACCAAGAACATCCCTGGTCGAAAAAATGCCAGAATCAAAGATTGTCCGGAACAATAACAAGTAGTCTTTACATCCATAACAGCAAAATTTCCAGGTAAAATGTAAAGCACATTTTGGTCTCCAATTTTGATAATTCGATGCTCTGAAATTTTATGTAAGTAAGTTGGGTACAATAAGAGCGCAATGGACAGATAAGAACACAAAACTTCACGAAATAATAGGTAAATTATGGACCATAATAGCGCAAGCCGACAGACCTACCCATTGAAACAAAGCGATAAAGAAAGCACTATACTGTACGAGAAACAAATTTTGACGATAATTAAGAGCGAAACTTTACCCGGGAAATAAAACCGACAGTCAATCTACCGATGTATTGAAAAGTCATTTCTAAAGAGTACTATTAACATAATAAAGCCGGTTTTTAATTGGCACGAACTTAAGAAAACAAAAACCGCAAGCGATGTTTGTCAGTTACTATTGAGCACAACAAGGGTACCAGTTTGCACCGTTTGCCTCCAACAACGACAGGAGAATGCTACTTTTGTCTTCTCTGCTTTGACTTGCTAACAAATAAAGGTCAAGGGGAAAAAAAGCGCGTGAGGCATTCAAGCATAAAGTACATGCTGTTAAAAGCCTGGTTAGCCACAATATCACGCGACTACTAAAATAGAAGGGGTGTAAGTTGAGCTTCTCAAGGGATATGTTGTGTTTGTTTTAATTTTAAACTGCACTAAACACAAAGCCCGCGGCGATATGTTTGCATAAAACAACATTTAGCCCCATGTTCTTTGATGTTGTTCTAGCTTTCTCGTCGACTTGGATAGTACTTATAGATACATGGGATTTAATAACAAGCAAGAGCGAGTGACCCGTTTGGCTCTTTCATCTCCGTACACGCCAAAACCGCAACACACGAAAAATGTAATTAACAAATAATGCCGGGTAAAGCTCATTCAAAAGTTTAATCACGCCTTCAAGGGACTCAAAATACTCCACCGGTGTAATGCTCAAAAACCGCCGCTGTGAAAGAAGGTCCTGGAATTTTACGCAAACTTCTTGAAAATCTATTAATGCAAGCGACAATATATCCCAGTGCAACTGGAGTAATTTACTAACCTTTTCCTTCTAATGTTTCACTGAGTTGCTTGGCCATTTTCTGGTAGTCAATCTACAAAGGCAACCAAGAATGTTTTTACACAAACACATCATTATTAACGTGTAGCGGTCGCTTCAGTGCGGCAAGAAGCGAGCAGGGCGTCGAAACAATACCATATGTTCTTACGGATAATGCAGGCCACTTGTTTAAAATGACTGGCTGTCAAGAATATTTGCAATTCGAGTCTTCAACCTTCTTGTTTGATAAACACAGAAGGTCAACTAATGACTCTGATCGAAAAAAGAATGTAGCCTCATGTAACCTTAAAGGAAACATTGCACTACAAAGTTAGCGTCTAACTCAAGTCATGAGAGGTTTGCAGAAATCTAGCAAAGATTGTTCTTGCCTGGGGGAAAACTCCAGGACTGATGTTCCGTTCTTCCGCTTATGGACATGAATCATGAAACGAACGATGATGTGGCCCGCATAAAACACATTCCGGCGGTGAATCGTGCAGAAAGGACGGAGCATCCATCACAGCACACAGGAGACGAAAGACAGACGGTGTTCGCGCGATAAGTAAATGAACAACGAATGAATAAATTTTAACTAGGTGACGATCAAACAATATAACTGCTAACAACTGGAGCACGTGCTTTTTGAGAATGACGGGCATATTTTCTCTTGTCTTGCAAACATTCTTTGTCTGTCAACAACAACAGCCAGTGACTGCTGCTGGGTTCCGAGATTTATGATTTATTTTTATTTCTTTCTTAAAAAAAAATGGCCTAAGGCAAGTATCAAGCACTCTTGATTCTCTTCGTTGTGTTATAATGATTCCGCTTTTAATATCGTAAACAATGCATTTTTAAGTGTTTAAATGACGTTGAAAAAAGTAGCCGACCAAGAGTAGTTAGTGATGCGGTTTCCTGTGAAACAATTAGTCCCGAAAAGCTAACCTAGAAACATTGCGTAACCCAAATCTTGCAGAGTTCTCTTGAACATATCTTTACCAAAAATTCAAAAACCTACGTACACTCACATTCACTGTAAAGATCTTAAAACGTACATAAATTCAAACACTTCTCAGGGATTATTAAGTACAATTTCTTTCGTAATCTGTTAATTAATTTTTCAGAACTGAAGCCGGTTTCAACAAAGCTCGCGGTAGTAAATTCTTCTTGTTTCACAAATGCACGGATTCTTGGTATTTTTGCCCTCAAGATATAAAGTGGTTTGTTTTTGTTTTTTTTTTTCGTTATAAAATCACCGGCTAAAAACTATAGGGTGTTCAAAAGTTAATTTAATTCTTTTTGAAGAAAGACCAAGAAAATCCAGCAAAACAAAACTTTTTCAACTTGATACAATTTTGTTCCCGCTACAGCACGGATGGATTTCTCACAGTAAATTGTAGTTAATAAATACACAATATACCAGGACCCCATGCAATAAGCTCCTGAATATACTTAACATAAACTACGTATTGACATGAACTTTTGCACCCATAATGAACTAACTACCCCAACCGTTTTGGTTTATCTAAAATTCGGGGGATAAAATCGTTAGTTGTAAGTTGTAGTTTCTTTTTATGATAATAGTAAGCTTTAAATAAACGAGGTAATAATGGCAATTGTGGAATATGGCGCCATTATTCAGATTTCCCACGTTCCATGTCGCTCTCATAACAGAACGTTCTAGACAAAACTGTGCGAGATTGCAGGGTGGCATTAAAATGTGCCTGGTATCTGCAGAATGAAGTACATGTAATAACGTGCTTAGACAAACAAAAACAATGTTTCTACTCAACCAAAACTAGTAAAGGGTTATCGCAGACATTTCTATGACGAAAGCATGTGTTTAGGATGTTGAACATATTTACATAGCGAATCATAACATGTCAGAAGGCCTGTCAGAAGGCGGGGACCGCGATAGGATCTGTGACATTCCTTTGCTATCGGTCTCAAATCTAAACAAAATTAAAAGGGAACATCGATGCAAATTCAATGTGCTGATACATCAGGGAAATTTATCATGCAGTCTTTATCCTACCAAGGCTGATACAATTTGGCTTCGGGTACAGCTTTCTCTCCCATTTACACTATAAACAACAAGCAGTTTTGAAGAAAATCCTTTTCCTTGCGGCCAAATTTTAAAATGACTTGGATGTTGACAATCTAACTGAACAAATGACTTGTTCGGTAACAGACAAAACAAGAAAATTGTTATCTCACAACCTGCTAGCCTCAACACCGCAGGTTAGATTAAAGCTAAATGGCCAAATATATAAATCAAAAACACAACGACTACAAGAAAACTATCTCAGAAGTAAACTTCCCAGTAGTCAAGAAACTTTACGCCTATTTTGTTGCTCTCGACTCAGTACGTCGCCGTGTACGTTATGTATCAATATTGAACTGTCCTTGGAAACTAAAGGTTACAGCTGTCTGATATATGCTCTAAATAACATCAGGTCTCTGTTCATTTCAAAGGTCCAAATATATGCGGACATCTGCGCTATAAGATGTTGAATTTAAGTAGTGCTCTCCTCTCTACGGTTATTCCTTTATTTGTTAGAAATATTGTTCGTAATCAGTGAATAACTACAATATTTAAATATGTATGAACAATGACTAACAAAAAAAGAAACTAGTTGAAAGTGACTGTATAAATTGAAACACCGATTTACACAAGCAATAAGCCAGAAGCTATAATTGATAACAATATAATTTACTTGACAAATTGCCTGTCAAATCAATTCCTCGATGTCTCCAAGATGTTAGATACAAAATGGGTCAGTTACCGAAGTTTCTCGAAGGTCATAAAGGGGGACTGAAACAAACAACTGGCATGGTGGTAGAGAGAAAAAAAAGCCTCGATCCTGGTGCACACTAGCGACATAACGACATAAGAAGGACTTAATGTTTGTAGTGTGAACGTCCTTGCACAATGACATAATAGCAATGTAACAGCAAGAAGATAACGATATACAAGGAAACAAAACACTGTTTTCCTTACGTCGTTATGTCTACGTCGTTATGATGTTATGTTACTGCAAACAACTGGAAAAAACATCGACATAACAAAGAACCAATGACAGCGGCCTCACAATTGTTGATCCCAGTCCGCCATCAGCAGTATTTTTAATATTGCGGCGACTGATAAAAAATTTGTGCGTAAAACTTTATTCTGTATTTTCTTACTAAAAATATTTGTTTCATTCTGTTACTGATAAAAAAAATTTGGCAAAGAAATTTCTTTTCTGCTTATTTTGTTGTATAAATAATTTCATACATATAAAAAATTCAGTGCGAAGAAGTCTTCGCTCTGTCCAGTTCTCTGTGATAAAAATGTAGTTTTAATACATATGAAAAATTTAGTGCGAAGAAGTCTTCGCCCTGTCCAGTTCTCTATCATAAAAAATATTTGTTATACATATAAAAAATGTAGTGCGAAGAAGTCTTCGCTCTGTCCAGTTCTCTGTAATAACATTTCATTTGTTATAAATATAAGAAATTTAGTGCGAAGAAGTCTTCGCCCTGTCCAGTTCTCTATCATAAAAAAATATTTTTTATACATATAAAAAATTTA
>Ga0126339_10001484_pt1 | contig 15957 bp, 9 predicted proteins | sample OrbTmetagenome_2_FD_92532 | JGI IMG/M metagenome (GOLD analysis project Ga0126339, IMG submission 92532) | Coral microbial communities from Petempiche,Puerto Morelos, Mexico - Orbicella T R C metagenome | ecosystem: Host-associated > Invertebrates > Cnidaria > Coral | place: Petempiche,Puerto... | reverse complement strand
TTCACAACAACAAGCTTAAACACCGCGAGGCGAACAACAAAATTAATCTGAACCACCGAACAACACGGGCAAACCGGAAATGCTGACCTTAACGCATGCGCATACGTTTTGCCGCGGTGTTACTGTAAAGAGGAAGTTTAGTCACGCTGTTTAATTCTTGCATATTTATAAAAACTGGAATCCAACCATTGTCACGGAAGATGACCGAAACCAAATAAATGCATTCGATATTGCCACAACGACTTGGCTAAGCAAACGTTACTTAGTGCGCCAGGTACCATAACGATGCGATAAAAAATGATTGCGCAAAGAAACCGATAACAGTTACAGTGACGGGGACGCTCATCGGAATATTGAAACAGTCTCATAACGAAAACCTGCAGGCCAGAATCCATTTTTCGGGGAATAGCTCCAGTTTAAATTTGTCCCATAATTCGCAAGACCACATTTCATCCAATAATCATTTCTTGACAACTACTAAGCCGGCTAATGGTCTTCGTAAATTCGAAACAATAGAGACATAAGTTACGGCGAGCTACTATCAGGGCTACTTCGGCCCTCGAGGGACTAGGTTAACAACGCCATTTTCTCGGCAAAACTGAAACGGATTAAAATTTCGCTGTGCGGCAACGGCGTGTGCAGCCTCTAAGTGTCTTCACAAAAATCTGGCTTCGTTCAATTAAACATAGACTTGATTAATGACGAGGATTTCTTTCTCCTGTATCCATTTTACCTCACCCAGAACTTAGATTTTCCTTGATTCCAACCCCCAAAATAAAAGGAAAGTGAGAAAAACCTCGATTTCAGCGCGGGCACTGAGGGTGTTTGTACGACATGATAAGCCCGAAAACACAGAACTTTTTATTTAAATAAAACACATTTTGAACAGCAATAAGAATTATTGCTCTGCTCCGCTATACGAAGCTCTCTTATCTGCGGCTATTCATCCCTCTACAAATATGACTGTCGCCCACGGTGGGTGTTAAAATGGATCAAATTTTCTGTACAAATGACAGAGAAACAATTATCTTAGAACGGATTTTGATGATTGAGTACTTTTTTTTCTTTAAACTGGGCTCTTCTTACAATGAAAAAGGGCTAAAATGAGAAGTAAACAGCAAGGTTATACTCACGTAGTGAAGAGTACCTGAAACCAGGCACTTTCCCGTGGAAGAAAGCAAGGCTACGGTGGGAAAGCCATACTGGAACGCGCGTCATGACGTCATCGAAAATGGTCTTCAGTATCTGCCACCGTACCGTCAGTCTAGCCATACCATATCTTAAAGTCCCTATTGTACGTTATTGTACGGAGCTCGGGCCAATATTCCCCAGTAGGGCCCTCGCGCTCGGTTAGTAAGAGGTTATTATACTTTTCACGTGCATTTCATGGTAATAGTATACTAAAAACGCATACAAATTAGGCGGAAGGGTCGTTTTAACGTCAGACCGCTGATAACTCCAGTAGCAACCGTATTCATTTTACGGTACGTCTCAACGAATGTCTATTGTTTCGGCAATTTTTTTGTTGAACAAAGGACTGTTTGTTCGGAAATCTTGCCAAATATTGCGTTCGTTTGCAAACAGAAAAAAGCTAAAAAAACATAAAGGTAACTCCAGTTAGCTGCCGTACTCACTAAAGCTTGCGGGCTCAGGAGTACAAACGAGTGACAGAAATATGTGAAATAAATAAACAAAGAAATAAATAAGTAAAAAAAATTTGACAATCTAAATGAATAAGACGAGTACCCTCAGTGGCACTCTGTTGGTCCGTTTGTAATCTTTGAACAAAGAACTGAATGCAGAAACTTTGCCGTGTTGGAAGACTCTTCGTCGGCAAAATCACAAACATATTTTTGGTTAGCCCAACCAAATTCCGATTTGCTAGCCAAATTTTACCTCTTCTTATCAGTAAAATACCTTTGTCGAGTTTTTCCTTTGCTTTACAGATGTCTCTGCTCTTTGAATTACTGGCAGAAAGTGTTGCCTGTTTCACTCCTTTCATCATGTCTGACCCGCCAAAACCGACTGAGCCTTTTATTATGCTGCTCCGGGAGTCTTTGAATCTGAGACTTAAGAGTGATCAAAATCGCATGCTTTGATACATCTAAAATAGTACTCAGTTATAGCCCTGGTAAAATAGAGACGGCAGCTTGCGTTTCTACTTGATCTTCCATAAGGTGATGAACAAGGAAAACAACGGAGAACGAAAGTAAAAGTGACTGGCCTCCAGGGAAGAACACCACTAGTTGAGGACGAATTATAACATAGCGCGCGTGCTAGTGCTACCTAATTCCTATTGAGCCACCACGGTAAAAATCTCTATTTACCCACGACCTTACGCAAATAACATGACGTGTGCAGTTTCATTTTAGCTGCAAAATTTCCGTCAGGTTTAGTGCAAGTTCCGTTTGTTAAAGGTTCGGCGTTGTGAACATCATTCTGAACAATCCAAACCCTACTTCGAGCCTTTGCCTTTGGCCAACCTGCAGTGTTTACTAAAACTTGAGCATGATTTTGACTTTATTCGTCTACATTTTCATTGAGTGTTTTTCACTTTGTTTGCCTATATAAGCGAATTTTTTATTGACAGGCTTAGGATGAAGAGTTTTGGTTCAACTGTCGCTTAACTGATTGTGCCTTACGTGTTTTTAACCAGGCAATAGGATCCTTCGGTTTCATTTGCCGTACATTGTGAGGAGTTTGTAGTCAGTCACAAATAAAACATGTTTTAGTGCCCAAGTTGTTGTCGCTATGTTATAAAACAATTGGTTCACGCCTTTAGCTGTGCGTATATCGAGTTATGGATGCTCTTGGGAAGTTTGGAGCTAGATTTGCTCTCTGCTCCGCTACCAGCAACTCTTACGCTTCTCTCGTGCTCTCCAAACTTCCCGCGTGAATCTGTAACTCGTTATATAATAAACCAAATTATTCTGCATTTTGATGGATTCTCGCCTATGATCTGTTAGAGGGCAGACGCACGATTGACGTCATCATTACAAAGTCTTTCCCTCTGTGTTTTAAAATGGCGGAGCGTTTTGAGAATTTAGACAATATTTTACGTGACTGGGCAAAAGATAAAGTACAAAAAAGTCTTGTCGAGGCATTGAACAGGTACGAGAAGAAGGAAGAAGAAAGAAAAAGCGTTTCCTCTGTAGAAAGTGACTCAGAAAAAATACTCGAGCAGTCTCGGTCGGCAGCCGAGCAAGACTAAACCAAACACAAAATTGGTCTTGAAATTATTTCAAGGTACGAAACCATTGCTTTGTCTCAAATTTAACAAACCCAATAACCAAAATGTTTATGACATTAATTTAGTTAAAAAATTCTCAGTCTCAAAATACTTGTTCACACAGATTGGTGTCAGGAATGAGACTTCAAAACATAATTTCTTGAAATTAATTAAACTAAACACATAACCATGCTTTCTGACCCGAATGTTCCAGTCCGTTTCAGGGCACAGCAGCGAGCAAAGTATAGCTCACTACAGCTCACGGCCAACTGTTTCGCAGCCATAAGGTGTCTCAAACACTATATCAAACTGATTTGAGAATCACCAACCACAGAGGAAACAAATTTCCACCGTCACGAACGCTCTTTTCATTCAAAACTCGAATCGAATGGCCTCCAGTGTTGACCACAGCCGCAAGTTTTCTGAGCGTATTTTTTCAACTCCTGCAATGTTCAAGGTAACCTCCAAGGTTTTCGGCTCACAGGGCTGCTCTGATGACGAAAACTGACTCGACTTTTCTAGCATTTTCTTTAAGATTTGCAGATTTCGCAGCACAATTCTGCTTTCGCTGCAAGTTTTTATTCCACGAGAAGCGACTTTCGAGTCAAGTTTGATAGTGGAGTGATTTTCCTGGACCAATCACAATTCTTTGCTACACATAGTAACCAATGAAATTGCTTCATTTTGTATAGGCAATTGATTTCGTCAACTGGCCTTTTTCGTTTTTGCCAAAGTGGACAAAGGCCGGCTTTCGAGTTATGTTGAGAGATTTTGAAATAGAAAGCTTTTTCCGTAGTAGTTTGTTTCTTTATCATATAAAACAAATAGATTCCATGTTGCCGTGAGTCTGTTCAAGAATAGATCACAGAAGACGTCAAAATGTGGTAAGAACATCAGTAACACACATGGCTATCGCCTCGTGTGCCACTTTTTTGTTCTTACCACATTTTGACGTCATCTGTTATCTATTACTGAACAGACGCACGGCAACATGGACTCTATTTGTTAAATATACGCACGCTACGCATGTTATATGCCGACGAGAGGGCGACGAGAGGATATTTTTCCTCTGATTTTCAACACGCGGAAAAATCCAATTTACAAGAACAGCGTACCGGCGTCTCGGGAATTTTTTATTTGATCAAAATTTCAGGGTAAATTTTGGGGAATGGGGCACTTGCACGCTCCTAGTGATGGGCTCCTGTTAATAGCGTATGGGATAACCAGCTAAATAATACAAATGCAGGCCGTGTCAGCAGGCATCTCAGTTTTGAATATAGCGAAACTGTTTGACTCGTTTTGAAGTAATTTCTAGACGCGTGTGAAATTATGGGATGGAGCACAACCATTGACAGGCAGGATTACTAACGAGTCAGAAAAATATAAAGATAATTTATCAAATATAAAGATAATTCCAAATCTAGGCTAGAACACTTGGCTGAAACTTCTTGCTAAAACATGATTTAATCGCTCAAGCGATTTTCCAAGCATCCATTTTTTGTATGAAAAAACCTGGAACCATCACAGTGCAATTGAAAATGGCTAAAAGCGTTTAGAGACCAGGTCTTAACATGATCGACTTTCGTGTACAAAATGTCATAAATGATCAACGTATCTACTCTAGAATTAAATTATCCAGGGTCAAAATTACTTGAATCCAATATTGAAAACGGCCTTATCCAGTAGTGTGCAACCACTCAGCTTCAGAGTAAAAAAGACATCCAAATATTCGACATTCAGAAAGAAGATAATATCAACGGGAAAAGGCTGCTGAAAAATCTCGGTTTTAAAACCAGTGAATGCAATTCGCACTGTTTCTGAGTGGGATTATAACCGGGCATGTGTTTGGAAGGAAAGGGAAGTCTTTATGGGCCCTCGTCACGGCTTCTAAATCTTCCCCCAAGCTGCATGTCAGTGGTCATACTTCTTGGATAAGGTAGCTGCACTCACCAGATTAATTAACTTATAAAAAGCGGGTCTTAAACTAGGAATAACACGGTACAAAGTAAGCAGGAAAAACTATCATTCAGCTGTAAGGTCCTCAACATTTGCGTACAAACTGTTATCATACTGTTTCAGGTTGACGTAAGTCTGTGAAAAGAAAACATTTAATAATGTTATTAGTTATCAGTCCTTTACAAAAGAAACTTATCACTCTTGCTAACTGTTACCAACTTAATACCAAGAAGAATAGCAAATAAATAAATAAATAAATAAATAAATAAATGAAATAAAGTAAAATAAAATGACAAAAACAAACAAACAAACAAACAAAACAGGCAAAACAAAATTAGAATAAAAGAGAATAACAAATTTCGGTTCTCGTTTCAAGGCTTGTATCTTCAGATGCATTACCCTGTGGTTTCTCTCCATTTCTTTCATCGTGTCTTTTAGCTTGGCGAAGGTTGGTCGATCACTTGGATTTTCTTCCCAACACTTGAGCATAATCTGGTATCTAATAAATAAAAGATTTACATATTATTAGGTGGCTTGCAAGAGCATTTCATCCTAAATTTAAATGATTGATACTTCATGGAGTTTTGGTGAACGGACATGTGTGTTACCATAGCAATGTAGTGGTGTCATTAAGAGTTTTACACAACTAATCGGTTCTTGGTTTCTAGCCATCAACTTGAAAATAAAAATGATCGAATGCTGACCTGGCAAAAAAGTCTCTTTATCAGCATGACTTTGGGCAATTCGTCATCAAGACCAAACATGTCCGGAGTAACTGATTCGGTGTTTCTACCATAACTGCACTACACGTGTGGTATAGGACCATACGTCTAGCCCATTCGGGCACTTTGAGCTATTACTTAGGCAGTGCTAACAAAAATCGAAGGAGGCAGTAAGCAACAATCAGGAACTTTCACTTTGTTGGCTCGCTTAAAATATAGCAGGGCTCTTAACAATATACATTGATACTACACACTAAAATAATGAGAGACGAAATAAACTCATTTGTTTACAGTTTGTTATCCACATGTTTTGGTTTTGGCATTCTGAATCCATCTTGCAGTTTCCTGGCGATTTGCCGAGCATTAATTCCCGGATACGGAGATCCACCTAGTAGATGAGACAAAGCGATATTTCTATCATGCATAACATTGAAATAAAATACTTCCTTATAGGAAAAACTGATATGCGTTGCATGTTTGCATGTACGCTATAACCACTATTTATTGAACCTATACTCACCCTCCGTTTCCACAAGGGAGAGTCTCATATTCTTCCCTAGAAAACTCAGGCTCACAATTCAGTTATTGATGACTGTGTTTGACGATACAAAGTACCGTTTAGACTGTATGTTTGCCAACAGTCACACCTTGGGTTGTACAAGCGGACATCAGAATTTACCACGTTTTTTCCTTAGACACGATTAGTGTAATCACGTCACGTGACGCAATCTTCCACCTAGCATTCTAAATTTGTTTTTGGATTTGGTTCGAAACGTAAAAAGAAATGAAAATATTTTTATTAAACACCTTACCCACAGTGAGGATCTCGTACAGTAGAACACCATAGCTCCAGCTGCGAGAAAAGAGGTTCGCTATATAAACTTACAATCCACGAGGAACAAATACTAATAAACATTCTTGAAGTTGACGTGGTAAGTAATTTCTTTACAACTTGTCCTAATCAAGCGAGCGTGAGATTTCCGTCAACGTTCTCTACAATAAGCGATAAAATAACTGTCAACTTACTAACCCAGGACTTTGTACACCTCTAATACTTACACGTCACTTTGTGTTGTGTATGTTCCATATAACAAAGCTTCATAAGCAGTCCACTTAACAGGCAGACGACCCTGTTCAAAAAATAAGAGCAATAAAAAGAAAATACAAATATTCTATTTAAGACTTGTGGAGGAACGACGCTGTAACTCATGAACTCTCACCCGACTTTGTTTGGTGTAGATATCATCCTGCTGAACATTCCTCGCCATCCCAAAATCTGTCACTTTACATTTCTCTCCCTCACCAACAAGAACATTTCTGGCCGCCAAGTCACGATGGATTATCTGAAAGAGAGTTATGCTTAACGCTTTCTTCTTTGCTCTTAAGGAAATTCAAAAGGCTTCAGGGAGGGAGTAAAGCAATAAGGTTAAGTCTACATACGAGCCAAGTGGCCCATCAGGCTGATGCTTATCTCCGGTATCTGTAGCATGAAGCGACTAGGAGTAATTCTACTCCCTCCTGGATGGGATGCTAGTTCATCGCAGGGTTACCCCCAGCGCCAAAACCCATTTATACACCTGGGTGGAGAGAAGCGCTGTGAGAGTAAAGTGTCTTGCCCAAAAACACAACCCAAGGTCCCCGGCCAGGGTTCGAACCCGGACCGTTTGATCCCAGGCGAGCGCACTAACCATGAGAAAGAGAAAAAGTTAAAGTTAACTAGATGAATAATAAAGTTGAAAATATCACATAGCAACCAAACCTTTCTTGAGGACAAATAAAGCATTCCATCAGCAACTTGCCATGTGAACCTCATTAACTGTTCAGCGGTCAGACTGGTTTGTGGTTTCACGTCTGGGTCTTTAAAGTACGTGTCGTTGAGCCCACGACTTTTCCTCAAGTATCCCAGCAGGTCACCGTACGGCACATATTCAATAAGAACAAGAAGTGGATCTATGGAAAAATGGGAAAGGAACAGAAATTAAAAAGAAAAGTATCAGCAAACGCTGACAAGCTTAGCAAGAGGGATGCGGAGAAACAGATGCAATGGAAACTGCTTTTGATCTCTGGTAGCCATTAGTTCTATGATTGAAATACCTGAGGGATATGGATGACGTAATTCTACTGAAGTCGAAAAAAAACATGACGATAATAGCTTATCATATTCTTGCAATTGCCTTTATTTGTCATTCAGCTGCCTTTGTAAGATAATAAAATATTATCAGCCTGTTTGTTTTGTTGTTCTGGAAACGGCTACGCTGAAGACTAAAGTTCTGGTAGGCTCGATTACCAGCCGCTGTGATCTGGCCACTAGCCTTACAGCTGGATGTATACGTGTATTGTCAGTTATGTTTAATCTGTATTTTACCAGATGCAGTAACACATCCCATCAGCTTGATCACGTGAGGATGAGGTTTCAGTTTCTTCATCAATTCAAGTTCTGACAGCAAGTCCCTTCTGTCTGATTCTGGAGCATTCGCTACAAAAAGAAAAAAGAAAACAGTATCGACAAGTAATCTTGCTTCAGACTTCGATCAAACATTTCGATAGTTCACAATTTCAATTTCAACCTTTTAACATTTTGACAGCAACCGTTGTGTAATCCTCGTTGTCCCTTATGCTCCACGCTGTTGCCTTGGCAACCTGAGAAAAAGCTCCTTTACCAACGACTTTTAATATTTTGACCTGTTCTCGGTTAATTTCCCAACTTCGTGCTGAAGGATGAAGAGGCATATAGTCTCCACTGCTTGGAGGTACATAGGTCCTGGAATCACCAGACGCTGTGTTGCTAGAGGACTGTTGGTCAGGATCCACAGCTGTAGGATTCTGGTACGGTAAAGGTAAAGTTAAATCTAAATGCGAGCCAAGTGGCACATTAGGCAGGATTTCCGCAGCATGAAGCGACAAGGAGTATTTCTACTTGTCCCTGAATGGGATGCTAGTACATTGCAGGGTTAACCCCCAGCATTAAATTCACCGATACCCATTTATACACCTGGCTGGAGAGAGGCACTGTGAGAGTAAAGTGCCTTGCCTAAGAACACAACACAATGTCCCCGGCCAGGGCTCGAACCCGGACCGCTCGATCCGGAGACGTGCTCACTAACCATGAGGCTACCGCCTCCAGAGGATTCTGGTAAGGAATAACGCAAAACAAAGGCATTGGCAGTAGATATGTGAAACTTTTTATATCTATTTTTGTGCTGTTTTTGATCATACATTGCTGCTGTTTTTTTTTTTTTTAAATTAAACAACACTTTCCTCTAAATCTTCTAACACACTGTTAAATAAAGCAAGCACTAACTTACAAAAAAATTTTTTAACTGCATTTGTATTTTTTTGTGCCGAAAATACGTAATACGTAGGTAATCGTATGAATGCGAGCGCAATAGACCAATTTCGATATATTAAAATTCAGCCTAAAACAAAAGACCTCAGTGCGAGGCTCTGGGGAATAACTACAGAGTTTGTGGGGTTTATTCCCCAGAGCCTCGTGCTGAGGTCTATTGTGTTAGGCTGAATTTCAATATATCGAAATTGGTCTATTAAATATTTACAACGCAATTAAGTATTTACAATTTCCAACATGTGTGCATTAATTTGACCGGCAGAGCAAATTAAGAATTAGTGATAAATTGGCCTGCTCTCAGCCAATCAAAATGAAGTAATTTTCTCAGTCGTGTAATAGACGATGTTATCTTTGTTCTTAGTTTTCAAATGCAATTATTTCTATCTCTTCACATGTGATGTTTACATTTATTTACTATGTTGTTTACTTATATACTTACTTAATCTACTCACCATTTCAACCGGTTCTCCGCCACTTTCCGCACATTTTTTTCTACTGAAATAAATCAAAGCTTGTTTCAATATATCAATCAGTTGTTCAAAGCTCCATTGGTAATGTCTTAGATTGCTTGAAACTGGTAAATACCTATTGTACGTTAAAAAAGAAAACAAACAAACAAACAAAAAATAAATAAACAAACAAACAAGGAAACAAAAAACAAAAACCGTAGCTACCATACTAATCAACGTCACAAAGTCTTTGCAAGTTCTTTAAATTTGAACTGCGTTTCTTCCTCGTTAGAAAATGTGTTCCTTAGTAACCATCTCTGCTTATTTAATTATTGACTATCGCTGTTACATGCAAATACATGTAGGTGGTATTTACGAAACAAAGATCAAATATACCCACACGCTGAATTTAAATACAATAGTTGTACAAAGTACACCTTGTTAGCGGTTCGTTATAGTATTCAACGCATGTTTTTTTTGACGTTCTTTACGTTTCCCGGACAAATCACATGACAGGCGACTTTTAAGTTAAAACTGCGTAAGAGCCTTTAATAAAGAGTTTACAACTAATAGCAAGATCCCTGCCAAAGAACGCCAAACTGATTTGTTCTCTTCTGTAATGACTCAGGTTAACTTACCGAATTGTATTTAAGTTCGCTAAAATGAGAACAAAAAAGACTGGTTAGTAGTTTTTTTTTTTTTTTTTACAGTAAATTCCTGGCCTAGCGCAATTACGAAAGAACGTTTGGGTGACTATAATTCTCTGAAAATGTCCTCAGTCAGTACTTAGGAAGAGGTCTTATTATATGGCTAGCTCCGTGAGCGGGCTAGATGAACCAAAACCTGCGCTGTGATTGGCTACCCAAGCGGGCAAAATGGAGCTATCTTGCCCACTTGGGACTACCCGCCGTGTCCCGCAAGAAAATCTCCTCGAAAGTCACATAATAAATCCTTTATTGACCAAGCTTGTTCGGTCGAAATGGCTGGATATTGGCCTCGTTTCTTTTTGCGTGTTTATGGACCTCGACTCCGTCTCGCAAAAAAATAACTTGGCCAATATCCAGCCATCTTGACCTCACACTTGGTCAATAACTCATATATCTAGCATTTGTTCAATTAAATAATGCAACAACCGCTTGTACATGCATAAGACGCCACGACTAATTATATCGCTGGAGATATATGGTCAAATTGTATAAATGCAGACCAATCAATGATTAACATTGGCCATTTCGGAAATGCACAGGGAACTAGGGTTCGGTTCAAATTTAAACCAATCGTGAAACTGACACCACCACATAAAATATCACGTTGGAATTGAGCATTTCACCAAATGTAATACATCTAGGGTGAAAAGAAAATTCATTTGAATTCATGTACTTTGAAACATAATAATAGGTCACATCTGATCAATTATATCTAGAAAATTATAATATGCAACACCGGAGCAAAAGGTGACTTACCTGCACAACTGCGCAGTCTCCATTGGACGATAATCAGAATAGGAAAAATGATCAACAAAGCAAGGATGACAATGTTATAAACAATGTGAAGTGTTGTCTCGTTACACGAAGAACCTACAAGACACAACAGACTTATTACCACTTCCTCGCGACTATTCTTAGAAATTCCACAGTTTTATGACTCTACAAAACGCTGTAAGAGCCTTTTGGGTATTTCTTTCTAATAGGTTTTCGTCGGTACTCTGAAAATTGCTAGAAAGCAATTCTTTATTGATCCTGTTACTTCACCTTTGATTGTAACTTCCACCGTGTAACTGACTGTTCCTACAGTGTTAGATGCTTTACATTCATATTTTCCAGCGTCCTTTCCACTGGTGTCGTCAATGATGAAGTCGGTTCTAGTGATGTTTGTTTGAAGCACTTTGCCATTCTTTTTCCAAGTAACACTGGGATTGGGATAACCCTTAGCTTCACACACCAAGTACAGTACGTTTCCCTCGACCACAGTGGCTTTACTTTTACTTTTGTTGATTATCGTCGGAACTACATACAACAAAGACCAAAATAAATGTGAATAAAAAATCTATTGCTCAACCAAACCTATCTTTTGAATCCGAGAGTTCCATAAAAATGGCAAAAAGCTATTGTAATCTTACAATATGATCCTATTATCAGACTTGTCAGCAGCAAACATTCTCGCTCGTACGCGATTGCTCTAAACGCGTCACGTGAACGAATATATGCTCCAGCTAATATAAAACTGGGGGAATAATCCGAGTGATATTCCCCAAGTTTCAAAAGATTCCGCTTGTTGCGAAAAATAAAAATTGAAGGATTATAAACACATTAGCTTTCATTTGACTTTAAAAATGTGCTTGGATATTTATCCTTGGACATTATCTGTTCCTCGAAGCTCACAGTTTTCCTCGAGCTTCGCTCGGAGAAGTATTCGCTTTTCGTAAAAGATGATGTCCATGAACAAATACCTGAGTATATTTTCACCAAATAGAGACTTATTGGTGCTACTATATACGAACGAAATATGACGACAAAGGTCTTGGTCAGTCAAACCTATCCTTAGAATCTGGGAGTGCCACTGAGAGTGTAATGAGAGATATCTTTCGCTATTTTTTGACAACTAAAAGTTATGTGAGTTGTCCAAATGTTCTCGACAAATCTAACATCTGTTAGTATAGTTTCCCGAGGTGAATATAACAATTAGACATTCTAACTGGTCGAAAAGCGCAGCTTGTGACGCTATATTCACCACGCTAGAGAGTGAATATAATATTTCTGAGCTTGGTTACTAACTTGGTTACTAAGCTCGCCAACTTTGCCAACAAGGCTGACAGTTACTGAATGAAATTTTCATTTATTCGAAAGACATCACTCCACGTCCAGGATATTTGAGAGGAAGGAGAATTTTCAAAATGAATGTTGTCGCCCTTAGACCAAAAATCTTTTCACGAACTCGTATTCAAGGCATTTAAGAATCGTAAATGCAGTGGTTACGTTGATCGCTCGATTGACCGAAATTAATTTTTTTTTCAAACTAAAGCTTCTCATTTTTAGACGATGACGAGAACTGTGAATAAAGTACAGGTCAACAACGATAAAACAAATTAAAGCTTCCGGATGAATTCATTTTCAAAGTGTTTCGCTTGTTTGTTTTACTGCCGAATTCGATTAGTAAATTGATTCACAATCGATGTACATGTAAGCTTATTATGAAAACTAAGGCTGCATACATGTATGCAAACGATAAATGGCGACTCAGTGTCTTAACGTTGTAGTCGTTATTTTGTAGTTCTTGATATTCACCTTTGAAAATCATACTAAAGCAATTATTCGCCTCAGGCTCAGTGAACATTGATAGATATTCACTGAGCCTGAGGCGAAATGATGTTAATTAAAAGACAGCCACTGAAAACCCAAATCCCTGTGCCAGTACATATGATAGGGTCGATCGCTGTCGTTTGAAGAGTTCGGTGGAAAAGCTGGGTTCACTAATAGAGATTTCAGTTTAATATAGACCATACCCTCGAGTGCCTTGACTGTCCTGATCTTTCCACCTTCTTTTAAACTTTCTCCAAGTTGGTTTGTTGCAGTAACCACAAATTCATACATCTTGCTTTTCTCCAACTCAACTTTCAATTCTCTAACTGAAACATCTGTAATTGTCTTTAATTTGGTCCACTCTCCTGGTTTACCATCGGTCACTATTCTTTGATACACAGTGAATTGTGTGATCACTCTGCCATTATTTTGTGGTTCACTCCACTTTAGCGTGATGGTATCATCTGTTACTTCATTTGGCAGATCATCAATTGTCGCTGCTGCTGGGACTCCTTGGAGAACCAAAATACCCCTAGCAGTTATCATTATCGAAAAAAAAATTTAAATTTCCTCTCTGCAGACTCTTACTCACGTCATTAACTCGAACGGCTATTAATTTTGGTGTTATCGTACGTGCACAGACTGAGTCGATCGAGATTTGTTACAACGATGAACGATCGATGGCTGGTTATCTCAAGCGCGAAAACTCCACAATCAGCTCTATGTGCGTGGTTATCAAGAAGCTATTCTACCTAGTAAAGCATGTAAACATTCCCTTTAATATTGGTCTAAACTAGGGAACTAATTATAAGGCAGGTATGAAACAGGGTAATGATTTAAGAACTCGAGGCCCGTTTCTGGAAGGTCCTGAAAAGTTTTCGCACCCGAAAAGCCGTGGCAAAATCTCAAACCTTATGACTTCAAAGCTGTTTTATGCACATATTCTTAATATAAACAGAGGTTAACGTCCCCTTCATAGAAGAAGTTTCAGGCGTATACACTTCTCTGTCTTTAAATACCGATTAACTAAAAATGGCTTTGCGGGCCCGAAAAGTTTCTGAGCCTTTCGAGAAACGGGCCACAGGTCATAAATAGGGCATCGAGTTTTTGGTCAGGTCTTAAATAGGACATGGAAAATCGCAGATTTTGGTCTTTCTTAAATGATGTAAGGGTTTTTGGGAGGAGGCCACACGCTCCAACCAAAGCCTACCCCCGCTCTCCCTCGGGCAGTCGTTATATTTATTGTCATAACAAATTTCAATTCCAAAGTCTCGGGCGGTTTATATATCATGATTTTCTTTTTGTCGCAAAGGAGCTCAGTCGGGTTTGTCCTCATAAAAAATGAAAAGACCTTTTTGATTTACTTCTTTGCAGCTGAAAGAGCTTTAACAACGAATTACATGCTGTACTCTCAAGTACAATATATACTCTTTCACCTCGAGTCTCAATTCATAGCTCTATTCTTCATCTTTTCTTTATCGTAATTGCATAGAAAGGTCTTGTATTACGTGCTTGAAGTAGTTTACATCAGTTAAAGATGATTTAGCTCTAAGCAATAATCTAATTAGCAAAAAAATTCTGTAATCAAGGTATCACATTTTGTTACCTTCATACTTAGTCTTTACTGCTTTTTCCACAGGAGGTCCCTCAAACACAGAGTTCCTCGCAAATAACTTCACAGTGTACTCGGTATCTCTCTCCAGATCTCCCGTAATCCAACTTGTTGTACTAGGGTCAGTTATATTCTCATTCTTTATCTCAGTGCCACCCTTTGATATGACAACTCGGTACGCTGTAATAGGACTCCCTCCATCATCAGCTGGTGCAGTCCATTTCACTGTTAGTGAAGTGGATTCAATGTCTAACTGTGTGATGGTTGGGGACCCTGGCTTTTCTAGGAGAAACAAAAATATATATTTTTATTCATAATATGTTTCTCAAATCCAAATACAAACTAATTCGATAGCTACTACAATTGGTAGTATAAGCCTTTGTCAATCCTCACATTTACTGTGTGCACGAATAGGTCTTTTGCTACAGTTGGTCACGTGGCGTGCTTTTCAACAACACACTGATTTAGTCATTGGTAATGCATCATGTTATTAGAAATGGAAAGAACATTTACAAATAAACTTACATAAAAATTTTCCAGTTTATATCCAGTTAAGAGGGAATTTTTATGGACGTTAGAAATAAGAAGGATTTTTATGGGAAGAAGAGGCATTGCCCTCCAGTCGCAGTCCAGTGGTTTTCTGTCCAACTCTTTGTAATTTGCAAGTTTTCAAACTGCTATAAAATCTCTGCCTTTCGGCTTAAGAGCCTATATTTTCAATATTAACCTAATAGTTTACTCCTCTTTCTATCACTAATTGTTATATGGCAGCAGCTTCGTTTGTCGTGACTAAGAGTATATGTCGGTAAGAGTAGAAGAAAATTTAAAAAAATGTGGCCTCAAGGACCAAAAAACCGGTAGTCAAATCGTCTTGTGAATGTCGTAGAAACTTGCACAAAATTACCAATTCGCATCTTTGAAACGAACACCATTCTTGCCCAGAGACGAAATGGAAGTTTCTCGTCTGTAATAGGGCGTTTTTTTTGGGTACTTTTTTATTTCTACGGCAACTTAATGAAGCCTTCCTCTCTTTTGAAAACAACAACCTTGTAAGTCTTCAACTTAGAAATTTTAAAGCAGGACTCCGTTCGAATCAACTGATTTAAAATTGTTCTAACGTCACTCGCGCGTCAAATAAATGAGGCTCAAGCGCGATTTTATGAAGCTTTGTTTAGCGCTCGTACAAAACTTCTTCTAGATCCCACCAGTTTGAAATCATAAAACTGAAAAAAAAAAAAAAAAAAAAAAAAAACAGAATAACTTCTTGTGGAAATATTTGAATATTTTTTCTTTTTCTTTTAATATTTTTTTTTTTTTTTTTTTTTATTTTTTTTTTTTTTTTTT
>Ga0126339_10001482_pt1 | contig 15964 bp, 14 predicted proteins | sample OrbTmetagenome_2_FD_92532 | JGI IMG/M metagenome (GOLD analysis project Ga0126339, IMG submission 92532) | Coral microbial communities from Petempiche,Puerto Morelos, Mexico - Orbicella T R C metagenome | ecosystem: Host-associated > Invertebrates > Cnidaria > Coral | place: Petempiche,Puerto... | reverse complement strand
TCAGTCAGTCAGTCAGTCAGTCAGTCAGTCCATAGGTTGTAAACAATTTTTTGGTGGTAATTCTGCTGACCAGGGTATATCACAAGAGGGCCAACCATTGTGAACAGAATGGCTACCAAAGCGATAAACTGATCTTGCATGTTTGGAGTCGAACAAGTGCCCCAAAGTAAAGACTATTTGGTATGCAACAAAGGTGGATATTTAATTCGATCCATCGATAGCTTTGACAGCGGCTTTCAACTGAAACTTTGCCAAAAATCATGTGCGAGAGTTTCACTCAAAAAGTGTTTTTCTTCCACGAAGAATTATTTCAAATTTCCATAATTTTCGTCCCATTTGTTTTACATAATTACTTTACTTTTATTGCTTGAACATTTTTTTCCCTTTACAAATGCAAACCATCCCTTAGTAGCTTGGAGAAAAAAAGCTGCCCACACCAGGATTTGAACTTCCAACCCTTCATTCCAGCTTCAGATTCCCTGACTGAAACCATACCACTACGCCACCCTGTAATAATGTATTAGGCATGGGGGAATACAGCTATTAATTCATCACAGTTTGGTCGAAACTGCTGATTGATTGATGATTACCACGGGCTTAAATGACTCGAACAGTAAGCAACTAAGGATTCAAATGGCAGTTGTTTTCTGCTAGAAATCACTCAATATTCCCACCAAAGACTTGTTTTACTGCCATGTCATCTATTCATGGATTTTTTGGGTGCTGGTTGGGTTTTTCATTCTCACTCTCCTCTGAGGTTAAGAGATCGCTGGGCACGTACTAGTGCTCATAAAAGTCTTCTGACTATAAAGCGCATGGTTTGTCCTAAAACCTTAGGGACTCACCATTTTGGTCAGTTTGGGGTGTGGTTCTGTGTCCAAGTAATTTCTATTCCTCGATGCTGCGGGGTTTTTAGTGCAGTGAAGGAACAAAGATGTTTGTAATAACTCAAGTCCTAGGACAGAAACGTCAATATCAGAATAGCCCTTGACTTGATAGGGTAATTCTAAAGGAAAGAAGACGTAGAGTAAATGTGGATTTGGTCTCATTTGAAAGAAATTAAGTTGATTATAGTTATTTATCTCTGAAGTACTGTGTACATAACGCATTCAGTTTTTCGTTAGAACTCGTAACAGTCGTAACAATCAAAACAGCTCTAGTGTTCCACCTAAATAAACTTAAAGATTATCTGTGAATTGATGATTGCTGTTAAATAAATGCTGTGTCATGCAACCATGACAAACTCCTTAAAATCTTTTTGACCTCCCTAAGTACCCTTGTAATAACATGACCATTTCAAATATCTTGAGTTGGCTTAAAAAACCATTTGACTATGAAAAGGAGTTATTCCATACTATGCAAAGTTGAGCTCATGGCAGTCATCAGTCACTGGGAAAATCACTAGCACTTTGATTGGATGGTGGTGATTATTCATCATTGTTCTTGTTCCACTTGGCTTGTGGATGCTTAGTGCCTTGTCATTATTTTGATTAATTAAACTATTATCAATTGTTGCTCACACGGGCCAAATGTTGTGTGCATTTGAACTGTAGGTGTGAAGTGCTCAATAAAGATGTCTTTCATGTTGATGTACAGCACATGCATCAAGGTATGATGTTTTCAACCTGTCCATGTTTTCATAGCCACATCAAATTTATTCTGGACAAAAAAGCAAAATGTTCAACTTTTTGATCTGAAAATTGCATCTCATGGACAGAACTTACTAACAGACATTTATTTTGTTCAAGATATGCATGCAGCTGCTCTTTGCTGTTAATTCCTGATTAAAATTGTAAATTTGTTCAGTCTGTGCAAAAACATACTAGTTATGCAACATTTTTTTTATTTCCAAGTGGTATACATAAGCAAAAGACCACACTTTCTATGGGTTCATAGGGGTAATAACCGATGAGGGATGTTGGAAGAACACAAGAAAAGTTTGTAAATCATGCAATCTCCTCAAAATCTTTTTGACCACCCTTGTCATAATTGAAGTATTACATGAAACCTGTGTTTCAAATATCAAGAGTTGGTTTAAAAGCCTTTTGATTTCAAGCCATGGGACACACATGTATATGTAATTCATGAAATCTTTTTTTTGTTGCAGGTCTATGTGAGGGAGTCAAACTTGATGTGTACTATCCTGGATTCCCCACTTTGTATCATGTTCCACACACGGTACAATTCTATAAATTTAATTTTTATAAAATTAGCACATTGCTACTGCTACATCTATGTGTACATATTACAAGTCACTAATTGATTTTTGCAGCAGAAAGCATCAAATTTAATCTACATGTAGAAAAGCTATGTAACAGTTTCTTCTCTTTTTTGCTGTTCATTTGTTTTTGCTAAGTTTTAGGGAATAGTTTCTTCTGTATTAACTTTACTCCAACAAACTAGAACTGTACATTTACATTGTGTAACTGACTCCAGGTGCGATTACCACAAGTTCAGAATTACAAATTGCAGGACGTCGAAGCACTGATCAAGAGCACTAGACTTCGTGTTCATTCCAACGATTATCTTTATTACAATGATCCAATGCTCAAAACTGTCAAGCTAAAATGCAAGTAAAATATCTAGTCTAAGCGACACGAAACAACAAAGCTGAACAATAATCGGATATGATAAACACACGAACGCAGGAAAAGGCAAAAACAACTAAAGTACAAATAAACTGACCAAATGAAACTAAGAAAGGTAAAAACATGCTTACAGATTGTCCTCTCTGTACGCCTGAGTAGTTAGAAACGCAGGATCCAAAACACTTCGCAATAAATGCAACAAACTTCACCAGCACAATAACAGATCATGCACACGGACGAATGGTAAAACTGACGCACGAGGTTCTGAAATATGATCTGACAGAAACGTCACTAATATCTAACGTAGACGGTTACACACTGTATCTATCTTTAGGCAGTGTAATACCTTTTGTATTATTGTAACAGGACTGCATTACCACAACATACTAATTGATTGTTGTAGGTAGTCTGATAGTGGTAGTGTAGGTTTTGTATTATTGTAAAAATATACATATATATTGCCCAGGATACTGTCCTGTCAAGCGGTGACACCTTGAACATGTTTCTTTTGTGTGTGGTACACTTTTGCAAGATACATGTACACAGTTATTCAATCAGATTATTTCAGAACACCATTACTGTTGTTTTACTACCTTGTTCCAGTGTAGGTAGGAAATAGAACAGTTATACACAGGCCAAGACAAGCATGCCATGTTGTGTGTTACATCATTGGTTGGTTGATACTGTACCTGTTTAAAAATGAACCCAACATGGAACTAGCCCACAAACCTACTTTATTTGTCTGTTATGATATTATTATCAAAATAAAATTAGTCGTTTTCTTTCAACAGGCAGAACTCAAGAAGGCCAATGTTAAGGTTTTCCAGATGCACAGCAAGGGTAGAAGTATGATTCTTCAGATCACTGAGCCACATGAAGAGGTATCTGACCTACAGTAGCATGACACTAAAACCATTAAACACATCAAAAGAGCTCATAGCATTTATCTACTGTACATGTATAGTGCTGGTCAAATATTGGTTGAAAGTCAACAACTGAAGTTGATCCTCGATCCCCAAAACTTTGTTTCTAGATGTGAGAGCTTCTTGTTTCGAGTCAAGAAGTTTAATGAATAAGTTTTGCGTCAAGTAGTTAAAGGTTTGAGACAAGAAAACAAAGAAATGAATGCTTGATTAACTTTCAGTCAGATTTGAAAATAAAACTGCACTTTGCTTCATTTCAAGGAACTACCTAGCAGTTCACCACAAAGATCTCTTTTGGCACACTCGGATGGAGTGCTAGGTATAAAATCATGTCACTGAAACAGAAAAGCTTGGTTGGGACAAATGAGGTTTTTGTGGGTATTTTGTGATACACAAAAAGCCATTTTTGAATCCATAAGCCTACTCTTACTGTGAGCAATGTAAAAGAGATACAATTCTTCATTGAGTCATTGTTAATGTAGAAATGAGCAAGTTCCCTCAATAAGAATGTTATAAATGACTTTTTGCTGCAAAAGCTCATTGTCTGTTATTTTTTGTTTATTGATTTATTAATAACACCTGTAAAATTTGCATGTGGTAGGCAACTTGCTATTTGATACATTCTGAGATTTCAATGGAAAGAGATGAAAATATTGTATTTCCATGCTTCACAGGCTATGTTTTATTTTGGTTTATGCATTTTGTTTTTGCCATTACAAGGAATGTAGTGTGATTGCTATACAAGATTTGAATTCCAGTTCAGAGACTTTTGTTGTTCGTACACTTGCATGAAAGATTCAAGCCAAGAGAAACATGATATTGTTCATTGCTGTTCCAAATTCAGGAATTAAACTGTTTTCTAAAAATCCCTTTTCTGAATTCTTGCTGTATCTCAAAACTCCAATTTCAATACTTGAAACTTGAACTGAAGCCTCAAAACTTGGTTGTTGATTCTCATTGAAAAAGAGGATTGAGTTAGAGTGAATAGTATCAACATAGATTTGACTGGTACTGTGTTTGACTTGCTTTAAAACACAAGTCCATCCTTTGCAGCAGCTACATGTATTCTTAGCTCTGTCGATTCCTGTTGGGGACTCAGAATTTTTCTTTGTCCCATGCTCGTGTCATGTTGATCAATTCACCTGTCACATTTGATTACCGATCTTAAAATTCACCATCTCCATTCACATATCACTACTCATGATGACTTTGACAGTGCTGATCCTAGCAGTATGCAGGACGCCTGTCACATACGAACTCAATTAAATGACCTTGCTCTCCATGAGTTCTCGTAGCTCAGAGGATAGAGTGCCTACCCAGTGTTCAGGAGGTCATGGGTTCAATTCCTGTCGGGAACTCAGATATTTTCTTTGTCATGTTGATCAATTCACCTTTCACAAAATGGCAATTGTTGGAAACGTTCATGACAACTAAATTTTAAGCATCTAGTCAACTTGCCTGGAAAAATAGATTTTACATATTAAACTTGTTTACAGCTCGTTAGGCTGTAAACATTATGCAAATGAGGTACGCTTGTGGCCTACTTTTAAATTGCTCTCCATCTTTAATTAAAAGAAGCTGTTTTAAAGGTCTAAATTAAAAGATATAAGCTTGAAGAAGCCTTGGCTGCCAAAAATGAGAACATCAAGAATTGTAAAATCGATGAATCACACAAGTTCTCAATCGATCTGAACCTCGTACGGATTTTACAGAAACGGAAGTCGTTGAAGCACAGTACGGTTATGGTACAGTAAATGCGCATACAGCGAGCAAAATGATATAATCACAAAGCATTTATTTATTGTATTGCTAAAAACTACGAAAAAGAAAGGAAAAAATGAAAATCAAATTGGGGGCTCTGTGCATCCTACACACAACACAATGTTTTGAGATACATAAAAAACTTAGAGATACATAAAACACTTTGAGCTTAGAGCTCAACCACTGATAACACAGTGGGCTTGAGTGTGTACAGCGAAGTTGTCTGTTGGTTTTTTCGTCAGCAAACATCTGTCAGTGAGTGTATTTGGTATTCGTGGATTTTTCAGACACTCGACAGTGCCTTTTTTTAAAACTTGGAGCTCACACTGTTTTCATTTGCCTCCAAATGGAGTTGCAACATTTGTTTTGAGGGAAGGTCTTCATGACTCATTTTGCACTAGGGCTTTTCGCAAGCAACACACAACACAGGTAAGCTGAAGCAAGATGTTTTTTTGTCTCGAAACATCATTCCATTATTTTTAAAGTCTACCTAGCTTAGCTAGATTGACTTTTCTTTTAAGAGAGCATCCATCTGAAAACCATGCAGTATTAAAATATAAGTCTGCATCAATCATCTCAGATTTTATTCAAATTCTTTGTAGGGTTACATAATAAGGTGGTAACACAGCACCAGATTCCAATCCATATTAACATTTAACTTTTACAATTATAGCTGTGAATGTTAATCAGTTATCTTGTTATAAAGTGCCTTTGATATAACAGTCTTACCACGAGGAAGGCAGATAATCAAGCCACACAGAAGTCGCAACATACCTCATCGACCAGCGGCAAGCTTACATTCACAGACAAATTGATCCAGAAGAAGGACAAACCTCTGAGCCACTAGTTTCATTTCTACCTGGCATGAGGTTCAATGACCAAAAGCAATTCGTAAGGCTTAAAGATGCAATCATCTGGTTAAAGGAAGGGCTACTGCACTTTTTCCATAAATTTTTGTTCCTTCCGGCACCATTTTGTTTAAGACTAGTACCCAGTCCCTCAAGACTCTCCTGAGTGCTTGGTACAACTCTATCCAGATTCATGACAAATCTAACCGGATTGATCGAAAACTCGATTGAGTGTTAATCAATACTCCTGCTGTGTGATATGGCGTTGTGCTCAAAGTCAGACAAACTTTTCAAGAACGAACTTTTATTTGCATAGGAATGAGACGGTTTGTTACATTTTACTTGACCCAATCGGGAATTCAGAGCTGTCTAGTTTTTGGGATCGGTCGGTTTCTAGACATGTTCCACTGGATTTATTATTCCTGTGATATTTAGGAAAATATAAGCTCTGGAGGGGGGACTCCCATGTAAAAAGGACGGGGGCGCTCATTGTAAATTTTGAAAAAAACCGCTAAGAAGTAGCAAGATCCTGTTTTGTGTGCGAGACTTAAAATTTTTTTCCACCCCTAAGAGATACCAATTCTAAAACAGCAAATTAACTGACAGTTTCAGCATAATTTTTAATAGCAATGAAGGCAATAATTCAGTAGCGGTTAACTTAAAAGCCTTGTTATCTAAACTGAATGCACACTCATTTATTGAAGAAATGAGAATTCCTGGTGTAAATGCAACAAAATTAAAAATCAGTTGATTGTCAAATATGTCCTGTCATATTTTTTTCGGCTCAATACCCAAAAAGGTGCCGCGAAAGTTTCCGCTGTGGACCTTTTAAGGCTGAACACCCTAAGAGGTATGATAACCATTTTTTAAACCCCTCAAAGGTACGATAAGCACCCCATCCTATTTATATGAGTACCCCCCGGATATAAACTTCCTTTTTTTTTTACCAATTTCAAGGTTTTCCACAATTTCAGCTCTGCTTAGTTATGTAGCAAAAATTGGAGCCTACCAGGATTTGAGGGGAAACAGTTGACCGAAAAACTCATTAAGTTCAAACTGAATGAAAATTGATGGCATTTTTATTCACAGCCAGTGATAGTGGATGATAGTTTTGCAGTCAAATGGTCAGCTTGAGTTTTAAGGTCGGCACACACAAGGGGACTAGTCCCTGCAACTAGTCCCCTGAAGAGTTTACACCAAGGGACTGGTTGCAGGGACTTGTCCCACGAACAGTTCACACTTCACATGAAGCGTTTTCAGGAACAAGTCGCAGGGATGTGAAGGGGGCAAATAGAATCTCCCGCCTCGTCAAACGAACAAAGTTTCCATTCCGCTTCAACACCCACGGATGTGGTTTATAACAGCTAGAGGTCTTTAATAGTACGGTGCTGTCTGGTCTTTGTACCGACTAGATACACCACACTCTTTCTTGGAATGCCCTCTAACGGAGCATTCAAAAAAAGCCTGCGATTGTAATGTGATCGGAATCGGGGTGAAATTTGATACAAAATACAGCTGTAAGATGTCACAACTGACCTACTCTGTCACGCAATCAATCGCTCCAGATGGTGCTTTACTTATAGTAAAACAACAATGCAAAAAATCAATGTTCTGGTGGGTACCATGGCATGGAAAAGAAATAACTAATATAAGATTTTGTTGCGGAGAAAAAAATTGTTGTCACTGTTTGAACAAAACACACAACTGGATAGTAAAACAAGTCGGTGAGGTATTAAAATGCTTGGATGTGATGTCGCCAACTGGTCGAGTGGCTCAATAGCATCTGTTCAGCAAAATTATTATGGTGTTGGGAATACAACAAAATGAAGCTTGGTTGCCAAATGAGCTAGTTAGTCAACCTTCAAGGCAGTGATTTCTAAATGATGCAGCCTTCTACGAAAACATCTTACTTCAGTGCAAGGTTTTTATGACAACTGATGACATTTGTGGCTTGGGTGTCTGGAAAACCCGAATAGCAAATAGCGACTAGTCACAAATAGCGAATAGTCCCAAATAGTGCGAATAGTGGTGAACAGTCGTGAAAAGTGGTGAATGGTGATGAATAGTTGTCAATAGTCACTGCTTTAGATCTAATATCCTGTGTTAATGAATTATCCAAATAAGAAACAGAATTTCAGTGAATTTATCACCTTTTCTTCTCTGGACTCTGGCTAGGGCTGTCCATTGCGGGCATTAAGAAAATGGAAAACACAAGGATAAGCTAATGAAGACGTATTTACGCTTTTGCAGCGGTTAAAACAGAGGAAATTATGTTTAGAAACACCTTTTGTCCTGATAAGCATCTGAGCTTTTTAGCGGGAAAATCCCATCCTACATTGCTACGAGGTTGACTGCGAGATACTGGATACCCTATTTGCTACGATTTGCCACTATTTGCCACTATTCGAGGCTGTTCGCCACTATTCACACTATATGAGACTATTTGCACTATTTGTACTATTCAGTACTTGGGACTATTCGCTGTTCGCTATTCGTGACTATTTGCTACTCGCTATTCAGGTTTTCCAGATACCCTTTGCGGCTTAGCTATATGCGAACCAGCTAACAGGAGCTTAAATACTAACAAAATAACTGAATTCGAATTTCAAAATGTTTCATAACTATGTTTCACTTCTTATTAAGTAATGTTTTATTTACCTTTTATTATTTCCACTCCATTCTTACAGTACTTCCTTGTTGAGCTCATTTGCATATTGTCACAAACAAACATTAGTTTGATGCAAACAGAGCTTTTCCCACAGAGTCCTTTACAGAGATCACTTCTTTGGCAAGCTTTAGATAACTTTGAATTCAATTGGAAAAATGCATCTCTACAAACAGTGACTTTTGAGACCCTACTGCTGAGGTATGACTTGACTAGGGGGAGTTGAAATTTGGCTCCTGGTCACATGAGATAAGCCACAGAAGTTTAGTCAATGTTGTTTTATTGTTAGAGGTTAGAACTATTCTATGTAGAAATATCATGTCATTTCCCGTAGTTTCTAGCTTGCATCAAGTGATCAAACTTGACGTGCATTTCTACTTCAAACTTGAACACTTTTCATTGTCTGACAGTTTGGTTAACATATCTCATAAACAATAGACAGTTGAACCAAACTGTTGCACATGGTTAATGTACTAATGATGTTGTACAAGTGTGCAAAGTTTCAGGGGAATCGGTGATGTGCGCTGTAGACTTCCCTGCATGGTCCTCAGGTGGACTCCCCTTTAATTGAAGTTTAATATTTGGTTGAAAGTTGAAGTTTGGTTGTCTTTGGTAACAACTCGTAAAAATCACATGACAAAGCACATCACTGAGCACATGGTTTAGACTTTGCAATTTGCCATTTTGATGAGGTTGGGGCGTTCTTTTTATGAATGGAAGTGTTCATGATCAGTCTCATGTACTGTATATTCAGGGGCAGAGAGGTCTAGAAAACCCTTGACTCGCTGAGGTTATTTGAAGGGCTAGGAGACATACCAAGTGTATGTTGAAAACCGCTCACTGGGGCTATGCCATAACTATAGAAAGGGAGAAAAGCAGTTACAAATCCAAACCAAATGTCAGCAAATCAAAGCGAAATACCAGCAAATCAAAGCCAAAAACAATTTATCAAATCTTTGCTGAGTTGAGTAGGTACCATCAAATGTATCTTAAACACGAGCAAACATGTGAGTGCAACAGTTCTATGAATGATCAGCATACCAAAAATTAAAAGTAAATTACTCAATCAGGAATGATTGTTAAGAATACCAACCGATAATCCAGCGACCTCTCATGCTTTGTACACAGCTGAAATGAAATGTAGGATGTCAAGGGGCAGGCTTGTTTCTAAGTGTAGGTCTCATTATAGAAGAAACGGTGAAAGAGACCCTCTAGAATTCCTTATAGAAAAGTTATCAGACTATTCAGAAAGACAAGAATTATTCAAGTTGTTGCCAAATCATACCTGAAGAAGTGTATTCCAAGTTCTTCTAAGTTAAAACTTGTGATGTATGAGTTTAATCGTCATCATTTCTGTGAACGATTTGGAAGATGAAAGTGTGTATTGTCCTCAAAAAAGTGCTTTGTCAGGCAAAACCTTGTACACATCTGTTGTGCGACTGAGAACATTAAAGCATAAGAAGTCTATTTTGCATGTATGTTGATGAGAGAATGGTAAAGGTGTTAAAACAGTGTCAGTTACAAACCTATCATGTAGCTCATAGGGTTCTGTCTCTAAGTGGTGACATTGAAGAGAACCCAGGTCCATTGCATCAATGCAGTGTCAATACTAATTTATCAGATAACATTCTAGCTGTTTCACTACTAGAATCTCGGTTGTCCACATTACATGTAAATAGAACTGCAGTTACTGTTGGAGGAGGAGGTTAGTGCTTTTTTCGAGCTCTATCACATCAACTCTGTGGCAATCCCAATAACCATTCTCATATGCATAGCCATGGTGTTCAGTATTTACAACATTACTCTGAACAGTTTATAGAGGGTAATGCTGACTATTCTTGGCAGGATTTTTTGAATAACATGTCATGTCATGGAACATGGGCGGATGCAATTATTATTCAAGCAGTGGCCAATTGTCTCAAGTTATCAATTCATATTGCTGAATCAAATGAAACTTTCATTCCTGTAACTGTTGTTCAGCCAATGAATATGACAAGAGGATGCACATACATTTACATTGGGCACATTAGTGAAATGCAATGTGTGTCGACAGCAGAAGAAAGAAGTTCTGATTTAAGTATAATAAACTGTGCAGTCAAATTTCAGTGGGAGACAAAGTTGTTATTGATAGAAATGAAAAATGCAGAGATTTTATCAAGGAGTACATGAAAAAGAGAAGAGGTGATACAGAATTCAGAAGAAAAGATAATGAAATTCTCAGACAAAAAAGATACAACAATATTGAACAAACTAGGGAGAAAAAGAGAAGAGCAAAATGACCAACCCAGAACATGTAAGGGAAATTGGTAAACAGTCCTTTAGAAAACGGAAAGCATAGAATCCAGAACACATAAGGGAAATTGGTAAACAGTTCTTCGGAAAACAGAAAGAAGAGAATCCAGAACACACCTGGGAAATTAACAAAAAGTCCTTTAGAAAATGGAAAGCATAGAATCCAGAATACATAAGGGAAATTCAAAAACAAACTAAAAGAAAACAGAAAGCAGAAAATCCAGAACATACGTGTAGCAGACAAACAAACGAAAATGTAGTCTCCTCCACAACCTTTTTGGGATGTCATGCAACGCTCCCCCAAAGAAATGGCTGCTCACATCCGAACAACATTCTTTTCACGAAATTAGCCAATCACCGCTTCCGTTCCATTTTCAAGAAACGTTTTCGTACCAAATTCGCTCTTTGAAACTTGTCCAATCAGAGAATGTTTTTTATCTTTCTATCCCGTCCTGGGAGATGTCACAAATGAACATACAGATTTCTGCCTTTTGTTTAGGGACGCCGAAAAATACCTGCGACGCTTGAATGAGCTTTCTATGTAGCTGAAGACTCTTCAAAGTTCAAGCTTGTTGAGAAGGAAGATATCTATTTTATCTTAATAAAGGAACCAGGAAATCAAGTAGCTTCACTAGATTTGTTGACAACAAGTTCTGAGTGCATCTCTTTCCTCCTGATTTCAATCTGTAGGAAGTGTTTAGCTCTTGATTGATGCTTGCAATTTGACATTTCCAGAAAATATATATTCTCTCATTAGCTGAACATAGCAATGAGCAGATGAAACTTTTGTACTTAGAGCTTTCATTTACATTTTTTTCGTCCATCATGATCGTAGCCTGTGACCAATAAAGTTGAAAGTTGATAGTTGATAGCCTGTGAACACTGCCTACTTTTGGCGATGTGCGTCTTGAAACAAAAGCCAGAAATCCCTCGTGTGTTTGCACCGCAGACCTTTTCGCGTGAAAGCTTATGTCATTCACACTTTGCTATTATGTGATTGGTCTGTTTAACAGAGCACAAACAAACCACAAACACAAAAGGAAAAGAATGCGGTTTGGATGTGAACAGCCGTTTCTTTGGGGGGAGTGTTGCGTGACATCCCAAAAAATGGCTGCGGAGGAGACTAATAAAAATGTTAAAGTAAGAAAAACAGTTGCCAATCTACATGCAACTGCACCACCCACTGAAATACCATTTCAAAATATGCAAAATCCATCACAACCACAGAGAAATGAAGACAATATAATTTCCATGATAAATTTACTTCACAGTAACATTTAAATGTGGCCCAGAATACATTTGCACCTGTTGTGACCAGTTGTGGTACAGGTCCTCAGTAGTGAAATGTGATGCTAACAAGTGCAAGTCTTGTGTCACTGGCTTAAAAAGTGTAAATAATATTGAATGGATTTGCACAAGTTGTGACTCAAATCTAAAGATAGGCAAGTTGCCCATCTGTCCCAAAACCAAGAAAATAAATTTTCCTGAGATACCTGAATTGTTAAATTTGACACCATTAAAAGAACAGCTAACATCTTGTATCCTATTCATGCACATCCATGAACTGCCAAGAGGTGGCTAGTTGTCTGTTCATGGAAATATTGTCAATGTACCAAGTGATGTAAATTTAACTGGGCACTGCCTGCTAAGGCTCATGAATGAATCACAGACCATTCCAATAAAACTTAAAAGATGTCTCAGCTATAAGTATCATTATCAGTTTCAGAATGCTAGACCTAAGAAAGTGTTAGATGCGGCCAAATATCTTGTAGACACAAGTGATTTACACCTTTTGCTGTTCATTTACAGAAAATATCCATTCATTTGTATCCAAGTTTGTTTCAGTATGGTTAATATACTCACATTAACACTAATATGACCTTCATTTGCGTGTAAGGAATGTTCAAAAATAACATTTGCATATGTATTAAAATTCAAAATCATCAAAAGATAAACAATACCTTCCTTTGACATTCATTGGCTGTAAAAGTATCTTCATTTTTGTCGAAATAAAATTCGTTGTCATGAAACGACAATCATGTACACTTTTGGACAATCCTTTTTCAACAAAAAACTTTCAACAGAATTTGCATGAGCACTCACAATCAATTGCATTATTATACAACCATATCCGTGAAAGTGACAACCTTTAGTACGTTGAGACAGACATTACCGTGTTTTCACCTAACGTTAAGAGGAAACAATAGCTCATTAGCGTAATTCTTTTGAACAGAGATTTTGAGCCCAATTTTCCCCGAAAATTTGATTATAGAACTACGTGTAGGGACCATATGTCCTTTTTTTAATCGTATTTTCACAATCCTCCCCTTCCAGATATAACTCAGAGGGTGCACTACAGTATACATGTGATAAAGTGACGGTTAGATTTCCCCACAAATGCCACAAAGAAATAGAATCCCATTTGAACACAGTGAAAGAATAATCAGGGCCTAAATGTGGGCAATGGTATCGTTTCATGCAAACATATTTGCCACGATGCCTCAGTAGTGAGGCATTTGAGGGATAACTTGTTCAGCAAAATTGATATTCTCTCTTCCAGAAATAAATGTTATTATGGCTGTAATGTTTGTCTCACTGCACTTAAGATTGTCACCTTGATGGATATGGTTGTATAATAATGCAATTGATTGTGAGTGCTCATGCAAATTGTGCTATTGAAAGTCTTTTGTTGAAAAAGGATTGTCCAAAAGTGTACATGATTGTCGTTTCATGACAACGAATTTTGTTTCGACAAAAATGAAAATACACTTACAGCCAATGAATCTCAAAGGAAGGTATTGTTTATCTTTTGATGATTTTGAATGTTAATGCATATGCAAGTGTTATTCTTGAATGTTCCTTACGTGCAAATGAAGGTCATATTGGTGTTAATGAGAGTATATTGACCATAATGAAACAAATTTGGACTCAAATGAATGGATATTTTCTGTAAATGAACAGCAAAAGGTGTATTTAAAAGTGAAGGCATAGAAGTGCAAAATGCATGCCTAGATAACATAAGTTTGAAGTCTAGTGCCCATGAAGACTGGAGTGAGTTTTTCCAAACTCCTGACACATCAAGTGGTGGTTTGCAAACTGAGGAAATTGTTGAAAAAGATAACACACAGGACATTATTTCCACTGCTGATATTGATAATACAGGCGATGAAAAAGGTGATAGTGACGGCTGGTGTGAACTTGATGAATGCCCTTCAGGGGTTACAGATGCACTATTCCTGGAAGCAGAGGTAGCAGAAAATGCAGCAGAATTATTTCTTTTGTACCCAGAGAAAGGAAACAAACCATTAAGAATTTTTATGGATAAATATTCTGAATATCTAAGTCTATAGCTGTAATTCTTATAACACATTTCTTCTTTCAAAACTTGACAAAACTTAGAAATGGACACCAAAAACTTTTAACAGAATAGAAACCACAGTAATTGTTTTCCATCACGGACCTGAGTCTGTGTCCTTGCAAACGTGTGTAAATTTGCATGCCACTCGTCGGCCCATTGTGAAAGACCTGTAACGCAAGTTTTGTTGTAGAGATAGAGTACTTCGACAGACCTCAATAGAAAACAATGATATTGTCTTGTTTCAACATCTCTCTTCAGAGTAGAGTACCAAGTTTATTTTAATATTATGTCCTGTCTGTATTTCTGTCGAGGAAAGTTTTCCTTTGGTTCTCAGCAAACGTGTGCACGCAGTCTATTGGCCGTTCGAATCAGAAAGGTTGAATGTTTGTTTTGAATGAACAAACATATAATTCCAGCCATTTGGAAACCTGAATCCTATCAGATACCATTGGCTGATCGAATGGCTGATTAGTTTTGTGTGAAAAAAAAGAAGCAGCAAACCTTTGCCTTAAGTTATTCTCAGCAATGGGAGTTGATGATATCAACTTGCAGGAGATTGATACTGCACACAGAGCACCGGGAAGACAACCAACAAACAAGTCCAATGCAATTATATGCAAATTTGTTAGACGCCTGACCAAAGACAGAGTAATGTCTTTATGGAGGGAGGCTTTTAATTTGTGGCCTGAGGACATAGGATTTGATGCGGAACAGACCTGCCAGATTAGAGTGTATGACCACCTGACACCAAAGACCCAAGACCTTCTCTCTCAAGCCTCTAGCTGCAAGAGAGCTTACCAGTTTAACTTTTGCTGGGCAAAGAATGGTCTTGTTTTCTGCTAAAGTCAGAGTCTTCACCTGTCATGAAATTACAATGCATTGATGATATGCGTATTCTAGAGCAAAGCCTGCGTTCTGCTCAAGACAACGACGATGGACACTTGATGAGCTAAGTACTTTATTCTTATAGGGGTCTGTTATCCTTTAGTGATGGCTTCTGATCGACAAGTCTCGAGAAAAATTAATGTGAACAGAAACCTTCTTCACGAATTACCTTATTTATGGTGTAAATATTGCTATCGCCCATGGCCTGTTCAATAACAATGCTTCAATCTCTCGCACACCTAATACTTACCTTGAGAAATTGCACAGTATATATGATCTCGACTTTTTTCTCCCTAAATACAGGCACAGATACTTCGATCAACCCCGATTCTAACATCCTTAATCAACACATTCGAAATGTGTATTATTCCCCAAATAGTTTTTATAACCACAAACGCTCTTTGCATAGCTCTCATTGTAAAAATGGTGGGTTCTCTATTTTCCACAATAATATTAGGAGCTTAAAAAGAAATCTTGAAAGTCTCCAAACTCACTTGCTTAGCGAATTAGATCTTCAGTTTAGTATAATTGCATTAACTGAAACCAGAATAACGAATTTAAAGGAAATTGATTTTAATCCAAACATTAGTGGCTATGTTTTTGAGTATGTCCCGACACCTCTGTCTGCTGGAGGTGTGGGAATT
>Ga0126339_10001481_pt1 | contig 15967 bp, 8 predicted proteins | sample OrbTmetagenome_2_FD_92532 | JGI IMG/M metagenome (GOLD analysis project Ga0126339, IMG submission 92532) | Coral microbial communities from Petempiche,Puerto Morelos, Mexico - Orbicella T R C metagenome | ecosystem: Host-associated > Invertebrates > Cnidaria > Coral | place: Petempiche,Puerto... | reverse complement strand
TTTGAAAAGTTTAGCCTAAATTTTTTCAAATTCGTTGTTTGCAATCCATGTCAATCTTCACCATCTTATTCCTTTATGGTTTATTATTGCCTCTTTGACGTTTTTCTATCTTAGTAAACTATTATTTTCAGGTTTCCTTCCATTAAAGGAGATTTTGTACATGGCCAAAAAAAAGACAAAACACCACGTGACTGGGCTCCTGTAAGCCCCCAGTCCCCCAACCCCCAGGTCAGAATGGTTAAATCCAAGACTTTGCAAGCTGCTAGAGATTATATTTTAAAGCCTTGTAAAAGGAAAACCAAGATTGACCTTAAGACCTTTAGTCTGTGAAAGCCTCTGTTTTTTAGCTCTCATTCCATGTATATGAAAAAAGAACAGAAAAACTGGATACTCTTGCAGGCTGCAAAACCACTCAATTTACTAAATTTTGACTCAATGAAATTTGATAAAATTCTGTAAGATGGCCAATTTACCATCCATCCAGTTCTGCTGTCCCTAAAAAGACCTTTTTGTTGGGCTTGCGGTATTATGTGGTGGGCTTATTTTCCCAAGAAGAGGCTGCTTATAAATCAAAGATGTTAAATTACAGAAAATTAAAAGCAACAATGTGGCATGCCAGCATACTAATCCCATTTCACTGAATATCTTTAAGGTCAATTGTTTCTAAAGCTTTCTTTCGCAAACACTGAATTAATTGAACTAATTTAATCGCAGATCTCATGCTCTTGTTACCAGAAGGAATATGGTTGAGCTTTTAATAGAAGGGAATTTTCAGCAAGAGGAGTTTGTTTGAAAAAATAAACCAAACCTGCATGAAAGACTATGTGGAATGTAAAGCAAGCTCCACTGACAGTTGTGCCAAGTAAACCCTATACCATGCTATAGTGGAGCTTTGACAATGGAAAAAATTATACTATCCTATTAATTTGACAGAGTGAAATCAAATTAAAAAATTCTAAAAAATTCCAGTTAAATCCCCCTATTCATTGAGAAAAATTCCTCATCCATGATTTTTTATCTAGAAACATTTTCTTCTAATTATAATTAACGCTTACTTGGGAAACCTTCTTTTGTATTTTATGTCGTTATATTACGCAAGTAGAAACTAATGGCATAAACTTGACAATTTGTTTCTCTTCAAATTGTTGGTATCCACTTTATTAGCAAGTCCTGCCATGCAGATAGCAGTGTCCTTGTATAAACCTTCTTATCGGAGACAAAATTCCTTTCAGAAATAACTTAGAAGTCCAAATATTTAAACACAATATTCTTGCTTATAAAATAACCCATGCTTCTGATACATCTTACATGTAAATTTATTACGTAACTGACGATGGTCACGTAACATACAATTTTGAGATTTTAGAAACAAGTGCAGTGAAGACTGTGGCCCTTCGTAATATTTTACTGATTAGGGTGGCACATTTGACAAGTGATTAAGGTTGAAACACTCGCGGATTTCCGTCAATTTCGCAGAAATCCGTGAACGTAAGTTCGAAGACTGCACCACCTTGTTGGCCAGAGCCAGCACATATTGCAGTTAGATGTACCCTTCGTGGCGACAGAAGACAATTTCTGGAAAATTCGTCCTTTACATTTTAAGTAGCATGTATGAACTACCCAAAACTCTTCGTCGAAACCAATATTTAAGTTGGGGCGGGGAGGAAAGCACTTGTAGATCGTCACTACTTATACAGCTGCGATGGGGTCAAACAGGTTGAATAAATATGGGAACACTAGACCATATCAACGAGTTCCATCTTTTGTCACATTGTGCTCCTAAATAATAACTCGTTGGCCCTCCCGCTATGCATAATGTTGTTAAAAGCGAAAGTTACGCTTCACGTGCTTTGGCCATCACGTTTTCGAAACTTCTCGAGGATCTTGAACCCGTTTTTGAGGTGAAACAGATGTTATCGCAAAATTAATTAACGCGATAAAAACAAGGTATTCGAAGCGTGCGCGCATTCACGAGTTGGCATATTCAGGCGTTATAAGTCGTCTTCTTCTTTAATTTTGCTCTTTAATTGCGTTAAAAGATCGTGGATTGATTCCATAGCGATATTCTTTGCTTGTTGAAGCCATCGTATTCCAACGGCGTTGATTCGGTTCAGTTCCGCTAAAGTTGCGACGAGTAAGCCTCTTAGCACTATGAACTCGCGACTGTCCTTGCCTCCTGAGAATTGTTTCACTTGGGTTTGTAAGTCTGAAACGCGACCCGATATCGATTGAATCGCAGAAAAAGAGCCAATGCTGTCAAACAGGGCGTCTGTATCAACGTCTGAAGAACTTTCAAACGCCCCAAAGGAGTTTGAACTTGCTCCTGATGACGCACTATTTCCTTCGTTTGAGGTGGCCGTTGACGTTGGTTGTGTCACTTCCGGTAAATCCGAGAATAAAATAACACGTTCTTTTGTGTGGTTCTGTGAGTTTTCCTGCTTCTCCTTCGATGGGAATGCTTCTTGATCTCTCTCGTCTTTAGATAGTTTAAAAAGGTGGGTGACATCACTCGGTTCAGGGCTGAATGCGGTCTCCATATCTTCCTCGCATAGCGAGCACTTACAGTTCAGAGCATGTCCTCTAGAATTGTACTTGCTTTGAACATTTCTTTTCTCTTCAAACTGCTGATACCAAGGCTTATTCCACTCTATTTGCCACGAAGGGATTTCATAATTCGACGAAGTAAACTGTGGAAGTCTGTCTCTATCGCTACCGGACGCCATGTTTTTGAATTTTATAAAATAAAAACACGAAATAAAACGATGTCGTATGCTAACAGACACGTGTATACCCTCGCAGCTCACGCGTATCAAATCTAAATTATTTTCTAGAAGACAAACCGGCGGCAAAGAAACAAATAAACCTTACAAAGGACAATTACAGTTCGAGAACGTTCAGCAATAGTGACCACAGCGGCTCGTGTGTTGTGGCATCCAGCTGGGAACAGATTGGCAGAGAAATATAACTCGGGTAGGGAAAGTAAAAATTGTCAGTTTACTTTCAGGAGTAAATAAACAGCCATTTTCCCCTTAGACATCAAAATAAGACCCTTTTTCTTTTTTAAACTTATATTTTTAGAGCTTTGGGATAGTTTTTCTAGACATAAAGTTATTTAAGGTGCAAATATATTAATCTGTGACCACGGACACGAACCCGTGCACTCCCCGGCTCGTCCAAATAGTTTCTTTTACGGGCGGTTGCATAGCGATTACTGTTTCTAGAACCTTCGATTGACTCTCGGGCAATGAAGACAATTCAGTTGGCGAAGGATTTCGAAACGGCTTAGTGTTCAGACTTTTCCGCTGAGAGTTGCACTTCTGATTAACTGCCATTCAGTTGAAAGAAAAAAGGTGATTTAATTTCCCGGTAGCCTAGTTTAGAGCGAGTAGACGACGTATATGGGGAGAGATTTCTATTCCGTTCTTGGTGTTCCTCGAAATGCCCCGTCCGAAGACATCAAGAAAGCTTACAAAAGGCAAGCTCTTCTATTTCACCCCGACAAGAACAAAAGCCCAGGAGCGGAGGAACAGTTCAAGAAAATATCTGAGGCTTACTCGGTCTTAATAGACCCTGACAAACGACAAATATTCAATGCTTATGGCGAAGAGGGGCTGAAGAACGAAGGCGGCTTTGGTTTTGGTTACTTCCCGGATCCTGTGAACATTTTCCGCGACGTTTTTGGTGACGATCCCGAATTTGCATTCACAGGTTTGTTATTTTTTTTTTGTCGCTTTGCTTATAATTTCCAACCTTCGTTTGCCTTAGATGGCTTTAAGTCGCCCATTTTCCGGGCTTCCAAATGATATCTTCAGGGATGGACCGATTTATAGGCTAACTCGAGTGCTATAAACGTTCACTGAATTCAGCAACTGTTACATTGTACCAAGAGCTTAGCTTAGTTAAGGCTTCACTTTTCTAGTCTCGGTTAGGTCAGATGTACTTTGGGTCTAGTTTAAATCTCTGAATTTGTCCTTCTAATAAATACATATTACAGAAAAGCTCCGTCATGAAACTCTTGAAAGGATATCTGCTGTCCGTTTTTCTAGAAACTTCTATTTTCGATCATGTTTATATTGGATGAGTTTTGAACCAGTAACATTGCGATTTTAAAGCCTGTGGCTAACTTTTATTCATTTAGGTCGTGTCGAGTATTAAAATTTATTGAAATTGAGGGGAAAAAAAATCAGATCCAAGAGTAGGACGAATTGGTCGAATTTTGGCGATCAAAACAAAAGGCTGTTTGGCTTTTCAATGGCCGGCTTTGTAGCTTGCGGATTAGCATTTTAATCTGCATGGAATCGTCACTTTCACGCACTTTCTTGGTTTAACACCGGTATTAAGGTATACTGCCAGGTCATTGTCAAACGAACGTATTACTATTAATTTTCTAACAAAAGAGATCATTGCGAAAAATCGGTGATGTGGAACACTATCCCGTAGTCGTACTCATCTGTTTTGGATTGTTTACTCACAAATATAGTTGCTTTCTTGAAATTTTTGGACGTAGCTAGTAAATTGAACACTTAATTGATTTTGACTATAAATTCATGGCTTCCATCACAAATTTGGTCGCTACACACTTTGCGTGCTTGTCGTTTTTCATGCATATCCAATTTTTCTGGAATTTTCTGTCCGCTAACATGCATTTTTTTGTTTGGCTGTTCGCTTTATTTGTCAAAGGAAAAACAAATCTCTTTGAATTTGGCACTCTTTTAAACTTTTGCCATAATCTAGTTTTGAATTGGTATGCTTCTGAAATCCTGTTTTTTAAATAATTTGTATGATATCTCTCATTTCTACCATAGCTTTGTAATTGTTTCAGTGATACAATCTATGAAGGGGTGTGAAAAAAATAATACACCTTTCAACGATCCCTTGTTACAACCTTCCTCCCTCTCAAAATTTTAGGTTAAAAATTATGATCCACTTGTGAATTATGATAGTTGTTACACCATTTTAGTAAAATGAGAGAAAACATCGAGCAAATTTCAAGTGATTGTCATGAACATTTTGTTATGATAATGAACTGTCAACTGAATAAATAACTTCCTTATTCTGGAACCTTCCATTTTTTCTGGGGCTTAAAGCATGTTTCAGCTTGCACAGGACAATAATTGCACTGCATGCAGTTCAAGTCACTGTTCATTTTTTAGTTCCTGAAAGACATTATAGTCTTCAGGAAAGTGCTTTTTACAGTTAAAACAGTTCAGTCAGTTCAATGAGAGATTGATTCTCTCTGTCCCTTCTGTAGATCCCTGTCGGAATAATAAGATCAGCTAGTGTTACGACAAATCCACTTTGTCCTTGAGTGTTTTTATATTTGCAAATCTTTGTACATGTATGGCATGATGCTGCAAGATGGGTATTTAAACCAATGAATTGTAAGCAATATTATGATTTTAACTAGAACAGTCTTTTTTTGTTTCCATATCTAGTGTTAGAACTTAACTGTTCAATTAATAGTAGTTGCCTTATCTTTGTTTTCCTGCAGCGATAATTTTAGTCCATACTTCCTGTGTTTCATCACTCAGAACCTAAAAGCTGAAAGTCTACAGGCTTTTTCAGTTACTACAGCTTGTAACTTCATAGCACCAATTAATTGATTGTATATTTTTTCTTCAACAGACTTCTTTGACGGCTTTACCTCAGAGTTTGACCGCATGTTTTCTACCTCACGGTTTTCTTCGTGCTCAACTGGCTTCAAACGTTTTGGTGATGATGATTTTGACTTTCCCTCTCCAGATCCATCTAAAAAACAAACTGTACAGGATCCTGCCATCGAGACAAACATCCAAGTGAGTCTCGAAGAACTTGCAATTGGTTGCACAAGAAGACTGAAAATAAGCAGGCAGGTCTTAACCCCAGGTGGAGGGACCTCTCGCGAAGAAAAAATTCTTGCGATAGAAATAAAACCAGGCTGGAAAGCAGGAACGAAAGTAACTTTTGAGCGACATGGTGACCAAAAGCCAGGAGTAATACCTGCGGACCTTATATTTGTTATCGGGGACAAACCACACCAGTACTTTAAAAGAGATGCTGATAACAATCTACTTTATACTACAAAAGTTAGTCTGCGTGATGCCCTCATTGGCTGCATCCTACCTATTCCAACCATTGATGGGAAAGTATTATCTGTACAATTAAATGAAGTCATACAGCCAGGAGCGCAGAAAAGAATTCCTGGTGAAGGTCTTCCTCTGCCAAAATGTCCTGGAAAAAGGGGTGACATGATAGTGACTTTTGATGTAGAAATGCCAACAAATTTGTCAATGGAACAGAGACAGCATCTGGCGAATTTAGTATGATAAGACTTGTAATATGTTAGATGTTATTTGAACAATACTTGAATGATTCCTCAAAGTGGCTGGAGCAACCACTCTATTTTACTCAATATTGAGGATGGTGTGAGAGACAACTCATGAACGGCATTACACTGCACTGTCAAGTTTGTCAAAGTGGTGGTACAGTATACATCTTGTCAGTGTTATATTTTCCAAATGGTATTTTTATGTGCTTCCATGTATTAAAGTGTGACCCTGTGTTCAGTAACAAATTTTACAGTTTCATCTATTTGAGTTTAAAGGTGGAATACATTTATTATTCCATTTTGAACTGTGCTAAAGTTTCTCTTTGTATATACAAAAACTATTGTCTTTTTTCCATGAACAATTTGTCAGTTTTAATTCAACTTGACAACCATGCAGTTTGTTGTAGCTTTTTAATTTGATCAAGTTCTTTACAGAAAGTGTATTTTAACAGTTTTAGTCAAATTTGTGTTTTGTAGCCAGTGGAAGGGATAAATACATATATAAAGAGAGACAGGACATTGAAATTTTAAAGGATAGAAGTTGCGTGATCACAATAATTATTGTTCCTTTGACAAGCAACTCGGCATTTATGCAAAGGCGAAACCGTAATTTATAGAAAGGGTATGATAAGTCGACAAGGCCATTGCTGCTAGCTGCGTTTTGAACACTGATAGGGTCAAGGAATAGGGCTTCACTGTATAGAAATAATATATACATATATTTATCAATATTGATTGATGATTTGTAGAAAATCTGAAAATTAATATTCGTGGGAAAAGCGGGTTGTACAAATATCTTATCCAAAGTAGTTATTAATGTGGCATAGATTGCATATTTGCAAAATGCCAATAGGTATTGCTGTATAGTAAAGTGTGTGAAAATGGAATTTCTAGTGCAATATTTTGCATCACAACTCCTCTCATTATTACTAGATCAATCTGACATCCATAACAGGGTTTGCGCTTTCCTGAATTCCTGGGAAACTGCTGAGATTTTATAGTTATTATAAAATAGCAAATGAAATTGCTATCATAAACTTTACCGCAAACACTTAATAGGTCAGTTGATAGAAGAGCATAATTTTTTTATACATTTACAACATAACATTTCTGAGTTCTGGGTCAGACTTGAAAATTTTATATTTGTACCCTGGAACACTCTTGGAATTCCATTTCAAATCTGACTATTGCAAACTGTGCTATTAGCTGTGAAAAGATCTAGGTGTCTTGTTTTGCAGCTTAGCACGTTTTCAAAGTAACAAGAAAATTACTCCAGTTAATAGAAATCTAGATTTGGTTTGATTTGTAAGTAACATTATGTTTTCCAGTTCTGCTTGGTGTTTTCCAGCAGCCAAACTGAGTTTTCAGTTTTAATATGTAACAATGCATGTACACAATAACTGCATTTGCATAAATAAATTATACTTAAATTATTTTGTAGAAAAAATAGTCTGAGCTTGTTATGTGTGGTGTTAAAAGTGGTGAACTCAAAAGAAGCCATGTTTTCAAAGTTAGGCACAATTTCTCCTTTATGCTACTGCAAATTACAGTTTGACCTCAAAGTTGTAGAAGATCATACCAATCTTACACCCTTCTTACCCTCTCTGCCTAGTCCCATTTGAGAGGATAGGGTATTGCCACATGAAAGTAATTTATGGTTGATTTAGAGGAGTGCCAATTCCATTAACGTGTGTTCCCCTCCCTTTTCGACCCTCTCTCAACACAGCCACTTTTGCGCATTTATTTTGGATCTAGTTGCTCCTGGCTTTAAAGTATTTTCTGTGCCTGAACTAGGGTCAAATCAATGTCTCTTGGCTGGCAATAGAGTGTTATTCAGCCAAAGGGAAGGGGACTCCAATATGAATATGAGAAGAACATTTATCCAAAATTTCCAGCAGGCCAGTGGCATAGTAGGCCATGGTGAGTAAATTTTAGAAGAAATGTGACTAGCAGTCTGGCCAAGCGCAAGTGTAAGTTGAGTCAAGTAATTGACAAAAATAATAAAAACACTGAGTGAATTTCCTGAAGCAGGCTTGGCCCAGGGAAAAGAACCCTAAGAGGTCCCATATTATGAAGTAAGTGCCAAAAAATGAAATGGCAGGGGAGGGGACATATTGACACTTGTCTGTATACAGGGCTGCTGCTGACACCCTCCATTTCTAGGAATAGGACTGGGTGGAATTAGAGGATACCTACAAACCTAAAGTACTTTCTCATCCTGAAATTTATTTCAAGATATTTTATTTGATTTGACTGACCACCTTCCAAAGACTGGTGAATGTCTGTGATCTCAGCTTGCTGAAGACTGTTACATTTAATGATGGGTCTGTTTGGTATTGGCACAGACCCTGTCCAGAAGGAGGCACAGGGATGTAATTGTTATCCAAGCATGTGGAACTCTGGATCGAGCAGTCCAGATTTGAGCTTGAAGGCCAGGATCATTGCAATGTGTACTTGGTCAGTTCTCTACTTTGACAGTGCCACTCTCCACCCTGGGGCCCATTTCTCAAAGGTCCTGAAATGTTTTCACACCCAGAAAGCCCTAGCAAAATCTCAAACCTTATGATTACAGAGCTGTTTTATTCGCATATTCTTAGTATGAAAAGAGGTTCTCTTCATACAAGAAGTTCCAGGCGTATGCAACTCTCTGTTTGTAAAAACACATTAACTAAAGCTGGCTTTTCGGGCCGAAAAGTTTCCAGGGCTTTTGAGAAACGGACCCCAGGATTATAAATGGTTACTGGCGTTACTCCTGGCATGGACTATCTTCCAGTCCAGGGGGAGGGGGGTAGAAATACTCCTAGCCTTTTAATGCCACAGAAACTGACCCAAATTAGGCCCAACACAGACTTTAAAGACTCAGTCTAATACAGACTTGTACAAATTGTACACCCAGTTCAGGGCAGCAACACCAAAACCCATACCCTGTCAGGTGGCTTGTCCAACATCAGAGTGCATCATATAAGGGAATATCCTACTCAGGAATGGTACATACCAAGAAGAGAATATAAGTGGTACCAAAAAGTAATCTTTAATTTTGCCACCCACCTCCCCCCATCTCCACTCCCTTGCTTTAGTATACCCATGCTTTATCTTTTTTTATCTTGTATAAAAGTTTATAAGTTTTATTTTTTAGGGTTTGTCTTGGCACACCCCATCTGGAGTAGGTTTTTTTGCCAGGGTTTTTTTACACCCTCCTCAGCTGAAACAGCAAAATGTACCAATTATTACAGTTTGGTCACAAAAATGTGTCAAGTGTTCCTAGTTGGCTATTGACCCCAATTATGATCTCATAATTTGTCATGAGCAGGGGGATATGAGAGGATGAGCTCCCGGGCAGGTGCTCCCCAAAGTTTTTGGCAGGGGTTACTTAGGGCTGTCAATAATGGTCGTGATGCATTACACCTGTTAAGTCTGAGTGTGGTTGATGGGCCCTTAATGCTACTGGTGAACTTGCTAAATGTTTGGAAAAATAGAAAAACGATCTCTGGTTAAAAATTTGTTTAAAATGAGCTTTCGACTACCAGTCTGTAGTCTTCAATGAGGGCTAAATGTTGATGCAGAAAAATACTAGTTCCTGGTAAACAAAATATGCAATGCCAATCCAGAGTAAAAAAATTCCCAATTTAAGACCAAAATGATCAAAATCCATGCCCCTTTTCAGGTCAAAATGGCTTAAAAACTATACACTTTGGGCCGCACATACCTATATAGACTGTACAAGGGAGAACCCCTCCCCATCCCCCAGGATGAGCTCTTAAAAATAGAGGAAGTAAATTGTGTAAAGTACTTACGATATTATTTAAATTCATTAACTATTAAACGATTGCCAAGTTCAGGCCAATAATACTAAAATGAGGAAATGGGAACATAAGTATGTACTAGAGAAAGGGCCAGAGTCACAGAAATGAGTTTTACTTCTGTACTTCAAGTGAGAACCCTTCATCTGACTCCCAGAGTCAAAGTAAATGCAAGTCAGTTAATTCAGCTTTTGAACAGTATATCATCCATGTTTTGATGGGCTTCCTGTTTTTCACTGACTTGCAAGTTGACAACTCTTCAGTAAGTGACAGGATAAATGGGGGCTTAGTCTAACCATGTCTCACTTTCCTTCCTGGGGCAAAAGGTGAAGTTTAGGAAACAAAAGACATCTGAGATACCTTTTCTTTGAGGCTTCAGAGAGATGATAATGGGTGGGTCCAGGAAATATGTGTACCCAGTGAAGCCAAAATCATAATTTGGAAATTCAAAGGGGGCAGGGAGGGGGTTACATGCAATAATTTTTAAAGGAAAGCATAGAGTCGACAGATGAGGTGTTCAAAAGTCTCATGTGGGAGGGGTATAGATATTTTCTGAAAACAAATATGAATTTTACAGAAACAAAATTTAGAATTAATTCTACAACAAACTTAAAGATAATTTCCCTGAAGTAAAGGAATAAAGATTAAGCTTTAGGTCTGAATACCTCAGACCTCAGTTTCCTTCCTGGTTTTGAAAGCTGGAAAAGACAGAAGGAAATGGGAGTTGCCTACACTTAGGTTTAAATATCGAAAGACTCCTGGAGAGGATTAACCTGTACAAATTTCAAGACCAATTCACAAGCTGCCATTTATGTACAAAAGCTGTCATACCAAAGTTTAGCTCAAATATAACCCCTTGCTCGCTCAGGATTGGCAGAGAAGATTGTGAAAGCCTGCCCATCAATCAATACTCAAGGATTTGCAAAAGAACAGACCTTTCATGTCAAATTTAAGAAACGAAAATATTTTTAATGTAATCAGACTCTTGATATTACTACATGGACATAATATATGTTTAGAAATATATTATTAGAAACCAAAAGAAGCTCTTGGCCATTTTTAAAATACTATATTACAGGTACATGAATAAATTATTTACCATGTAGGAAAAAATTCAAATGATATCTTTTTCTTTCATCTTGGTAATATATCCAGTAAAATGTCTCTCTGAGCGGAAGATAGTTCATCTGGAAAACGAATGTCATATTTGACAATCAAGTCACCTCGCTTGGTGAGATTTTTGGGCAAGGGAAGGCCTTCTCCATGAATGCGCTCGGTTGAATCTGGATTTACAATGCTGTTTAATCTTAGTCCCAATTTTCGTCCGTCAAGAGTAGGAACTTCGGCTTGTCCTCCAGCCAGGGCATCTCTTAATGAAATCTTTGCAGTGTAGATTATATTGTTGTTGGAGTCCCGCGTGAACTGGCTGTGTGTTTTATCTTTGACAATGAACACAACATCGGCCGGGACGACTCCAGGTTTGCGATCGCCTTCCTTCGGGAAAGTTATTTTTGTTCCTGCTTTCCATCCTGGTTTGACGTTCACCGTCAGTATTTTCTCTTCTTTTCTGGAAATACCACGCCCGTCGAGAACTTTCCGAGATATTTTCATCTTTTTCGTGCAGCCACTCAGCAGTTCCTCCAGACTCACGAACAGATCTTTCTCGATTGCTTCATCCTGGACTTTTTGTTTCTTTGTTTGTGGGGCCATGCCATCGAAGTCGCACATGAAATTTCCCATCCCATTTGCTCTCTGGCCTGGCTTTCTACCTCTGCTATCATTGAAGAAGCTAAAACCCCCAAGGCCGCCAATGATGTCGGCAAATTCGTCGTCGTCTCCGAAGGCTCGGGCGAAGGTGTCGCGTGCATTTCCACTCGTGAACACAAATGTTCTTGCGAATCCTGGTCCTCCGCTACCAAAATTCATGTTCATCCCATTGCCTCCACTCGGTGGAGCACCGTGAAGTCCTTCTTCACCGTACTTATCGAAGATATCTCTCTTTTCCTTATTACTGAGGATATCATAAGCTTCGGAAATTTCTTTGAATTTGTCTTCTGCTCCCGCACTCTTGTTCTTGTCTGGGTGCCACTTCAAAGCAAGCTTTCGGTAGGCTTTCTTGATTTCGTCGTCCTTAGCTGTTTTAGGAACGCCAAGGATTTTATAGTAATCTCTTCCCATGGTTTCGCCTATAACTCAGCGCTATGCAATCTTAAAACTTCAATGACGTGAACTAGCTATCTAAGACAAGTGCTTTATATATAAAATTCTCGTCACATGCGCCGAATGCTCTGGAAAGTGCCTTCAAAACAAACCTTTTAGGGGAGGGGAGGGCATTTTGTCCCACTCGATGAAGCTTGTTTTCAGCGCCATTTTTCCACCGATAAAATTTAAGAACCTGATTTAAAACCCTTTTCCTCGCTCCCTTAATTCTCTGAATAAAATAGTTAATATGACTTATGCAAAATCTTGCCGGATTATAACGCAATGACTTTGAGAACAAGCGAACCTCTGTACCCTCCCCTGAGAAGATCCGAGAAATTTCGAGGGTTTTCCCGAAGGTTCTAAAAGTTTCTACAGAAGCACATTTTATAATAGAAGTGACCACTTTCTAGCGTCTTCATCACGTTTCTAGAAATAGTGCTTGATTGCCTATAAAAGAAACTGAATCCTGCATAGCATCATTTTGGTATAAAACATTCACTGAAGAAGAAACAACAAGACTGAGAAGAACATTGAAGATGCGGGGAGACCTTTTCGGAGATCCTCGGGCCGGCAGTTTTCCACGCGTTCAAGCGACTGGAAATCCCTTCGACGGTTTTGGTGGGTTTTACGGAGAAAGACCTCGTTCGTTTTGGGAAGATCCCGTTTATTTTCCATCTGAGAAGCCAAGAAGAGTTTCCAACCGGAAGAAAACGAGACGGGTAGTAGAAGAAGATCGACAATCAGACGGCGAAACAATCATCCCCACGCGATTCTTGCACAGGGAAAAACCCTGGGACAAGAAAGTGAAAAAAGACGGAAAACAAACTTGTCCGTCACAGCTAAAGTTATCACAACACGCCAGGGATGTTCCCATTCCTATAGAGATTCGGTTTGGAGAAGAAAATGGTCTGAACGAGGGGTTCGCGGAAACTTCTCTCGAGGAGGTGCATTGGGATGACAGCAAGCAACTTTCAAGAGATCAGACTTCATCTGTTGAACCTCGATGTACAGAGAAAGAGGAGAAAGGTGCATCAGACATAAATCAAACAACTGCTATTGCGGATGACTCTCAACTTGAAACAAAAACCGCCGAGAAACAGAAGTTCGACGAAATCGAGAGTGTATTAGCAAAAGCGAAGGAACTTATCCCACGAGTTGAAGCTTTCAAAGGATCGAAGCAAGATAAAGAATATTTGTACTTGGAAGAACACTTAACTCGTTGCCTTCTTAGTTTAGATTTAGTCGAAACAGATGGACAAGGAAAGTTGAAATCTGCTCGCAGAGCGGCGGTGAAGGAGATTTTGTCCATTGGCAATGATTTAGAAGCGCGTGTCCCTGAGAAATTAGATAATTAACTAAAATATATTTTTTTAATTTTGTACAAAAGCTTTTCAAGGTTGTTTAGAACTTTCCCTGATCGTGTGAATAAAATGTCTGATCATCCAAATATAAAATAGTAGAATAAAAGTACTTTTATTATTTTAGTATCGAGAGCATCATAGTTTTATTGGGTAGGGACACTGAGAAGAGTCCTAAACATAATTATGCAAAGATAAAAATACATTTAGTCACGCAACGCTGTTTGATTATTAGTCCCTTCTCGACGACAAGAGAAGACTACATTGTACCTTTGTGTCACGTTTGGAGAGATAAAAAAGCGAATGCAACTTAAGATTCCCATTTCATTTTCATTTTCTGAACTTTAGCAGAAAAAATTGTTGCTATGAAATCTCGTGAAAAGCACGAACATGGTGTTACCTTTTCTTGGAAGTACTCCCATATCCTGATGAGGTCGACCTCCTCAATGATTTCTACGAAAAATCCGCTCTTTTTCCAAGACACGAAACATCTCAGTGCGAGTTAGCGTGTTGAAAGCCTGATTCAAGCGCGTGCCAAGCTTAAAGCCGAATTCCTGTCCGGAAATTGAAACTTGTAAAATCTATAAACATTGATGATATTCTTTAACCCCTGTGATGCAATACTCTCTCTGATGAAATCTGCAGTTCTGAAAACCATCGCAACTCTTGCAGATAACTGGCGATGTATGTATGAGATAAGTCTTCAGAATGGAAATTAATGATGGAAATTTTCACTGTATACTTATTTCTGTTTCTCTGTGCGACGATTTATAATTACGATCGAAACGTTTCAGAGGTTTAGAGTGGTTTAAGGAGGAACTAAAATATTAACTTCCTTTGAGGATTGAATATCAACTACTGCCTGTCGAAAAATTACTGCAGCTTATCAAGTCATGTATGAAGTTATCCAAGCGTGAGAGTTTTATTCTTTCCCTCAGATGAACTGTATCTGGCCTTTGTTTTGTACAAGAATAGCCCACCATTTACGTTTAAGTTTCTCGAGAGAAATATTTTCCTTAAAGGAAACTGAACAATGAACGACTTCCTGCGCTTGGGAACCTCTCTCGTTAGCTGATAACAATGTAAATAAACTTTTCTACTGATTTGCTATCACCAAAAACATCCGCTATTTCTGTTCGCTTTTTCGTTCACGCAAAACAGCTCTTTCGTTGTGGTTAAAGGATCTATCGTTTTCCATACAACGGGAAATGTTTTTTTTTTTTTTTTTAATTTTTTTTTTTGCTGTATCTCCAATTCGCTTAGCACGCTTTTCATTCCCAACTTGAGTGAATATGCCATCCAGTACCGACACATTTTCTTTGTTTCACCGGGAATTAGATTTAATACTGGAAGGCAGGTTTTCATTTTTGAAAAATGTTGATGGAAAACAAAAGCAGCAGTGGTAAACATTTGTGACAGTTCGCCCAATCTTCGTTTTTTCTGTTGCATAACCGAAATTTCTCGAAGTATTTATTTAAAGCATTGGCGACCTGGTCCCAGTGATTTTGACTCATTTTTTCCCCACAGCAATTTCTATTTTTTATTGATTTGCCGTATTTTCAATCGCGCAAACGATATTTTTCGTGATTTTTACATCTCTTGCAAAGTGCCTGAAGTAGATTATTATGCAAATTTACAAGTTCAATAAACCCCATCATCTTCCGCGGTTGGCTCCACTGGTTATATACTTACAATTGTGAAGCAATTTCTAAGCAGCTGAGCTTTTCGCTCTCTGGCATACAATAACTGTAAAATAATGTATTTGAGGTTCGTAACACCTTGCAGTTACCCTATTTAATATTACTCTTCTGCTTTCCAATTTCCTCTGCGGGTCGGCTATATGACATGACGAAACTATGCTAAGATCGAGGAAGTCTTAAGCATAATTGTTGACAGACTAGTAATATTAAAATGCAAAATATCTCACACACGTATGAACGCTAAATCAGCTCTCGCAGAAAAAATCCGTCGTTTCAGGATTCTCAGGGGTATCTCTTGTGAGTACCCCTCTGCGATGAAGTTCCCGCTTTCGCTTAGAGTCTTCTTGCTGTAATACCGAGTCTACTATTGGGTAGACTACTTGCAAATGAGGGGCTGGCACAGGTAACGCAAGCCTCGTTTGATCATTAACATTTCCAGGAAAGTTTGGCAGCCCCGCTTGCGAGTAAGTAGGTAGGTTAAGCGCTCTCCCTTCTTTTCTCTCACGCATTAACACCATTTCTTTATCCTTCCTTTCTCGCTCGAATGCGTTCTTATATAAGTCCACTTCACGGGTAAGTGTCGATATGAGCTCTTGGCAG
>Ga0126339_10001480_pt1 | contig 15967 bp, 8 predicted proteins | sample OrbTmetagenome_2_FD_92532 | JGI IMG/M metagenome (GOLD analysis project Ga0126339, IMG submission 92532) | Coral microbial communities from Petempiche,Puerto Morelos, Mexico - Orbicella T R C metagenome | ecosystem: Host-associated > Invertebrates > Cnidaria > Coral | place: Petempiche,Puerto... | reverse complement strand
TGTTTATATTTTCACTTTGAAGAGGGAGTGTTTTGTTTTTCTTTTTTTTTTTTTTTTCCTTGGGCCTCTTTTTAAGCTGTTTTTTTTTTTTTTTTTTTGCAGTTCTAGCATGAGGGTCTGTATGGGGTTCGTTCGCGTACGTTTCATTTACATACTTATTTCCTCTTATCTCGCGCGCGCCTGGGCCGCCTGTGGATGTACAAGTCAGATACCAAGTAGATCTCATGGATCTTGGAAAGCGTGGAAGAGTAAAATACCAAGGAATTGTGTATCGACATGTTTTGTCAGTGATGGACGTATTCGGCAGGTTCATTTGGCTTAGACCTCTTAAAAGCAAACATAGTAAAGAAATTGCGTCTGAATTAAAAAGGTCAAGGTTCTGAGTTTAAAGGAGATGTGAAACGACTTTGCCGTAAAATGTAAGTGAAAATGATATACAGTCGTCCGTACCATCCACAGTCTCACGGGAAAGTAGAAAGAAGCCACCGCGCTCTACGTTTTGAAGATGGAGTATGACCTTCTAAAACTGGAAAAGAAAGTTCTTAACTGGGCCAAAGCACTGCCTCAATATCAGAAAATTTTAAATGAGGATCCATAGACGTTCTGCAGTACAAATCTCCGTTTGAAATATATTTCGCACGCAAGCCTTGTAACAACCATAACCGAGATCTAGAAAGTGAAGACTTAATAAGCGACGAATTGGCGGAAACTGCTGCCAACTGCAAGCCAAGCGACAAGGATAGGAAACGTCGTTTCAGATATGCAAAGGATCTGAGGTAAGTTGCCTATGCTGCGACTGAACGTTACCATCGAAGAATGGTTAACGCCCACCTAAAATCCAATCCCCCATCACGATACGGAATTGGGGAGAAAGTTCACTTCCGACTGGCTAAAAAGGGTATATCTAAGTCCTTCCGAAAACAACAAGTTGTTGAAGGTCTAGTAGAAAAGAGAAATCTAAAGCAATACTCATATAAAGTTTTGTTTATTTCACCGTCATCGGGAAGGCGTGAACGACGGTGGTTCAGTGTGGTTGACAAAACAAGCTTGACATTAGGAGAAGAAAAGTTGAAGCAAAAAGCGGCAACGATTGACAAGCAGAAAAATTGCTAATTCCAATGGAAAGCGATGACTACCTGAAGAAAACAGAAGATCAGGGATCTGAACTAGTTCACAATCCTCCAGGAAACGGTAACTGCCAGTTTGCAGCTTTCACGCATATGAACTTCGTTTGTTAGGCATCTCAAGATCTGCAGAGACATTGCGTAAGGAACTTATAACTGAGATATCTAAAAACACATCCACTAGGTGAAGATGGCTTTCCTTTGTCTGAGTGGAATCCACACTTTCAATCATGGCCAGATTATCTTGTCCACATGGCTCAGGATCATACGTTTGGTGATCAGTTGACATTGTTTGCTGCCGCTAACTTATTCAATGTAAATATAAAAATTGTTTCATTCCTTGGTCCTGGTGCTAGTCGTGGTTTCCAACTCACGTCAAGCATTCCAATAGCAACACTATTCCTCGGTCATTTTGCTGAAAACCACGGTGAACACAATATCGCCCTTAACAGTCTGAGTGACGAAGATAATGATGAAATGCCTGCTAAGAGTGTCAATTACGTACACTGAAGAGAAAACCACAACGGAATTGATGATAATGAGGAACACAATGACGATGAGATTGCTGAAAACGCTACGACCCAAGCCGAAGAGATGCGTGAAATGGAATATGATAATGATGATAATGACATGTTTGCTGACAGCGCTGCCAGTCAGGCTGTATAGGGAGACGTCAAACAAGGAGAAGGTGAATGCGATAATTATGATGACGATGAAGCCCCCATGCAAGCGACTTCCAAATGAAGTGCTGGACAAAATTATAACCTTTGCATCTTTGCATTAACCGGGACTGAATTAAGTGTTATCACTACCTTTAGTTCTCTTTCTCAGCTCAGTGATCGCAAGTCTCGCAAGTCGTTATATCTGTCACCTCCCACGAGTCAGCTACAGCCACAAGGACATTCGAAGTAAAAGCTTCCTTAGCATGCGTAAACTATGTAAAGGATTTGGCCCGTGCAGTGGACTTGTCCTGGCTCTTAAAAAGATAATAGGAAGTCCCAAATGGATCAATGCATGGGTCGAGCTACAGTTTACAGGAGTTGGAACTTGGAGGTATGTCACCAATATATGGTGGAAAGGACGAGAGTAAACGTAAAGAAAAACACATACTTGTTTGATGAAAAAATCATGTTGTGTTGTAATATTCATAAAGGAATCAGTGAGACAAGTTAGCTGAAGGTCCTCAATTTTGTTTTTTTGTTTTTTTTTCTAGTACTGGTAGTACTAATTCTTTACTCGCCATCTTTGTTGTTCGATACGTATTAATGTTACATTACCTGATCCATTATGTTCTCAGAAATATGACACTTCGGCATGCGATCCATGTGTCCAAACATTTTAAGACATTCGTTGAAATTCATACCTTCTATTGTTAATCATAAACTCAAGGTCTGTTGATGTTGACTCCTATAAAGTAAGACATGCAATAAAGATAACGTGAAATTGTGACGCACCTCTGTGGCATTTGAATATTAAAGAACATTAATTGCAATAGCCAATGACTTAAAACACTTTTGCCTTTATTCCTTTGTATAATGAAGGCAAAAAAGCCAAACGGTTTAATATTGTCTACGACTTACCTCTGTGATTTCAGGTTTAGATGAGATTTTATCACGTTTAAGACTTTTTTAACATTTGGGCCAAAAGTTATTACACTTCAGACCTTTATTACATTTAGGGCCAAATTTTATTACATTTAGGACCTTTATTACATTTAGGGTCAAATTTTACTACATTTAGGACCTTTATTACATTTAGGACCAAATTTTACTACATTTAGGACCTTTATTACATTTAGTGCCAAATTTTGTTACATTTAGGACCTTTATTATATTTAGGGACATTTAGTCTATTTAACAATTATATTATGAGCTCGAGATTTCTATGAGGTGATAGTTGATGAGGCCGAAGACCGAGTCAACTATCACCTCATAGAAATCGGGAGTGAATAGTCTAATTGTTCTAGTAGAATTCTACTAAAATTTACTTCAAATAACGGTTTCCAATTATTTTCTTGACGTATTATTAAACTTTGCGCCTGAAAAAGATTGCTCGGATTGACTTGTCATTTAAAATTGAAGTTGTGTGCTCGCGCGCATCAGTTTTTTCAATAATTTCAACTTTTTCAAAAGTCAAGAAACCGTAAATGTCCTTCGTTTAGACTTCTCAGGAATTTAATTATCCATTTGCATCGAAATTTTCCTCCAAAACTTCGGAAGAACGAAAGAACGTCGTCATTCCCTAGACGACCTCCAGTCACTGCACACTAATGGTTGAAAGTGTTCAATGGCTCAGCCAATCAGATTACAACATTTGCATTAGTATACTAGTAGAATTCTACTAATACATTTTAGTAGAATTCTACTAGTATACTAATGCAAATGCTGCAATCTGATTGGCTGAGCTGCTCGTATACTATCAGCCATTAGAGTGCAGTGGCTGTCGACCGTCCACAAAATGCGAAGTTTTTATCGTTTTTCCGAAGGTTTTGGAAGAAAGTTTAGATGTAAATGGATAATTAAATTCCTGAGAAGACTAAAAGAGGGGCATTAGTGGTTTCTTGACTTTAAAAACTTGAAATAGCGCACGCGCGTAAACAACAACAAATTTACCGAGGACAATTCAAAGCGTGCGATTTTGCTAACGCGTAAAGTTCAATAATGCGTAGAAAGATAATTAGAAACCGTTATTTGCGTTTATTTCAATTAGAATTCTACTAAAACAATTAGATTATTCGCTCTTGATTTCAATGAGGTGACATCACCTCATAGAAATCTGTCAAATCTCGAGCTCATAATCTAATTGTTAATGAGACCAACAACAGCTGTTTTCTAGTCTCCTTTGAAAGAGAGGCGTGGTTACATTGTTACTTCTCGTCCCAATTTTTTATCGGTTAGACGGCCGCCTGTCTGTTTTCGCAGAAAGTCTGAGCTCCCAAAGTCGAGAAAAAGTTTTGGAAATGGCTTCCAGTGAAGAATGTTCAAATGGGACTATAATGATTGACGGCAGCATAATGGAAGGGGTAATGTAAAGAGAAGTTAAGGTTGAAGAAGTTGACTGCTCTTTCAACTCAGAACACGTTCTTCGAGCCAAACCAAATACTCCGGGAAAAAAACTGTGCTGTAAAGTTAAAGCGCGGTCTACAGGATAACGCGACCCTTCGAAACACTTTTCGAAAGAAGCAATAGAATTTATCGGCTTAATATCAGCAATGCCCGAAAGTAGAGACCTTAAATGTAACTTGACTTGTTATGAAGAGCGACGCAAGTGGGACCGTCATCATTTACCAAAGGGAATGCATACATTTGTATTGTAATGCAAGCTTAAGTCGCAATGTAGAAAATGTATGATCCTCTTCGGAAAAAAAACTTTATTTTAATGAGATTGGTTGGTTGACAAATGGTAGATATTTTATTTTTGTGTTTGGAACTGAAACTACATTTTATACCAAATCACAGGTCAGACCAAATGAGCTAGCTATTAATCAAAGTAAACTACTTGTAGTACTTAGCTCTTCCTTTGCATTTGTCTTTTCTAGGGTGGTCAAATCCTCAGGAATGCAGTGAGCTTTGCTTGCCTGTTGAATTCTTCGGTTTGTGTCCAAAATATCAGAGCAGGCAGATCTACACCAGGGCTGAGACCTCAACATATGACTGGTACTGAATAACATAAATTGTTATATAGCTAGTGTTTTTCCTGCTACAGTGCGCCCATTCATTGGCTAGTTCATGTTCACATGACATCTAACAATGAAACTGTTTTGCACCAAATGCCATTAGTAGGCAACATTGTGAAAACTATGACTTCAAACAGGAAACAGTTCACTGTTTCCCACGAAATATTACGCATCATTTATCAATAAAGTGATAATTTGTTTTCCACCAGTTTGACCCATTTATTTTGCTATATAGCAAATCACTTAATGACTAGTCCCTTGGGGAACAGTGAATTTTGTTTCCCGAGAATCTCAATGTTTCCCAAGATGAAGTCAAGGGAAACATTGAGATTCGAGAGAAACAAAATTCTCTGTTCCCCTCGGGACCAGTCATTAAGTGTTAAGTGTGATACTGTCAGTTAAAGTGAAGAACAGTTTCCAAGAGATATTGTTGGTCATCTGTTGGCTGCTTGTCAGCTGACTAACTGCCAACTGTTGGGCAACAGTTAGCCATCTGTTGGTTGACTGTCGGCGGTTTCTCAGCCGAATATTGTTGTTACCATGCCCTTAGAGTCTTCAAATATGAGGATTTAACAAAGCAGATAGTTATCAGTCTGGGCAGATATCTCTAGTTTCAGCTCATTATAGGGTTCTCAGATCCCGCTTTCCTGCCCATTTTTTTCCTGTTCATCCTGCCATCCCGCCCTTTTTTGCCTGGAAATCCTGATCCCGCTTACTTTTCAAAGATGTTTCTATCTTAATTTTTAATTTGTTGAATTGATAATCAACACAAACTTTTTAAAAATAAATATCACATAAAAGATCATAAAAGGCTTACCTGTATATATGCAATGGGTAGCAGATAATTAAACACAAATGATTGTAGTTCATATGGTGTGATTGTCTGGGTGAGGGCATTTTTGAAAAGAACTGTTGTTGGTGACTGACATTCAACAACCTGGGTAGAAGTCATTTTCAGAGTCAAGTGAATAGTGTTTGTCAGTCAATGATGTTATAAGTCTGGTCCATTGAAAATAATTGGTCAGTTTAGCCGTGATGATATTGCGGGAAATTAAGGCTCATGTAAAGCCTTTCAGCCAATACTATACAAACTACTGATATACCTGGTTTAAAACCATCTACTATGTTACAAATGATTGTAACATTTCGTTCTGTAAACATTTTACTGTTTTGTTTTCTTTTTTTCACGTACCAGTGAAAGAAAAAGATTGTTCACTCCCTGAAATGTACGTAAGGTTTATAAAGTAAACACACCTTACAGTTTCTTTCAAAGTTTAAGGTGTCTTCACTTTCCTTCTCAAACTGATTAAATTTAACTCATCAAGATAAAACAAAGAAAATCACAACCATGGTGGTTTGGATACCCGGTCTTAATTAGCATAGTTTTGACAAGTTTACTTCTCCATTTACTCCTTAGTTTTTGTTTCAGTTGAGAAGATAATTATCAAACACTCGAGACAGTGTTTCATCTGCTATCCAAACACCTCGAATTTCATCAAAAATACTTCGCTGCGTGTCATATTTTTATTAAGTACATAGTTATATTTGTTTCAGGGCTGCAGCTTGTTCGACACATTACTTCTGGAAAACTTAATGGTGACAAAATTGGTTCCACATCAGTGACCCTCCTTCCTTCAAGTATTGGATCTGGGACATTTTCTGCAGATACTCAAACAGCTGGGTAAGTAGGTGACCTACATGTCAGTTGTATTGGTTTACACACAGGGTTTCAAGACTCACAACAGCTTAATTGCTGGGATTCATTTTGTACATCTGGTTATCCTGTGATTCTAAGCAACTGTCACTTAATTGAGAGTATTTGCAGAAAGCTGGTTAAACATTGTTGTACATAGCTAGTAAGAATTATTACTATTGATCCCAGACATCTGTTGAAATAGCTTTTTTTTTTTCAGGCGGTTGCGAGCACCGTTGGTTTCATTCATTTCATTCACATGTTTAAAGAAAAATGATCACCTGATGACGAATTCATGATCGAGTGATGAGTGAGTCCCTGCTATCGGGGGAGTTTTTTTGCAAGTTTTTTGAGTTTCGCACTTTCTAGTAAAATGCAATCCGAGATATGTTACAGAGGAGAGTTCAACAGATGTAAAATCCATTGCATGGTGGAGATTTGCCTTGAATTTGGAACTTTTGAGGAATTTGCAACTGCATTCCTGCCAAGAGATGTTTGTCATCACATGATCACTTTTTTGGAATCACATGAATGAAACCAACAGTGCTTGAAAGGGCCTGAAAAAAAGCCATTTCAACAGATGTCTGGACTCAATAGTAGAGACACTTTCCGAGTTATGTACAAATATACAAGAAAAGCATTAAACAGTATTTTTTGTTTTTCTTGAATATGCAGGAGTGTTTGTCTGCTAATGCAGTTGGCTCTACCTTGTTTGTTATATGCACCTGAAGTATCTAAATTGATTCTGAAGGGAGGGACAAATGCAGAAATGGCACCACCAATTGAGTATATGACTGACGTAAGTTGTTGTAAGTTTCAATTTTTGACCAAAATATTTTAGGCAAATATACTGCAATCAACCTTTCCAAAGGTCCAAGTGGTAATGGGTTTGAGTAAAGCTGATACTTTGTGAGGTAGAGGTTCTAGAGGATGGTTCTCAACTCTTACTAGTTTCCATAGCATACAGCAGCTAAGCTGAGAGTCTCAGATCTAATTACAAGGGAAATGGCCAATTATCCTCTTGATTTACTACCTAATTTTGTTCAGCAATTATTATATCTGTTTGCAAACTATGATATTTTCCCATATATCAGCCACCTTACTTTGTTAGTCTTGTTCAAAGTACTGTACCTAATAAATGTTAAGTATATTTATGACTATTAATTGAATAATAATGTATGTTTGTTAGTAGATCTTTTAATTACCCTCTACAGGTTTTTAGACCCATTGTAAAAAGGTTGGGCGTAGAGTTTGATTGTGACATTGTAAGAAGGTTAGTTAATCTGACACATTACGATCATCATCATCATATGGGTTTACAACTTAACTGTGATAGCTAATCAAAACAACATTATTTTTACATAATAGGCCTCCTTTCATCTAAGGATGTAATGAATGCCAGTTAAGGTGGCCTACTATTAACAGTTTTTCTGAGACTTGGTAGCATGTGCTACAATTTCCTGTCAGATGTCATTTTTAGTCATGCTTGCAAAAATAACAAAAGTAACCCTCAGAAGAAACAAGAACAACTTAAGCGCTTGAATTGCATCAAACCACTTTGGTGTATGTAGTGACAGTTTCAAACTGCTTAATTGAAACGTGTGTTAAAGCCTACGACCAATAAAATATGACATAAAAGGTCGATAAACAGCTGGTAAAAGAGTTCTAATTTTCTCGAGACTTGCTTTTGCGCACAAGATTCATGGTGTCACATGAGTGTGCACTTAAATAAAAGGCATGCGCAGTTCAATTCTCGTTGAAGGTTGTAAAAGCTAGTCTTTGATCCAAGATTGCTCGAAAACCTACTGCACAACCCATGATGAAATTTTGACAGTTGATTTGTAGGGATGAGTTGCATTTAGAACCAAATTTTAAAAAAATATTGACAATAAGACAGATGCTGATCTAGTTTTGAGTCAGGCAAAATTTCACAATTTCTTAGTTTGCGAAAAATCTGTAAAACAGATTTTTATTTTACTTTTCATGAATATTTAATCACAGCCAATTTCTAATTCCTGAAATTTTGAGGTGGGTTCATACAGGTAAAATTTGAGAAAAACATTGTTAAACCTACTCCTGCCCAGTCTCTTCTTAGGCACTCGGTCATTCATCTTGGCCATTTATTTAGGTTTAAATTGTCAAATTTCATATATAATGGTAAATAACTTAATCAAACAGTAAACAGAGAAAGGAATAACAACGTGGAACATTTGTCAAGAGAATTAAAAGTTGTGCATTTAGACTTCATCAAAAATGTAGTAAGCCACCTTAACTGACATTTAGAGCTACATGACAAATTTTCCAGGGAAGTGGGGATAGGGGACAAATTGTAATGGACTTACATTCTTTAACTGTTTAACAGTTGTTTTACTTGACACTTTGAAGTTACTGATTATATTTACAGACTTACTAGCATCACATCTAAAAGGAGTCAAGATTAAATGTAGTTGCTTGATGCTATGCTATCTGAACAACAATTCTTTTTCAGCAGCAGTTCATTGAAGAAATATTTTGATTTGCACCAATTTCTTGCATAATGTCCTTTGACACTTTTTCTTGTAGAGGAATTTTTCACATTCAGTTATTTTCTAGCACCCCTTCCCACCCTCAAAAAATATTGGCCCGTTTCTAGTACTCTGGTGTTGTGTAGGCTATTCATGAACTTACATTTATGGAAGATGGATTTCCAGAAAAGTATTAACAGAGTTGGGTTCATTTATAAGTACTCTTTCTCGGGAATGCTAGTCTACAGAGCTCATTACACAATCTAATTCTCATAAGCAAAATCTGAACTTGTAAATTACTTGCAAGGAGCAAATTGAGAAAACAAATAATCAAAATTTTATTTTAGTTGATTTATTGTAATTTGTTTAATTTATTGTTGCAACCTTTTTGCACAAGAGGTTATTATCCCAAAGGAGGAGGAGAGATTCATGTGAAAGTGAAGCCAGTTAAGCAGCTGAAGCCATTACAGTTGCTGGAGAGAGGATCCTTAGTTAGGATAACTGGTTGTGCTTTTGTCGCTGGTGTACTTCCTTTCAAGGTTTGTAGACATGCTATCCACTATAAAACAAAAACAGTGCACCAGACTGAATACTAAAATTACTACCATCTATATAATGGTATTAAATCTGAGCCTTGTCAGTACATTCCTTGCCCAAACTTTCCCCACATTTGATGAACCTGTTCTCACTTTATTGGACACCTGATACATGAACTACCGGTAGTATGTTATCCACTGTAAAACAAAGACAGTACAGCAGACTGAATACTAAATTTACTAGCCACAGCTATATAATGGTTTTAAATCCTAGCCTTGTCAGTACATTCCTTGCCCAAACTTTCCCCACATATACTGAGCCTGTTCTCATTTTCCTGGACACCTGATACATGCATACCCAACTAGTTGTGCAGCAAAGTTGCATTGCAAGTTGAAAAGTGTTGTTGTATTACCACCATGTTGCAAGTTGCAAGTTGCTATTAATTAACTTGCAAGTTGCTACCAGTTACTTCAAATTCCTCGTTGTTTCGAACTCAAAACTATTTTCCTTGGATTTGCCTTTCAATCATTTACTATGAATCGCTATTTTGAACTCCCACTATTTTGAACTATTTTACTGCACACCTGATACATGATATCGATTATCAATGATAGATAGCCCAAACAATGGCCAGAGAAGCTCACAGGATGTTGAAGAAAAAGTATCCAGATGTTCAAATAAATGTAGAGCCAGTCCAAGAATCTGCTGACAAAGCACATGGAAATGGAACTGGAATAATGTTAGTTATTAACTTAGGTTGTTATTAAAAATTTATTATGTTGCTTATTATTTATCATATGTTTATTCATTTACAAAATAATTCAGTCATTTCAAGATGTAAACCTGTATCTAGGCCAGGTAATGCAAGAAACATTTTCCTGCCGACTAGTAGCGCAGCAATGTTGCATTGCAAGTTGAAAAGCATCGTTGTATGTACATGTATTACCACCATGTTGCAAGTTGCTATTAATTAAGTTGCAAGTGCTACTTGTTATTTCAAATTTCTCATTTTCCTTGGATTTGCCTTTCAATCATTATTTATTATGATCGCTATTTTGGACTCCCACTCTTTTGAACTATGTTTTGCTTCCCCTGAGAGTTTAAAATAGCAGGTTCAACTTTGTTCTGTTCAGTCATGACCTAAATATTTTCAGGGTGATGGCTGAATCTACAACTGGATGTAGAATGGCTGGCTCAGCAATTGGAAGGAAAGGTGATTTAAAATCAAGAGAATTTTATCAGTAAAGATCTTTTGTTGTCAATATTAACTTGCAAAATGGCATAGCCATTTCGGAGTGAGTTTTAGGTATTAAGGGCTGACTTCTCTCTCCTTTGCACCTGTTAGACTCTTTGTAGTAAGATTTTTCCAGTAGTTTCCACTCTGAATTTGTATTGGAAAGTTCTCAGTGAGCAAAGTCCAACAGGTACCCAGGCTGGACATTGATACCAACAGCCAAACTAAGGCACTTCCCTTGGTAAAAATTTTAAATCTATTTATTTAATTCAAGTCCCTGTAAGAAAAAATACAAGAGGTATTTTTATGATACTGCCTCTAAACAGTTTAGACTGACTGTGGCTGTGGGTACCAAAGTTGAAAAAAATAATTCATTGGTGAAGAAAATAGAAAAAGGAAGCTGTGAATCTCAAAGTCAAGGAAAGCCTGTAAATTCTCATATGCCTGACAAACATCATAGATCTGAACACTTGACCAAGTTTGTTTGTTTTGCCATCTGAAGGTGTACCAGCAGAGGAAGTAGCCCGGAATGCTGTGGATGAATTGACAAATAATCTTCAATATGACAGCTGTGTTGATGAACATCTTCAAGATCAGGTGAATGTTGCAAAAAAAGTCATCCTCACTAGCCCCAAGAAATTTCTAACAAGCAGTAGTCAAAAAGCTTTAATTGCATGTTGGACAAGCAAAAGATGGATTATCCACAAGCCTGACTGTAAAATCTAGTAGCCCCGAGCTATTGGCCAAATTTACTTTCTTTCCATCATCATCATCATCCTCCTCATGAACTGTAAGATTTTAGCTTTGAAAGCTAATTGGAGCATTCTGCTCTGCCCCGCTCTACAAATGGGTACCAGTGAATTCGATACAGAGGTTACTCCTTATTGGACCAGTGTAGTGGACTAGCACTCCATCCTTACTAGGAGATTAGAAATATTCTTACATATCTTGTGCTTCTGAATCTGAGGATAACTTCCAGCTCAAGGAGCCAGCAGTTAGACTTGACCTTTTTACGCTGCAACTTATTAATTATTACCAACCTTATGTTTTCAATTATTTTTCATTTATCTTCAGTTAATCATATTTATGGCACTGGCTGCAGGTCACTCATCGATCAGATGTGGACCACTCACAATGCATACACAAACAGCAATTCACGTGGCTGAGAAAATTATGAAAGTAGGTATATACACTGTAGTAAGGTTCTTAATCTTAGGAAGTGTTTCCATCTTACCTCATTTTGTAGCAAGGTGCAAAAAATTCATCTCAGGGCAAATGCAGTCATTTGATAGTTTTAATCTAAGTTTACTGCAACTGGAACAAGATACTAGGAAGTACTTGTGTGCATCTAATAATTGGCAAATATTAGCCTAGCAGGTCACTGATGGTGCCTGGGTGGCACAGTGGCTTAAGTTGATCATTGGCTAGTGCTCTGGACTCTGAATCAAACAATCTGGGTTTGAAGGTTTGGCTAGAGTCATTATGTTGTGTTTGTAAACAAGACAGATTCAGGTTTATAGCCAGGTTCAGTGTTTTTGCTGATTTAGTGGATTTCATCCATTGCTTACATGTGCATGTAGCTGTAAGTCTTCCTGATTTTTAATTAGTTGGTACATGAAAAAAGAACATTAAATTATTAAATAACCTTTAATATTCCTTATATTACTCACTTTGGACATGAAAAAAGCAAATAAAAAAGGCAGCAGGTCAGTGAAATGGCTCCTTTTCTCCTAAAGGGTGGCCTGGACAAGTTAATAATTTTCCTTTGCACAATGTAGTTGTTAATTTACAAATTTTGATTTTTATTCTTTTCTTTTAGGCAAAGTTCAAGGTTCAAGAGAATTCTGACACGAAAGAATGTATTATTGAATGTCAAGGAATAGGTTTACAAAACTCAAGTCTATAATAATCAGTACATTATTCTCCTGTAAATAACCATTGAATTATAGTAAGAATAAATTTCACATTGTCAGGAGACACTGTTGTTCTGTTTCTTTGAGAGTAGAAGTAGTACTGGGTAATGTATGTCTTCATCATACATTGGGTCCTGCTTCTTTGCCATGAGATGTCTGGCCCACATAGTTGAGTCGTAATTTTCAATTTCAGCCACACTAAACTGGGAAACTGCCTTACTGCAGAATGATTTAAGTGTATATTTTCTTTGTGGTGCAATAATAATGGCAGAACCATTGTCTTTAAGAAGAGTCTCTATAACATAAAGCAAGCCAGAGTGACTCTCAGTGAAAAATAAACAATCTGCACTGATTATTAAGTCAAACTGTGATTCCAGATCAGAGAGATCACTATTTTCAACCCACAGTAACCTTTGAGATGACACATCAGTTGAACCGAACAATGGCTTATTTTGGTAAATAATAGCTTCCATATTTTCCACGCAGTCAGAATTACCATCCGTTAGTAGTACTTTCGAAGGATTTCCAATTGAAGCTAAGAAAATCCCAGCCAAGCCTGTCATCCCAGCGCCAAGCTCACAAACTGCCTTCCCATCAAACTGATATTTCTGATTTAGCACATAAGAAGCTAGTACTTCTTCTGATGGCCACAAACACACGTTTCCAGTGTTGTCAAAACCAGTTAAATCTTCTAGGATGACTTTTCTACATCGTTGCTTTATGAACAATGATTGATCAGCGATGCTGTCATGCCGATAGTCCAGCCATTCATAATCAGCCTCACATTCGTTGTCAAAGTGAACAACATGTTTAGAAAACAAGTTAAATCCTTCAAATCTACGTACAGATATTTCATTATCCTCTTTGTCTAGACTTTGCTTCTTTATAACTGACGCTAAAATCTTCCATCTTTGCCGAGCTCTTTGCACAGCGTCCACCATGATTGCTCGCCTTTCCATGAATCATGGGACATTCTGACGTCATCATGGCATAAGTAACGCTGCTCCGAGCAGTAATGGAGTCGTTATGCGATCGATTTCCCCTCCATAAGGCGGTTTTTGAGGGAAATCTGCGGAAGGTTTCGGGCCGTTTACGTAGCTGCGATATAGAAGAAAGAGATGTTCATGGTAAGGAACTCTTTTTGTCGTGATTTTATTTAAAGCGTGTCAAACAGCGTGTTTTCTTTGCCGCCCATCGACCGCCGGCCGGCCGGCAGGTTACGAAAAGTACAACCGCGGCCACGCTTAGTTTTATGCCAAGCAATGTTTGATGAGAATTGTTAATTTTATTCGCAAGCAGATACGCGTGTCGAACACTTTTTAAGAAGCTAACTCCTGACAAAAAAAATTTGCGTTTTACTAGTTTTTATGGCCGGAAGAGCAGTGAAGGGTTGTGCAAGAGAACAACATTATAAATTGCGTCCAGACGATATTTAATTTGCCCCAACTTGCAGGCTTTCTATGTTTCATCAGTGAAATATGGTTCTCAGACGGTATCTCTTGGCCAATTGCAAATTGACTTTGTGATCTCGCTAACGGCTTCTTCCCCAGGAATGTAAGTTTAACTTGGTTGGTAACATTCAGTAAAATCGTACTAGCAGCTGAAGCATTGTTTATATAAGCTTTATATTGAGCTTATAAATTTTGGCACTCACTTGACGGTAGTGATTGTTTACCTTATAAAGTTGAAAATACTCATCAATAATGAATTGTGATTTCTAGTGATCAACGGGTGACGATGGCATCGACACAATGATTATTTGCCTTTTTCTGCTGGTGATATGATATAAGCATGTACAATTATACGCGTATACTAGTGTTTCTCAGGGGACAAAATGTCAAAGGAAACTACTGCAGGTTTTGTTTTTGTTGTACAATTTACTGGATTGGAGGGGACCAATAAAAATAAAAAGTATTGTAGTACGTACTACATTGGTGTATAATCAAGATGAAAAGCAATGAAATACTGTTGTCAGACGCAAAAGTTAAAAGAGAAGGTTTGCATGGATTTTGTGGCCTAGTAAACTCTGCAGAATTTCCTGAGCTTGGGTAGATAATCGTGTTGTGGGAAAATCTTAGTCATCTGTTTTATTTCTATACACTATAGCTAACTACCTATTGTAATCTGCTAGCAAACAAGAAGCTTGAAGAAGCTTAAAACTGATTGGTTAAAGATTAATTTCTTTTTGTCTAACAAAAATAATGTTAAGCTACTTTTTCGCACTTAACAATTTCAAAGATTCCATGTTGCCGTGCGTCTGACTCTGTTCCGTAATAGATTACAGATGACATCAAAATGTGGTAAGAACAAAAAAGTGGCACACAAGCTGTTAGCTGAGTGTGCCACTGATGTTCTTACCACATTTTGACATCTTCTGTGATCTGTAACTGAACAGACGCATGGCAACATGGAATCTATGTGAAATATGTACCGGTAATAAAGAAACAAAAAAAACTGTTTATGACATTATCTATGTGCCCGTCCTCCAACATATCATTATAAGTAAGAACCAATTAAAATGTGGCATAACTTGACGTATTATATAAAAGAAAGTAGGTAACTATTGTTCTAAAATATAGGCGGTTCATTGAAATTTGAAGAAATAATCAATTATTTTTTTCTGTTGTGTATAGTTTTTTATTCACCCTTTCCTACTGTCCAGACCTGTGCATTTGTTTTCCAATCTCTGTGGTGATCTCTCCAGGACTTCACATTTTATGGCATGAAAATTTCCAACCTTGTAAGCCTCTCTTCACCTGAATCCCTTCATCTATCAACCCTTGACATCTCACAAATAGGTTGAGTGAGAGCACAGCAAAACAGCCAAAAGACAAGCAAATTACAAACCAGGCTCACCTTAGGTGCTGGGTAAATTAAACAAGTTCAATTGATAATTTAGAGAAAAGTTCAAAGTTATTATAAGACCCTGTACTTTAACAGCATGTACATGGCTTCTAATTTATTGTGATGTTTTTTTTTTTCGTTTAGGTAATACACCTCTTCATTTGGCAGTTCTTTTGGGACATAGAGGTAAGTAACAGAGTGTAAATTTCGCTGCCGAAGAGAGGGGATGGTTTTCCATAGGCCTGGCATTTGTGCCAGAAGGCCTTTAATATAAGTTGTCAGAAGTTGTGCATGACAAACAAGAATTCTCTAGATAGATTGAATCATCTTGGTTCTTAAACATGTCTTGTCAAAGCACTAAGATGCCTAAAAGTTTAATGTTCAATCTAAGTTCATAATTTATTGTCATGCAAGATTCTTATGCCAAGGTAATGCTGTACTC
>Ga0126339_10001479_pt1 | contig 15969 bp, 4 predicted proteins | sample OrbTmetagenome_2_FD_92532 | JGI IMG/M metagenome (GOLD analysis project Ga0126339, IMG submission 92532) | Coral microbial communities from Petempiche,Puerto Morelos, Mexico - Orbicella T R C metagenome | ecosystem: Host-associated > Invertebrates > Cnidaria > Coral | place: Petempiche,Puerto... | reverse complement strand
TACTTTGTCTTACAAGAAAAAAAAAAAAAAAAAACAATCCAATTTAAAGTAATTTAGTAATTAAAGACATCCAGTTAGAAGTAGATTATTAATTGAGGTGAACAGTGGAGCGGAAAATGTGTACCCGATATTACTGAATCACAATATTTGTGGGTTTACTGTTGGCCTCAAGTGTTTAGTATGGACGGCAGAAAAGAGACAGTAGACGGTGAAAAATGGAAAACACGCTGATAAGAAAAGCACGTGTACCTGTGACATCGTTTTTAACCTTTTTCTCGGAGACAATCATCTCGAAAAATAAAAACGTTGTTGAATACACGTCTATAAGTATTGGTCTAATGGTTCTTAAACCAAGTCTGTAGTCCTAGTTTTACTTGAAAGTAAAATAAACATTGTTTGAGCAACAATTTAAATGTACCCTTTTGTCTGTGTAAAAACAACGTGGTTTCACTCTTTTCGCAGTGTCCTCTTTCTGTTAGCAAACAGAAGCTAAAGTGCAAGCAGGTTTTTTTTTATTTTACTCTTTTACAGACGCCACGTTGAGGCGAGCACATTTCGGTGTCTGTATAACAGGTACTTTTGTGCTTCATTCATCGCCCATGCATGGAAAGATCTTCAAGCACGTTTTCTTTTGTTGCTTTTTTAACTAGCGCTCAGCAATGGGTCAAGCAACTTCATAAGAAACTCGAGCTTTTTGGAAGGAAACGTACAACATTCTCGCATTCGGCGCTGTTGGCTTCGAAAGAAAGCTATTGCGTGACTAGAAATCTTCTACAGGTAACCGGCACAGTGTCCTACATGGTGAAACCGCCATTAGCGTTTTAGAACTAGATCCGTTTTTCTTAGCTTCGAGGTTTTACTCTTCTATAAGCATAATAAAACCAAGTATAATCATTTAATCCCTTAGCTGTTTGAGATGACAGTGGGTGAAAGAACATAATAGAATTGGTTATTAATGGCGTACCTAATGCAAGAGTACACATCATCTACGTTTATCTTTCGACCCTAAGACCGAGAAAAAAAATGAATCAATTTCTTTATAAACAGCTTTATAACACTATTTTAAGACAGAATAGTTCCTCAAGCTAGGGGTAATGAATTCCGAGTCATAGTTTTTTTAAACATAGCAACTATAGGGGGAATTCTGGCTGCATCTACACTGAGTTCAAAGCAAGATCGCGAAGGAGGCTATAAGAAAAGCATTTTGACACTGCCGTTGCTATGTTAACATTGGGCACAAAGAGAAGAAAGAACGCGAGTGTCATTACCGGTCTCTGCAGTGTTCAATTCTTTACAGTTCAATAGTTTTTGACCAAGATGGTCTCTTTATCGCCTCTTTATGGCCAAACAGAGGCAGACAACAGTAGCGAAGAAAGCATAATCTGTCTTTTCTTCACTTTTTTTTCACATCTTAGCTTCGAATAACAAACCCTTAGTTCAAGTACATGGTAAAAAATTATCATTTATTAGCGCCAGATGAGAACACTTCGCAGTATTCGTTCTTTTTATTAGACTATAAGTTTGCCTAAATACTTCAATTTCCAATAGGAATGATAGATAGCGTGTAACATTTGAACTACTAAAAAATCAACTACTTCTTGATTTGAGACTGGACAAGATCCATTAAAAAAATACAATAAATTCATCGATCGGTGCTGAGGCAACAACAGGTTTTGAGTGAAAACCGACACCTTTCCTAAAGCACGTTGTTTCAGTATTTAATTTAAAGGGCTTCTAAATCGCTCTAATTGTGTAATTTTCAAAAGAAAATGTTCTTATTTGCATGCGTAGTTGCACGTGTAATGAGCGAGCTGAGGTAAAGTCCAACGGATGGTGAGCATGTGCATCACGTGAAATATAGCTTGGGGTCTTGTCATCATATGATACACCACCAAACTCTTAGAAGTAACATTAAGTGGAATGAATGGTGATAAGTAACGAGTTTTAATGTTGCTTGAATTGTTGTTTATAATAAATAACTTTGTTACCTGAAGCTTGATTGCCTTTCGTGCTTTGGATTTCCTCTCGCGTTTGTGCGCAGTCTTAATCTATTTTACCCAGGTAGTCTATGCTTTGCTGAAGTAAACTTCATTTCCGAACCAATTTAACTCATGACAAAGAGTGACAGCAGAGCTTTCTTCTCTTTCGAGAGAGATGATCCAACACTGACACGCATGCGTTTTACAGCAACGCATGCGTACTAGGCAAAATCATGTATTTTTTTTTTTAAGTTTGAAGAGATGCTGATGTTTTCATTCACCGCGTTTTATCGATATTTACCGCTTATACTGCCACAATAAATCTCATTCATTCTGTATTTTGTGGATTAAACGTCCCTTCAATGGTCAGTGATTTCGCGTAGCACGAAGCCAGTGACGTTCGTCGCTTAGTATGAAAAAAATAAAACAAAAAACACCACGTAGTGTTGCGTGCTATTGGTAGAAATACCTAATATCAAGTCAATAATGTCATACCGTATTTGCGCAGCTTTATGCAATAGAAAATCTAAAGATACATATATGACACAATAAAACCTATGACATGTTTAAATTTCCCTGTTGCACTAATGTATAGCGGAAGACGTTCCGTGATCATAAACAAATTACCGGCGAGGATGAACAAGAGTGGGCTGCAAACGGTAATCCCTCAATATTGACGAAACAAAACCTTTCCATTAGAAAACAGGCACACTGTTTGAAAGATTTTTCCAATGACGAATTAAGTCTTAATGCGTGGGATGGACATTATAAGGCCCCTTTTAGCTTTGCATAGTGCACACAGTGGAGCAATAATTGGACGAAATGTATAAAACAGTCCACCAACTTCTGTATGCCAAAGAAAATGTACTGTCAATTATAGCTCGCACCTTCGACTTCAAGGCAACTACGTTTATTTAGTCCAGAAGAAAACAAAACTAAGATATTTTTCTCATGACTCAAAATGTGGCCTTCTTACGTACTGGGAGGAGTTGAGAACAATTAAACACCTGTATAATGAGCTATGCCGTGAGGTTTCAGTTCAGCCCGAATGCCCTGACAGTTCTCACAGCACAGGAAGGAAAAACATCGCCCATTTTCTTTCCGTTGAAACAAGAAACATTATCATTTTTCCTAATTTGAATTTCCTCATACTTCCTACGATATTGTTCCAAAAATAGCCGAGCTTAACAATCATTTTTTAGCGAAGTCGCCGAATTGGGTAAGGAGACTGAGAGATAGACGGTAGTAAATGGTATAGACGCACTCTTACTGTTTAAGATTAACAGGAACTTTATCGATATCAACTAAACGAACCCAAAATGACCATGGAAAATCGCTCAACTGGCTGTTACCATTTGATTATTCAGATAATATGTAAACTCAGCCATTATTTTGACTTAAAAAGCAAGAATAAAAAAATTCTAACTTGGTTTCATCAAATTTTCATCGTCTAGAATACCTAGAGAGTATGATATGCATATAGCAAGACATAAAACTCACCCTTTTAGAAGTGTTAGTGTTTTTACAGAGTCATTTATTGTTGCTCTGAAATTTTATAACACAGAGTGTACGTGGATGACATTAATTTCCATACAGCATATTTTCCCCGGCTTTTCAACTCAGCTAATTTCAATTCTCATTCAAATGTCACTTTTTGTACAAGTCTCTTAAAAATTGTTCAATTCTGCGTTCTAAGGTACAGTTATTGGGTTTGAACTAATACCTTTCCTTCTAGTAATCACCTTTTACAGAGCAAAATTCAAAGGGAAGCTGCATGATGAATTTAAAAAATCTTTACAGCTTCAAAACATCGCTCTCGTCTTTGTCTAGGGTGAACTAAACTGGTCTTATTTCCTTTATAGAACTTGTCTTTAGTAGCTTAAGTAGTAATAGTGAACACGAGTATAAAACTAATAGGGTGTTAAGGAGCCCGGGCTTAGAAAAGCCATGGCAAAAGGCGGTAAACCTGATGCGTCGTGATCAAAAGAAAAATTGAAGTAAGCTTGATCCGCGCAGGATGTAGGAGTTAGTACATACTGTGTGGGCGAAATGGGCGCCAGATAAAGGCTTTCGCCCTGAGATGGCTCGTGAGGGCTTCTGTCCGTGATATAAAGTTCAGGCACATACAGATCTTTAATGTCAATACTTCGCGTAAGTTCTTCCCCTGTCAGGAAATCGTCGCAAATAGCTTCTTCCGATGAAACAGAGGGCACAGATCCACTTTGCGACAGTTCTTCGGCGGGAATTTCTCGTGTCACACATTCGTTCCATCCTTCGAAGAAAGTTTCGAAAGCGGGGTTGTAAGGGTCTTCCGATTCCCCGGTCCTGGCGTGCACCGGATACAACGAGTACATGTAGGTCTCCGTGCCGTCTTGAATCACCGGCTCTTGCCAGAATGACGGGGGGAGGTTTCTTTCCCGCAGCGAAGGTTTCTCAAAGTTGACAGCTTCTGCAGTCCGTTCAGATCTTTTGGAACTCCCTTCTTGTTTTGAGGAATTCCTCGACATGCCGTGTTTGTCACCGGCTGAGGTGTGAGCTTTACGTTTAAGAACGTCTTTTGGTTTCTTGGGGATTATGTCGTTCTTCCGCTTGGAATAGTTCCTCAGCTGTTTTTGTAGATATCTTCGGTGATTAATGTTCCTTTTGAAATTGGCTGGCTTTTCCAAGGCGGTTTTTACATTTCCAGAGGCCAAGTTCATAAAATTTAGAAGAGAACTTCCAGCTGTGACTTGATCTTCCTTCCGGACGACGGCACGAGCATCACTCGATAAGTTAACCAGGTGTTGCTCATTTAGCTTCGTTTTACCAGCCATTCCCATCTATCAGTCTAAAAATGAACGAAAATGTCGAGGAACTTTAAAGAAAGGTCCGAGTGGGAGGCAAATAGGTGTAAAAGATGTCCAGAGAAATTTGAAAGAGGCGTCCTCCGAACTCTAGTCTACGACAATGTGCCCAATAAGATTTAAGTCCGTGCTGCAGAAGTCACACGCTATTTATGCAGTTTGGAGGCACTATTTACTGACGCTGTATCGGTTTGTTAGACGTTTGTAAATTAAAGCAAGATATCAATTGTTCTGCAGGTGCACTCATTACATATGCGTTCACTCTACGCATTGTCACCGCCAATTGGTTCCTTTCCTTCTATGAAATTGCGTCACCTTCGCAGCAATATCTCTTTCATTGTCATGTTAATAGCTGAAGTTTTTTTTAGCTCCATTCATATTGTTTACACACTCTTGATTAATGTCTACCTAAAAAAGGGGGAAAACGCGAGGTTAAAAGTTCACGTATCAAGCTAGTACAACGAGAACAGCTGAAATAAACGATCTATCTGGTTATTTAAAGAAAACGACAAAAAAAATATATTGGACTGCTAAGGAAATCCTCAGCTAGAAATTGACCTGCCTGTTACAACATGGTGCGGACTTTTAAGGCGGTGTTCGTAACTATGGCCTGTGGATTCGATAATTAAAAAGCAACTAGAGGGATCCAGAAGTGAGCAACTTAGTCAGGTCCTATTCAGTCATGTTACAAAAGAATGACCTCAGAAGATAGCTTCGACCCTTTCAATTTTTCTTCTTGATTGAGCATTTTACCATTTGAAATATCCCTTTTCTTGTTTTTATTCGATCTGCGGCAAATAGCACAACATACAACAAATATGTCGGTACACAAATATCATATTATATTAGCATTCGGGGCAACAGTCCTTCACAGTGTCAGTTACTGTGCAATGCCCACAATTGTATATACAGGACGAGTCTGTGCTTTAGCGAGCTATGACACTTTCCTTCAGTTTTCAGGTAGACATGACTGATGCGACCCGTAACTGAGGAAGAAGTGCAAGAGTAAGAATGTATCCTACCGCAGTTTTTGTTTGGTTAAAAAGTAAATTGAACTGCTTTTGTTCGAGCCTTTGTGAACGCATGTGTTTATTTCCTAAGTCACCCCAATAGGCGAGTTATAAAATCACCTTTTTTGTATTCGCTTACAAAAATCATCATTTTCTCGTGAGACAAATTTGAATCATCATAATTTCTCTGCTCAACGTGGACATTTCAATGCCCAGATATTATCGCTGATCGTTTGCATTTGTGAAATTCTGAGTCCGCTGAAAGACCAGAGGGTTGCGGTCTGTGCCCAATGACTCTAAAATAGCTTGTTTGCGTTAATTCTCCTTTTTTAGCCTCCGCCTTTGTGAATCCAAATGAAAGCTTTTGTTACTCTGAACTGAATTATGATTGAGAACAAATACAATACACTAAAAAGACTGATCTTCTCGTCGGTGCGAATCTCTCCTTCGTTGTGCGAAGCAAGGTTTTATGTGCGCAAGAAAACAAAAATGTGCTGATAGAATACTGAAGATAAAATCGTTTCATTTAAGTTCCAGGTGTTTTAAACGTGACTTACTACTTTTTACAAAGGAAATGATTTAGACAAAAAGCGTCTCCTCTTCGACAAGTCGTGAAAGGGGATCGAACAAAAAATAACTTATAATCCAGGGCAGAGATAGGATTTATTAGGTTTTGACTTAGCGAGACGACTTTAGTCGAAAATTCATTAAGCATTCTATTGCTGAACGCGACCTTGTATTACTTAATGAGTTTTAAATTAAAACGCTAATCGATCTGAAAATTATTGGCAACTTTTAGCGCGAATCAAACTCGTGAAAAGTCAGCATTGAAAGGCCGGTAAACAATGTTAGAAAATACGGAGGCAGTCGAAGTGACTAGAGATTGATCTGTGAATTTAAATGTAAATTGCAATCTCGGAGTTGAGTACAAATCATTCCAGTTTTTTTAAATGACGTCCAAAATGATTCCTTGTCCTTCTCGCTGACTTGACAAAAATGATTTTACACGAAATAAATCAGTGTTTCCTTTTTTCCTTAATCGTTGCAACGTAAACTTAAGGTTCAGTAGAAAAACAAACCACCGATGTTTTCCATCGACAAGTTTATTCATCATTCATGAAACATTCAGAGAAATTCTTGCAAAGAAAGTTGAGGTGTTGTTACAGCAACCGCATGGTAAATAAGCGGGAATTGTGTGTGGGTGTTAAAGGAAAAATTTAAATTTAAATCATTGTCGTCAATGTCTTCTCGCCATCACATAATTTATTATTTTACCACTAACTCCAAAGCTTCGATATTTCTACGTTTCAGCTGTCTTTTTCTTTTAAGACTGATTAAATAGCCTCTATTTTATATCCAACATCACGAAAACGTGAAGAGTGAATGTGCGATTTAAAGGATTGAAAAGACACTTAAACTTTAACACATCGCATTTTCCTTTCCTTGTTTACTTTCGCAACATTATTAAATGATAAATTCTAAAGGCCTTCTATGCCCAGCTTGAATTAAAATAAGAAAAAAATGATACTATGAAAACGAAAACAACCCTTGTATGAAACGTTTTAATTTAACAAAAATATATGTGACGAAGTTATAAATTTTCTCTCTCGCGACAATTTGGCTCGAAGATGAATACGACCCGCAAACGCATATTCACACCAGAGAAAATTGCAAATGAAATGGATACTGATCAACTTCTTAACAAGGCTAATTGAATTTCTATTCTTGACCGCATAAAAGCAGAGCTGGTTAGGTGATAACAACTACACTAAAAGAAATAAAAGACTCATCACATATTCCGATTCCAACGAGAACTAAAATGAGCATGCAACGAAACAATTATTAGAGGAAAGCGTGATTTTAAATCAACGCAGAAAAAGGAAACTTTTCTTGACTCCCACAGAGTTAAACGCGGTTTGAAAACTTGACAGCCGAATTCATTGAATTAATTGCTCGTTTGCTGTAAGTATTGGGTTCTTGCAATATGAACTTCTGCTCACTCCAGGTGTGAGCACCTTACTTTGTGGCGTTATCACTGCCCACTCTCTTATCCAGAAGAATTATTTTTAAGGAATATTTTCTTGGCTTTGAAATGGCTTATGCTGTGGAGCCATGGTCAAGGGAGTGCGAAATAATTAGCACTCTCTGAGGAGTTTTTCTCACGTCCTTTGGCTCGTCATACTAGCTATCGTTCAGTGGAGCACACAGAACAAAGCAAATAAAACGTTCGCTTTTGTCATGTAAACCGCCTTATCTTAACAATGGACCTTTTCAGAATTTAGCCATTTTTGTTTAGCCAAGTTGCCATTGTATTGCTTCATAAGCCTACATTTTTTTATTCTGTTTCTTAGATGCCACTGGGCAGTGTGGGTAATTGGAAGTGATACTAGCTTAGCTGTGGGTGGTCACAGAATATCCCACAAAAGTATTGGCCATTGATGTTTGCAGTAAAAGAAGGTCTTTTCTTGCAAGGTTCGTCTATACACATTGTAATGATTAATCGTTTTGCTTGTGAAAATTAAGAGTGCTATAATACAATTTGAGCGTTGGAGACACATGGTGGGAAAAGTCTTTAACCGGTTTCCCATTATCTGAACATATTAACGACACCACCAGGCTAGAATTGCCTTCTAAAATAATCGGGAAAAAGCCGGATTGTTATCATTGTCCTTCCAACGCGCTTTCAGAGTGAGCTAATGAAAATAAGCACACGACCCCAACATGTTCCACGCACTAAACTCTCGTTTCGTCAATAAACCTCCAGCGACGAGGGAAACAAGAAGTAATAAGGCCTCCCACTGCTAGGACAATAGCGGACCAATTTCATTTCACGGTATACAGGGAGAACCCTTACGGCTCTTTTGTATAAAAGACGAATATTTGAAAGTTAATCAGTATTTTCGGCGGTATAGTTGCCTAGGTAAAGAGAAAACCGATCGGGGAAGAATCTTCATTTTGACGTGTTAGGCTTTTCGTGGGCGCTGAGGCTTACAACAAGAAAATGCGCGAATCGTAGATAGATGATGCGGGTGATTTTATAACCCGTTTTGACTATTCTTTTGCGTTTTAATGTAAGAGGTAAGACAGTAAGGAATTAAAATAACTTCAAGTCAACTCTGCGGCTTTACTGATAAAACAGGGAAATGACTCCAGTAAGGAAAGCGATTAAAATCAAGTACGACCTTGATAAATTATACTATTACTAGAACTTAAAGAACCTACGCAATAGAAAATAGCGCAGAATTGCAAGTGAAAGCCTTCACTCCAAGACCATTCAGCTAAAAAGTTGTTCCACGCTTGTTACAATAGTATAAAATTTAGGAACATTTATTTTACATTTATCTCAACGACAACAGTTCACTGACAATACCCGAAGCACGATATCATTAATTTACAATAAAGAGTTTTAATCTGAAGCAAATATTACGATCAATGAGTGTTTTGTTAATCCTTCGTGATAAAATCGGTGAGAAACATCACGACTGGCAAATTGCGAACTTTCGAGCGAAAGCGATCAAAATTTCAGTATTCTTGACCATCTCTTTCTGTTCTAGCTAACACAATGCCTATCACCCTTACTCGCATGGAAGGAAAGCGTTCTTTGAATGTTAAATCCATTTACTGAGCTCGCCTACATGAACGTTACTTACGAAGAAGGAATCATCATGAGACTGATCAGATAAAGATAAAACTCAAATTGGTTTTAAAAACACAATAATACGGCGCGACCACAGCAGGTACCAGGCAGAACCACCAGGATGTGGCGAGAAAAAACACGCAAGGGATTCGCTACAGTTATTGTACGGCACGCTGAGAAACTAAAAAGAATTCACCCTTATGGCCATCATTCGTCCTAATAACACCAAACCCGGGTTGTTGTTGAATTTAGCATGACGCACAAAGACACAATTCCTCTCGGCTTTCCGACCCATGCAACAGCGTCTCGAAACCCCTTTACTGATCTTTTGGTGACCTTCCATATAGCGATACTTGTGCATTAAGTTTTGTGCTTTTCTAGCAACTTAGACTAGCTACAGGTAATACACAAAAGGTTTGTCCTCGTTACTAAGAATGCTCTCCTATTAAAGAACAACTGAATGACAATACGGATCGTAATTTTGTTGCTGCCGCCCTACCGCCATACTGTTGCAAGATCCATTTGACCGAGCGCGTCGTTCCCACCTTCCTGCGAAAAGATATTCGACACAGCGAACAAAACAGAACTCGAACGTCGATAGACACAAATGATAAATAAACAAATTTTGTTCTTCCCTGCCCAGAGGCAGACTACGTTAGAATTTTACTGAGGACTTTCCTTCGACAAATGTGTCACAGAAATGTTTTCCTTTCATCGATGGGGCACAGTTTTTTTGCAAATTCTAAAATCCTTGATTTTTTTTTTGTATACACCAACAATGCCCAAAACATGCGGTGCAAAATATCATATGAAGTGTCTTCCTCCACGATAAGTTTTTAAAATGGAAAACGAAGAAGAGTGTTCATTTTGTAAATTCTCTGTACCGCTAACGTGTTGCTAAGAAGCTAAAACATTAAAATGCATAAGGTCACTTGTGAAGATCACAAACGTGGAGTTGAACGGATTATAGAGGCGAAATAACCACCAGCTTAAGTCTTTTTTGAAAGCTTAGGATTTATAACCACATTAAATTACGTGTCTGATGTCTTTGTGACAACGAAGAAATGTTGCCAGGATTAGTTTTCAGTTTGATCCCTACTTAACTTAATACCACTAAAAACTTCGCGACACCGGCTTAGGATTTAGAGACTGAGGAGACACTTTCCGGTAAAAACCGCCTGATTACTGTCTAGTAAATTCTTTTTTTAAACTTCACTTTCTTTCATTAAGATCAGACGGAGATTAAAGACTACAGTTATTTTCAATGCAGTCTCGGAATAAATTATCGTGAGAATCGTTATCGTCGCAGCATAGTTAATTACAGTGAGCCATAGAAGAGTGCAAAGTGAAGAAATCAAGGCGAAGAAATCTGCGCATACTGCTTCAACTCATGATGGTGATGATGATGATAGTCAATACATTAACGAGCTTTGCGTCCAAATCTTAATACTGTAACACAACACGGTCAATAAGGGCGACTATTTAAGCCAATAAATCTGCATTTTCACTGTAGAATTAGCCGTGTTAGGATAACTTGAGTTCTGTCGCTTCCGCGTTGCCATTGAGGTGCTATTTTAAACCATCAAGTTAGTTGAGACACTGAGACATGTTACAGTAATATATTTCCTGACCCTACTAAACTTTCGGTCGGTGGTTCTCAAAATCGTTTAAACTCTGACTTGAACGCGCAAGGCAAGATTGTAACTCGTGACTTGCCCTTGAATGTATAATTGAATTAACAATTACGTATTGAACTAAAAAAAGAAGTTTATAGATGAAAAGCGACTCGGTTGAAATAAAGCGCATCGGTAAAGTTCTACACTGAATGTATGGCCAAACAAGTCGTGTTTATTAATTTCCTGTTGAGTGTGGCACCTCATTTTATATGTTGCAGCGGCGTTGGGTAAAGACTGAAATAAAAGGCGTCCGTGTTTTTACATAAATATAAGTTCAACACAACAGTAATAGGTCCATTATGCTTGCACCTACCACCGACAATCGCGAGATGTAGAATCCAAACAAAGCCGTCCATAAGCCAAGCCTTGCTGTGTTGTGGCCACAGTTGTGCAAGAACTTGTAGAATACTGATAAAGAAATACCACAGAGCTGCCATCACTTGTTCTTGTAAAATTAAGGCAAATTCAGCTCTAAAATCGTGTCAGCAGGTAAAACAGTCGGTAGAGAGAACACTGAACTACAGTACCCTCAAAGCGCTTGGGCGATGTTGCAGAAGCAACACAGACCTATGCATTAATACAAAAATAGACAGCACTTGTATCCTTTTTATATATGACGCGATGCTTCTAACTATCGAGCTTTGAGATGAGTGGCTGTCCAAAGACATTTTTTCCTGGCAAACGTTGATTGCCTTAGTGATTAAAGGTTGAATACTGCTCTAGTAAGTTAGGCTTGTATACAAGGACCATAGCAACTGCTATGCCCGACGAGAAATTTCACTATCTCCGGGAGTTTCTGTGGATATTTCAATTCAGCGTGCAAGAAGAACAAGTCCTGTTGCGGAGTACCACTACTATCCGCAGTATACATGTCGTGCACGATTGTAACTTGCTCTGAGAAAGTCAAGATAGTTCAAACTATAGCGATGAGAAGTTTGCAATGGACAGGCAGCTTACTGCTGTTCTACAGCTTGGCAGGGCCGATCTACAACCGCGGGGTATAACGAGCACTTTTAATAAGAGTGAACAACGAGGCAGAGAAAAGGCATAATTAATGAAAGACACGTCAAACAATGGTTCGCCTGTGTCTAAAATACGCGCATATGACCCTGAACTGAACAACTAGTCCAAAGAAATGTCGTGTCATTTTTAGTGAAAAAAGTGCTAAAGGATACTCAAGGTTTTTGTGCAGAATATAATAATATTGTCCCTGGTATTCACACGTCTTTTGTAATCCAAAATCTGCCCTCCAGGTTAATATTGGAATAACCGCTGGGGGCTCCTTCAGCGTGGAGTTACCAGAGAAGCCTGCGAGTAAGCTCTCGGGGTAGGGTTGTAAGAGACCGCTCGCAATTCATACTGGATTATATGTGACTCCTATTAAAAAGCGTTAAAATGTTTCTGAAGTTGTTGCGAATAAGTTAACGCAGGTGTTTGTCAAGCATGGACCAATATTATCGTTCCTTAGTTGTAGAGAATCACCGACTTCCTGTACTTTTGTATACTAAGCTATTTCGTGCGGAACGAGTAAATATTGAAAATTGTCGAGGATCTGTTATACTTATATTTACGTAGTGTGACGATCTGGTCTGTTCAGCTCTCTACGGGCACTCAAAGCTGAGTGCTGCGATCTTCGACCACATTTTATGACTTGGACGGACTTAAGTTACATGAATTCAAGTTAAATTCTTTATATTACCGAGAGAAATAATAATAATAAAAAAAACATCTATGCGCTGGGGGGGAACCAACACTTGGAGTTTGTAAGAGGTGCATAATTAACTATGGAAGCTGCTGCATATTTCAGTTGAGTTCCTCTCCAGGACTTAACTCATTGCAAAAGGTAAAAAACTCAGTAAAATAGAGATGCTTCAATGAAGTTTGTTTTTCCCAAAAGGTTTGTGAGTTGTTCCACAAAATTATGTAACCATTAATGATGCAATTCCTGGAGCCATCCAATTGATTTATTCAAGGTGCGTTAACCGAATTTTTAGAAGACAGGATCTCGTCTCACTTTGAATTCCATCTTAACTGACATAAATACTTCATCATTCTTTCTCACAAACACTCGTCGTATTTCAAGTTCTAGCCTGTGTGAATTCATAGCGGATTTTCCATCGAAAACGAGTCATCCGTCGGAGTTTCCTGTTGTTACTGACGGGAAAAGAGAATGGATTGATTAATTTAAGATCTGTTGCTCGTCCTTCACTAAATCCATATTTGGCCGTATATCAGACAAGTTATTCGTTTCATGATTGGAGTTTCTCGTCCAAGACGGTTTTCAGTCATTTATTAAACAAGAAAGATATCAGTCAGTTTAACGCAGCGGGCAGGTAGTATAATTCCCTGCATCATTTTGTATAGGCGTTTTATCCCTGTGCTTATTTACGATCATCTTCTCCTTTTAATTTGAAACGAAATCGTTAACTAAAGGGGTACTAGCTTGGCGAAACATTCCTAAGCCGATTTGAAAATTGTTAGTATGGAGGGAGTATGACTTATACCATGCAAAGCGTCAAATCTGTTGCTCCCTTCAGCGTGACATCATTCAAATTGTGGTGACTGCTGGTCTGAAATATATGATGTTGATGACTTCTAGGAAATAATTTTACATATCTGTAGGCTACACGCTCCTCAGTTGGAATGAGAAGAAACTAAGAGCATAACCTATTAACCCGATTAAACAATGGACCGTTTTCACGTCGGCCATTATGGTGTTCACAACAAAAAGAAATTTTTGGATAAGAAAAGAACTTATTTCTCAAAGGAAAGAAATTTCACTTTTGGGATATCCAACTGCCGTGAGGTCAATCTGAGGCCATTTTCGATATATCAAAATTCTAAATTGGCTCCGAGGCTTGTGGGAATTGAATTAAATAAAGGAATGGCATTGAAGTTGAGGGATGAATAACTTATTTCCGTTTTTTGTTCCCCGATGCCTCGTAGCCAAGTTAGAATTTTGATATATCGAAATTGGCCTATTAAAAACCACTCTGTACGAAAGTGATAGTGACTATAGTTACAACAAATGCAAAACCGAAGGCTGAGATAAGAGGAATATTAATCTTAGAAACAAGTTATCGAAAGCAATTTAACTCTGTGCTTCCCTCTGAAAACCCCTTTGTCATTTCCATCATTAGCGCTGAGACCTGAAAACTCGGGTTCTAAGAGCTAGAAAAGGTTTGGCACGGCAGGCATGACGAATTTAGTATCCACACGGAACAAAAATACTTCTATGCACAAAGGTACCACGTTTAGTACGCCGACTACTGTAACAAGAGACTGTCCAATTATACTTGAGAAACAGTTGCATAAACAAGGCCTTATCTTTCATCACGATCTACAACTAAAGCTTAAGTATTTCTAAAGAAGATACAAGATTATAGAATAAAGATCGTTGACTTTCGTAATCTCGTTTCATTCTCTGTTGTTTAAGGGCCCATTAACCGATTCATGCGCGCGCTCGCGTGCGTTGCTAAGGAGGTGAAATTTCACTTCCGGTTACTTACGTCAGCCTGCGCGCGGAAAATAATAATAACTCAAAAGCTTGCAAATTCGCTTACATTTTAGATGTTTTTCTTTGTGTTTCACAAAACGCAAAGTAAAAAAAGTACAAGCAAAGACAAACTAAGAGAAAGACAGAAAAACAAGAGCAATAGAAAGGGAAAAACTAACTCCGTGTGGCTTTGTTTGATCTACCGAAGTGCGCTGGTAGTGTAAATTGCGCACGCGCTGATAGGGTAACTTCCAATAAATATCGGGCGCACTTCCGGTTTCTTTAAATGCTAAAGTAAACGCAGTTTTTCATTACATCGAGCGTTGTTTGACGAATTTCGATTAAAGCCAACTTTGGAAACATAGCTATGCATTCCTTTTTCAAAATCATGCTTTTGTCAGAAAATTACGAATTTTTCAATATTTTGAAATGCTCTCAAAATCTGACCTTGTAGAAATGAAACAAAATCGATGCATAGCGTAATGAGGATTTAAATTAAAATATTAAATCAATGAAAAAAATCCCGATAAAGTAATTTGCCGGGGAGCCTTTGCATTTTTTCTGTATTAGTCACATGACCATGGGCGTGGCCTGATGACGTCATCACTAGTGTTACTCATCATGAAAACGCTAAAACACATGAAATAACTCTGAACTAACTAAAAATGATGAGGTTATATGAGAATAAATTTTCCCTGGCAACAGCTCGAAAAGATCGGTTAATGGGCACTTAAGGTCATTCCCCAGTATTGCATTGCACATCCCTACTGCGCATAATTTCACGCGTGATTAGCGCGCACGCATTAAAAGATGGCGGCTTTTTCTTTGCAGCTGGACCTCGCCATAGAGGTAAATCGTCATTTTCTCGCAAACGAGTGTGGTGACCTATCATTTTTTTCTGTTGTTTTGAATTGAGTAATAAATTTCTCTGTGTAAAATAAATATGGACTAATTCTCAGTGTAGGACAAAAAGCAATCGTCGGAAACGTGAATTTAGCAAGCAATCGTGACTACAATCATGGTGCTACTATAATGATTTATATGGGTATAAACAAAGGTGCTGTTGCTCCTAAACGAACACGGGGACCCCTCATTTTTATTTCAAAATTTAAGTTCCTATAATATAAACAATCAATAAGCAAAGTTTCACAGAAATCTCAGTATAGGTTCTATTTCAGTGGAATGACCTTAAGGCGGGGGTTAATATGAAGGCCATATTTTTGCTGGGTATTATGGTTTGAATGCAAATATCTCGTTCACGTTTCAAGCAGTGAAAAATCTCTCTGCTCATTTCACATAGCTACGTTTTGGGCTGTTTTGTAAATTTT
>Ga0126339_10001478_pt1 | contig 15970 bp, 15 predicted proteins | sample OrbTmetagenome_2_FD_92532 | JGI IMG/M metagenome (GOLD analysis project Ga0126339, IMG submission 92532) | Coral microbial communities from Petempiche,Puerto Morelos, Mexico - Orbicella T R C metagenome | ecosystem: Host-associated > Invertebrates > Cnidaria > Coral | place: Petempiche,Puerto... | reverse complement strand
GTCTACAGTAAGAAAAGAATCATCACTGACTGCTTTGAAATGTGCACTACATTCCGACGGTAGTGCTAAGCAAACAGTTAAATTTTAAAAGCGCGGTTATAAGATCTAAAAGATCTTCTTGTTATTTAAGACTAAATCCCAAAATTTTAACAGAGATGATAGCAAGACACTATTTAATCATTGCTTGTTACATGCAATAAGTTTGAGAGGACTAGGTGTGAAAGCGAATGCAAAAACAGCGTTCAAAACATAACACTTGCGCACGCAACGCCATAAATGATTACCCTATGGAGCCACCTTAATAGTACAAACCAGTTGCATTAAACGAATCAAATTTTTCTTGTTTGCCATACAATAAACATCTTATCAACGGAGCATAATACAAAAACGTAAATACTTCAAAAACGAAAAAAGCTATTCCAAAATGGAAAACGCCGTTCTTCGTGATTTTAAAAGCCTTTCAAATTAGCTTCAATTATTATTTTTTTTACTTCATAGGTACTTTAATAAGTCTTTGGTCCATGTGTTAAGCGCTTTGGCTTGGCAGTGTTTTACGTGCAAAGGAGCAAACGAGCCAAACGAGCTTGGTGGATGCTTAAAAGCGGCCCTGTATTCTGTAGTTTAGCCATAGTTAAAACTTAAGGCAAACAAATATTGAAGTGTTAAGCTTACAAGCCAATCTCCCGATGCCGTTGGGTAGAAAGTCACACTTACAAAGTCCAAACTTCCGCTCACATATGTAAGCTAGTTTACTATAATATTAACAACAAACAATTATCCCGATGAAGTGGAGCTCTCTCAGCCATTACTCAGGTGTTCTGGGCGATGTCAAAAAACTGCAATGTCTCACAAAAAAACCTTCACTGACTATTACTTAAACCAAGGAAATCCCGCTGCTACTACATGGCAGAGCTCTAGCTACACTGTACGCACTTTGCTATTTGTGTGGTGTGCACTCGTGATTTCGGCAACTTGGGTAGGTTTAAGACTTCTTTCGAATTAAACCCCCTATGCGAATATAAGAGAATGATTTCTAGTATTCTTTACCCGAGACAGAATCAACAAACCTGGTTAAGAAGTTCCACTGTATCCATGCGAAGATTATCAACCATTTTAGTAGCCTTATTCTGTGTTAGTTCTTTGTACTTCACAGAGTCGGCGCAGGGAGTCCCTTTCTGATTGGTGTGTATTTGGCTCCATATTTGGGCATCGTCTTCATTGGCCTCCGAATTCAAAATGGCAGAAAACAAGGAAAGTAAAAGCGGTTACGATGTTGGTTTTTTCTATTATGATTGGGCTCTATCCCGATACAGATGGATGGATGGTAATTGTTTTACTAAAGTAAGTGGCTTTGAGCCTGTCAAGAACATGGCTTGTTCTTCGTCTGAAGTCAAAGCACAGGTAGGTGGCAACCGCAAGATTAAGTCAGACGAAAAAGGGCGGCAAATCATTTTCTTTAGGAAAGTTCCCGATTGGTGAAGAAATTGCCTACAATAAGCTAAATGAGCCACAGAAGCAAAGGCTAGACAAAAGATTGTAAGTAAGTTTAATTTTCAGCTTTTGGAAAATCAAAGAACTGAAGTTAATCTGCACTCTTTTTCGCTTAAGAAACTTATCAATTAAGCTTAAGCCTACCTGTCTTCGTAGAAGTTGTTAGCTTTGATGATTTTGGCAGCCTTTAAGAGATAAGCAACAGAGATCCGACCTAACCCCTGAGTAAATACGCGAATCAGATGGAATGTATATGTACATGTTCTAAGTTTTGTTCTTTTACTAGGTTTGTGAACCATGCCCCACTATGCACCTGTTATGACAATCCCCGGGGACGTGATACAAGTGGTTTATTTTATAAATAGCAGGGTATTTTCCCACACCTTGTTACACTTGAAAATGAAAACAGCTTTTTTCGAAAGTAGGTCAAGTAGGCTAGTTATTTTGCTATGAAGTTTAAAAGTAACATGTCCTTACTGATTGAGGCATATGTGGCCCTCCTTTGTAAGGGTTTCAACAAAACTCTAAGCACCAAAACGAACATTTTAAAAGCTAGAACTATCAATGGGACCAAATCAAGTTCACAAATAAATTAAGTTCCCCTGAAATGTTGAACATGGTGGACGCATTGCAGGTTTGCAACTGTCTTCATGATCTCTTTTGATTGATTATAAAAATAAATAAACTAAAGCCTCCATTTGACACAAAAATGTGCTCAGATATTTGTCACACTTTATAGTCAGAACTATGAATTTGAAATGCTTTCATGAACTTCCTGATGAAAAGAAACACACACTTTAAGGTGGCAATTGACTCACCTTGTGGTCTTTTTGGCAACCCACTACAACAACTCTTATTTTGTTGCAGGGCTCTGAGTACTACGATTTTCATAGACTTAATGTTTCAATAAGAATATATCAAAACTTTTCGAGAACTCAGTGTTTAGCTGTGTTTGTGAGCATGCACCCAATATTCAGGATAGCATTTCCCAGCCTAAGCAGCTAATAGACAAAACATTGGAACAAAAAATTAGTATATAGATTTAGGCCAGCCTAACAGCGTAGCTCCTGGGCCGGGTTGTTCAGAGCCAAATTAAGCTAACCCAGGAAAAGATAGAATTTTGATTTGAGTTTTGTGACTTTGCGTTGAGGTTTTCTGTATATTGTTTGGCCTTCTGTTTTGAGTTTTAATAATCACTATGTACACAAAACAAAGCAGCAAAAAACATTTGGGTAGAAGAAAAAGTTATAATTCGGTTAACTTTTAATCCTGGGTTAGCGTTAACTGGCTTCCGAACAATCCTGCCCTGTTTTCAACAAGTTAACCTGAGATGAGTCTGTGCTCGAATCGAAAACCAGCACTTGGTCAGCGGTCAACTTTTAAAAAACGCATAACCTTGATGAGCTGTAAACCTGGGCCTGCGATATGGTCATGTGATACTAGTCAGCGGATACCTTGTTTTGACAGGTGTCAGTTGATCATAACATAGATGAAAACCAAGGCTGCATGTCTCTGTCAACCTATTATTTGGGGTATGGCGGCCATGTTGTGCGACTCCGTCGTCGTTGTCGTCGTCGCCGTTGAGTTTCGAACTTACTGCCTACTGTCTCTGCCCATTCATGGGCCATGCTACATGTTAACACAAGATGGATTTAAGTAAACATGCTCCAAAGTTTGGTTTACAGAGTTCAAGTTTTCGCATCATGTGTACTTAAGGCATCTGTCGGCCGAGTATTGGTCGATACTATCAGCTGTTATGTCAACCAACACTTGGCCAACATGTTGACTGACTGACATCGTCCAACACTCGGCCAATACTTTACAGACACTTAGGAACACTATGCTCATTTGATTGGCTCTTGTTACTGTGTTCTAGCATTGGATATTCCAAATGTAAAATAATCTTCTTTAGCCCTTTCAAAGGGTCATTTGGTGGCTGTCATTCGTTTTTGACTTTTCAGTGCTGGCAACATTCTTCTATGTCAAAGACTGTTTTCAAAATGGCAGAAGTTTGAGCTTTATCCACGCTCTGTCAACAGATGAGCAGAGGCGATAGAAACTATTCTTTCAAGTTCCCTGTGGGTAACAAGACAGCTGCTACTTCAGCAAAACAAGGTTAACAATACACCGACACTACCGACATATTGACTCGTACACCACCGGCAGTTGACCAATAGACCACCGACTGTTGATAGCAACATATCAGTCGAGGTGTTGGCTGAGTGGCGACCGACATACTAACCAAGTGTTGACTGATACTGTCCACCAAGTATCAGCTGATATGTCGGTCAAGTGTCAGTCAACACATCGGCCGATAGTATCAACTGATACTCTGCCGACAGGTGCCTTAAGTACACATGATCCAAGTTTTCATCATGTAAAACTGTTCCTTGGATAACACTTGTTTCTGAGTTCGGACAAAGATTAACCACACACTCCATTGAATTACAAAGGTGAACATCTCAATAAAGCCTCCTTTATGTATGTCTTTTGTTATGCAAACTGACCTTGATGTGTGATCTGCTAAGGTAATTCCATCGAAGTAGAACTCACAATAGATTTTCTTTCAAACTTTACCTGTTGGCTGCTTACATATCAAGAGAACTTAAAATTTGAAATAAAAAAGGGGGTCCCCGTATTCGTTTAGGAGCAGGAGGACCTTCAATAAACCCCACAATTCCTGAAATTAAGAGCCGTCAGAAACGTTTATATTTGATCCATTCACCTTACGCTTTAAGAGAGCAGAAAAATAAGGAGGAAGTTAAGCAAGAAATACAACAGTGGATATACATCGATGTTAAGGAGCAATTTGATGTACGTTTCATTATAAAGGCACTCATAATTAGTTGACAGGGATACAAAATGTTCCAAACACGCAGTGTTCTGGGGCCACATATTGTCTTTTACGAGTGCTAGCTATGCTCTCGTTTTCCGTGATAAATTTTTTACTCTGCAATACAAATTGGTCCATACCCACTGTATAGAAAGAAGGTGATCTCTGAATTGAAACTAAATAAAAAAACTCATCAGGTCCCGGTACTCATTTCTGAGGGAAAAACAATGATTTGTCTCTCGCAAGCCAAGCCATTTAGAAAAAGCCTCCATTTTGTATATGCACGCTAATGACATCAAAATTGTGCGCAGTAGGGAAGCGCGATGCAATTCTGAGGAATCACCTTAATGAGCATCATCAACGCATTTTGGTGCATTTGCGTTTGACTACCAACACAAATGCAAACGTGTTAAAGTGCGTTTAGTTCTAAACGAAATGAGTTTGCTCCAAGTTTAACATGGGTTTGATGGCTTGCGTATTTTTGAGTTGTACTGTAGATGTATCTTTGTCAGATTTAAGTGAATATCCTGTTTATGGTGTACAAATTGATAACCAACATCTGAAATGTATTTTAGTAATTATTGAACTTATATTGATTTTAACTCTCAGAATTCCCCCTCAGTACTTGACTGTTGCATTTGCTCTGATCATTGTTAAAAATGTTTTCTTGATTGCTCAGTTCATACAAAGAGAGCTTTCTAATCCCCATTTTGTTTCCTGAGCATGATGAATTTTTCATTGATGCCTAGTTACTTTGTCACTGGTGTTCTGTTGAACAAGAGACCAAAGGTGCCAACCTGAAGGAAGAACCGTATTTAATTAACGATTCAATTTGATCAAAAATACAAAGAAATTATGTTGGCACACGACCTTACAAGTGTTTAAAACAAACAGTAAAAGTAATGCAAACAAAACTTGCAAACCAACTAAAAACTTGCTTCTTGACTTCCTGCGTAATTGATTGAGGGCTGTCAATAAGGGCGCTAACCACCTGCTACGGCTGAGTATATTTGATGGACCCTTGATGTTACAGGTGAACTGGCCTGTAGTTGATACAATTCACCCATAAAGTAACAAGTTTGCTACGGGTGTGAAGATCAAGGCTACAGGTAAACTAAAACTTAATGACAGCCCTATTGACGTACATTGTTGCAAACAGTGAGTAAAAACCTTAGCAAATAACTGGATAGCAAAAACTGGTGAGCAAACGGACCTGACAACTGGTTAGCTTGGTTGTTTCAGTACAACTGGGCACCCCCACCCACCCACTCACTTTAAACTAACCCCCAAAATTAAGCACTAGATAATTGCTACTCAGCCAAAGTTTGTCATACCGTTTCTTGTTGGTTTTATACAAGAAGTGGTTTAATTAGTTGTTTTGCTTGGTTAGAAGGAGATGGTGAAAGATGATCCTCAATCATCAGGTTCTCAAGATAATCAATCTCTTGAGAGGTATGTGTATAATTTACATTTATGTTTACATTTACATATTGTCATTTACACTGGTCATAGGATCTTTCAAATTAAGTTTTATGCTTTATTTTGACCAAAAAATATCAAAAAAATATCTTTCTGAACTATCAAGTGGAAAAGGATTAATGTTGATTGAATCAATGGGCTGGTGGGTATGTGCTATGCGATTGTTTTAGTCCAGGATATTTTTCAGACTTCCAATTCCAGGCTCCGAAATGTCCTGACTTCTGGTCAAGAGAAACAAAGACTCTGAGATGTACTTATTATCCAAGATTGTAGCCCTCTGATTGATAACTGCACTTAAGTAGACAGTGTTCTGTATTTCCATAAACTAGGTACCGTAAATCCTCCAATTAGTGCCTGAGACACTCATTTCAAATTTAGGAGAAGACAGGGGTGCTTATTTGAGGAAAGTGCTTGATCGAGGGTTGGGGAGGGGGGTTGCTTATTTAATTTTTCCCAAATTGTGGTCAGATATGATTGTTTTTTTTTGTAATATAGTATGCATGTGTCAGTCCCTCTGAAGTCTCAGAAGGGTTCTGGCTCTCTTCAGGAACTACGAAATATAACCCCTTTAGCCAGTCTAGACCTGCTGCATAAGGCTGGTCAGGCTTCAAACAATGAATCAGCAGATCTTCTCGACCATCCATAGTGCTTGAATGAGTCGAGAATCACTTGCTTGTAACTAAACATGACTAAAACTTTACATCCTTTGTTGTCTTAGTACTCATCTATAAAACAGGGTGAGAGGAGGGGGCGCTAATTCGAGGATTCACAGTAATGGTTTTTGGTAATTTTAGGAAAGAACCTATAGGTGCAGAAATGAAGAAGCCATTACAAGACAAAGATGTTAATCAGTTACCTCCAAGAAGCAGGGTAATCTTTTATCAGTAAATATTAGGTTGTTTTTATTGCTTAAAAATATACTTTATAGCCAGCATTTCCAAAGTGAAATAAAGTAGCAGGAGGAAATTGTAATGTAGGCGTAACATTGTTCTGTCTAAATGGTGCTGACCTCATGGGGGGAGTGCCGGAGTGGGGTTTCGCCTTCCTGCATGGGGGAGATGGGGTGCTGGCCATGTGCACACATGTGTGCCACAAAATACATTCACCCAATTAAGTGATTTTGTTAGAGGTCACTGTACACTTTATTTAAGCAGTTGCAAGATGAGTTTCTCTGGAAGTTCATGAATGAAATGCTGCATAATGCTTTTCATTCCATTGGTACTTTGTACATAGCAGTATCATGTTTGGCTTGTAACTCCATTTAATTGAACTGTAATTAGCATGAATCAACTGTTATGTTATCAGTATTATCTCAATCATGCAAGTTCAAGAGAAACAGTTTCAATTTGATGTGTTGATCAAGATCATTTAGGTTTTGTAATCAACAAAAGCTGCTGATGAATAAGGGAAACAATGATGTGGTGAAAGGATTGAGATGAATTCTGGTGATATCTTTGATATCATTCAAGTTTGCATCTGTCTTGAATTCCATCTGCTGTCTGTTGCCTCCATCATAGAAAATGTGCACGTGCTGACAGTTCTGATACATGTTCATACTGTATGGTTAAATGACAGCAGAATGCCCACCAAAAATTGCTTTTTCTTTGAAGTTCGAGCGGTATACATTCAATAGCACATGGTTTAATATTTTTCCCCTGTTCAGTTATTTCCTTGACAAGATCAGATCATGATTACTGGTATGTTGCTGAAATGAAATTGGAACACAAAGAGTACCTGGCACAAATGCTTAAATTAGCTGGTGACTTGCATCAGGCACTGGCTTATTTTGTACAATATTTCTGTCCAGGGGACATCGAATCATGTCATCTTGAGGCTGCAAGGCGTGTGAAACTATGGTCACTAAATGCAAACTTTTTCTTTAAGGAACCTCACCACTTCACTAAATTCAATTAATAGGTCCACTGAAACAATATTTGGCAGAGAACATTTCACTTTAAAGATCTAATTGCAACATTTTTGGGCTTACAGACACTGTAGCGTTATTCGATGCTAACAAAGCACGATTTTTTCAGTATGAGCTGTAGTACATGTAATACGTGTAGTAGCTGTAGTATGTGTAGTACATGTAGTAGCTGTAGTTTACACACGTATAGTCGCCTACGTTTAAACAATGGATAAACCCTTGTATACCTCTGTATACCCTTGTATACCTCTGTATACCCTTGTATACTTGCATGTATATATTTTGTGGGGAGAGCGATAACAATTGAAGGAACGTTTGCCATTGCATGGAAAAGTCGGTGAAAATTTTTACAAAGTCGGTAAAAATTTTCCACCAAATGGAACTTGATTAGGGCATGTGGTTTCCCAGGCGTGATCTGCAATGCGACAGAGAAAAAAAAGCTCGATTTTCCACATACCACAGCCACTACAACAACTACGTCCACTACATGTACTATAGCTACTACAGCAATTACACATACAACAGCTACTACATCTACTACAGCTACTACACATACTACAGGCACTACAGCTACTACAGCAATTACACGTACAACAGATACTACAGCTACTACATCTACTACACGTACTACAGGCACTACAGCTACTAGAGCTACATGTACTATACACGTACTACAGATACTACAGCTACTACAGCTATTACAGCTGCTGCAACTGTTTGCAGTCATGGTCATCTGAGACAACTTAAAATTTGTATTAAGGACCAAAACAACACTAAAACTTGTCCTCTAAAGGAGTTAAAGACAAATTTCTTAAATTTTATTATGAGTTACCTGGATTCTGACCACTTGTCATGCATTTGGAACTTTTAGAAAACAGATAATTATTTTTCCAAACAGTCTTGATAGCACAAATGCAACAATTATCTTTAAAAACACAACAACGCTTTTCAGTTTTCGAAACATGTTTCGATATTTCAAATGTCATCATCAGTCATTATGAATGTATAGAAAAGATTTACAAAATGATTGGTATATATAACTACTCATACAATGAACCTTTATGAATTAAAATATGCATTAACTGTTAACCTTATTTAAACTAACCAACAGAATGAAACACAAACAAGAAAAAATAACCTAAAATTCCCTGTAAACAACAGGGGATAAATTTAGAAATGTGACGACAGATTAACATGCTCAACTTGTTTGTTGAGTTCAGGTTTCAACTGTTCAATACGAAAAACTCTCTTTTATTTTAAGTTGAGAATAAGTGCTGGCATGATCAAGAACCTTAAAACAAGAAATATCACACTTATCCCTACAACCTTTAGAAGCACTGAAATGTTTAAAAATATGGGAATTTTTGTCCTGAAAGAGATGCTCATTAACATGTGTGTTAAAATGCCTATTGGTTTCACCAATATAACGAGCTCCACAGCTCGCACATGTAAACTGATAAACAACACCTGACAGGGTTCTCCCAAAAATTTGAAGTAGAGGGGAATAACTGATAAAGAGACGTGGAGTGGTTTTATCGGAGCCACGTAGAGTAGGGGGGAGGGGGACGACCACAACCTTTTATTGGGGGGTCCGGGAGCCTTCCCGAGAAAATTTTGAAGTTGGGGTTCTGAAAAGTGCATTTCAGTGTATTTTAAGCAAGCATGGTTTTGTTCTTTTGTTAAAGAAAAGCAATTTCACCGAGAAAAACATACGTGTAATATATTGTGTTAGTTGAACAGGTTAATCATTGTCATCCGTATCAAATTTGAAAAAAAATATCAAAAACATCAAAAATGTTCTCATTTGGTGATGAGAAAGCCAAACGAGAAACGCTGGCATTGAAGGTACTAGATTGAGGTTTGACATTTATTTTGTTAAAAGACAAGTTTTGAATGGCTTTAACACAGTGCTAGGGGTGGAATTCATAGAACATGATGAAGCTTGTGATTGCGAGCGCAAGCCTGTAGTACTTGGTGAAGTTTCTGATTAAGCATGCGGACCATCATCAACGTTTTGAACCATTGCGGTAGTCTGGGTTTTTTCATTTATGATTTCAAAAGTGATAAAATTAATACCATCAAACTTAAACTTGACATATTTCGCAAATGTTTCACTTTATAATGAAGCCTTGAAATAGTGCATGTGTTTATTCATACTTCCCTGCTCAATAAGCTTGCCAGTTTTATATCTCACTTTCAATATTTACACAAACATCTCACAGCTTGTAAGTTTAAAGATTGTGTAAGATCTTGCAAAGTTTGTTTCTTTTGTTGAAAGAAATTTTTGCAGTTATTTGTTCTTGAAAATCCTCCATGTGCGAGCCAAGCACTGGGTTTCATGTCGTTGTGTTTAAAGTAGTAATTAAATTACGTGTACATTCACTGGAGATAAAAGTACTAAGTTTAATTATATTTTTGAAAGAAAACAACTTATGACCTTCGTTTGTGCCATCTTTATTTTCTTTTCAATTTATCCCTGGTACTGAACAGCGATTGCTGGGTTTTTCGCTTCATTTTCAGAGGAAAAACCGAGCTTTAACTTAACCTCAGTTGTCAAATATTTCAGTGCTGCTGTCCCGGCTCAGTACCCACATCATGTTTTTGGTGGCAATTCTCATGGCCCGAATGATTTCAGATTTCTTTTATCTTACAGCTTTAGAAGTTGTATTTTTTAATCGCTACGTATTTGTTGAGAAAATTAGACATATTGTTTTTATGCTTAATTTTATTGACGGATAGGCTCACATTGTTACAAATAAAATTTTTTCATAATTTATTTACTGTAAGTAGCCGGTGTGCCAAGGACGACTAGATGGTGAATTTTGCCGGTCGCCTGAGCTTACAGAGAACTCTGCGTGATTTAAGAGAATCAGGAACAAAATCATCAGGACTAAACATAGTGCTAAGTTTGAACAGAGAGAAAATAATTTACATTTAAGTCTTTGCAATACTTATTTATAATAGATGAAATTTTTCTTCCAGTGTAGGAAGAAATGATAACCGATATAAGGTAACTTATAGAAGTGGCAGTTGGATGTTTCCCATTTGGACGCGTCCTGTCCTGTTGTTCTATCCTTACTAAGATAACCTTTAACTGATTAATTTTGTCAATAAGCCACTTCGGAAACATAATTATTGTGTTTCAAAATTTCAGAAAGGTTTTTGATGTCACTGAAATCTCTGAGTAGTGTTATTTATTTTGTAGGCTCTATCTATGAGAGTTTTAATTAACCCTAATTTGTATTTAAAAGGGGTAAAACTGAAATAATTAGGAAGTAGACCAGTGTAAGTCTTCTTATGATAAACAGATGTGATAAAAGAACCCGGTGATCACTGGCACTTTGCTTAGATAACAATACATCTAAAAATGGCAACTGACCCTTTTCTTCTGCTTCCATAGTGAACTTAATGTTGGGATGGCAAGAATTAAGGTACTCAAAAAACAAACGGACATCATTAGAGTTGTTGAAACAACAGATAATATCATCTACATATCTGCAATAGTATAGTACCTTAAGACCAGTGTAATTTTTTGACCAGAGCTTTTCATAGTGGCCCATGAAGAAATTGGCTAACACAGGAGCTATTTGTAGCTTTCTTTTGTGAGAAAATCATAATTCAGAGTTTTCAAAATAGGACAGCACCTGACGCAAGTCGCCGGTTACTTCAAACATTTGTGCCAGCTACTTTTTGTCGCAAAGTTTAGTGATACACAGTTTTGTTTCACCATCGTGATCATGATCTGATCTTTCTGAGAAAATAAATAAAGAGGCAAAAATCTAAACAATGTGGCTATTATAATAAATGATGTACCATTGAAGAGCAGTATTTTTGGCATGCATTATGTAATGTACATGTGTGTATCAGTTTTGTTGGCACAAGCACATTTTCCACAATGAAGCAGAGGCATCTTTTATTGCCACTGCTGAGAAGTCACAAAAGCAAACAGGTAAACTAATATTATGTACTGTTCCAGTTTTTTAAGTGACAATAAAGCAATTGGCTTATATTTAAGCTGAATTGACCAGAAATAATTGATCCAGTTCTTTATGCATCTGCGTGGTGAATGTGAAGGCATTCTTCTTAGTGAAATGTTACACATTAAGGTCAAAAGTGCTCCAAATATATTTTACGTGATGGTTTGAAAGGTGTTGTAACAATTAAGCCCTTCAGCAACATGAGTGTTCAAAATTTAAGACAAAGAAAAAATCAAAAATTCAAAGCAGAAATGAAACAAGATCGCTGATTTGTACTGAAAGAAAAAGATATCAGCGGAAGTTGCTGTAATCCTTTCACCATAAAGAACACGATTCATCTGCAGCTCTTTTTCATTACAAAAACTAAAATGATCTTCATTTTGGAACTTTTGCCTTCATTGAAATAATATTTGTAATAAAATTACAGTTGATTTATGTTATTAAGGACGGTGCCTACTAAATACGGAGGTTTTTGTGCCAAATTAGGACCATGAGGAAAAAGTAGATCTTTGCAAGGGCTATTGAAATCCACAAAGAAAAATGGGGGTAGCCACGCATTTTTTTCTAGATAATTAGCCCTGAATCTCAACAAAAATGCTGACATCAGCATTTTTCTGAAAAAAGAAGGAAAGGATATTTCTTCACAGATTTCCTTAGAATTTGCCTTCACATACAGAAAAGCAAACACATTTATAAAGATCTTAAAACTACATTACAAATGGTAACATAAAAAACACTTTTGTGACGTTTTTAATAACAAAATCTTCGCAACAGGGCTTATAGCGTTTATGACAGCGTTCCTTTGGTACAGCTAAAATACAGTCTAAATAGCTTTTGCTCGCAACCAGAAACTAATCACATGCTGAATAGGCTTGCCACTTCCATCTCATAACATAAAATGTAGGGGTAACCACGCATTTTTTAAGTTATTCAAGCTGTTTTCAACTTGTATGGAATACCTTTTGGTTGGGTTACATTTTTTCCCATCCCCTCCCTAGTGAGTTAAATGTTTGCATCGTTCCATTTCGGAATATTCAAAATGGCAGCTAGTGTGACTGCACTTGGCAGAAGAACTACTTTCTGGCGTTGGAGTATGAGATTTTCTTTATTCTGCAAGGAACAGAGGAAAGTTTATGGATGAAGAAGCTCCTTCATGTTAATTACAACAGCGCTAATGTTTTCTGGCGGGTATATATTTTTTGGGGGCTCAGAGTTATCGATTCGATCAGAAACCCAGTTTGTACCATGCTTTTGTTTTATATGTCTACGGTACCTTGTTTGCCTGCTGCGATTCAGTTGAACGGATATTGACTTCCATGGCAACATGTTTTACGATTTATCAGTGACTGTCTATTCCTTTCTGGCTCGTTGCTTTGAGATTCATTTTCGCTTCTACTACATGTCGCATATCGAGCGTGGATGGAAATTTAAAGAGCATTAAACCTGTGAAGAAAGCTAATCATTAGCGTCAGTCATGCATCACTGACATCATGCAGGTGGGACTTGCGTCGACTTATTAAAGTAGTTTTGCTGAGGCAGTTTTTCTTTGTCCTTCTGCGACTGAAAGAACACGGGTCTTTTTGACGATAATGTGTGAAGCATAAAAGCAAAAGAACTTTGATGCAAGCTGACAGAGAGTCAGACAGAACCAAAATGAGCTTTAATAAACGGTGCATGTAGTTGTACATGTGCCTTTAAAACACCGAGTGACCACTTTATTCTCCTTAGCGTATTTGTATTTGTATTTCCATTTTTTAAACTAACTGCTTAGGGAATCTAGATACCGATACTATTAATGCAGCAATACTGTCAATTTCATGTGGTAATCTACTTGTTTTTGTTTGGAAACATTAGACTGAGAATAATTGGTACTGACGGTTTCACACATGTATGATTGATCTTTTTATGTCTCATCAATCTGTCACAGTTATTTAAGCTGGCCTTTGATTTAAGCTTTCTTTAATTTTTTTCTCTCCAAGGAAATAGTAGAACATTGAAGGACTGATCCTTGCTACAAAATTTTTGAATGATAAATCTATTTATTTGTACTAAAATTGTTCCGTATGTCCCAGGTTCGAAGGTCAGCAAAAAAGTTCAGTCTTTAGAACATACAACATTTTAATTTCTGAGGAAATAAATGTCTACACTTTTCAACATGGCCGACAACTCGCAACCTCGTGGTCGAACAACAGGTCTTACTGTGCATGTGTGTAAAACTCCTACTAGAAGGGGGACCCCAGGGAATTGCTAATTTACAACAAGGCTTTCTGCGGAACAAAAATGAAAAACTTATCTACTTCCTGAAAATTATCTCTATATCACAAAATGGTTTGTTCTCTTTTTGAACTCCTCTCTGGTTGTGTAACTGCCTTAAATACAGAATATATACCTGATATCATCATTATAATTATACCATTGCTTAAGTTATTTCTCATCAACTAAAATTATTCTCACTAAAAAAAAAGTCATTGATAACAAAATGTCTGCCAAAGCAAACTGATATTTCACCTTTTGTAGTGATTGTTTTAAAATTTGTGCAATGTTATGCAACATACAAACTCCTCAAAAATCTTTTTTACAACCCTTGTCATATTAACATGCCTAAAATATCACAACTTGGCTTAAAGAGCCTTTGATACACACCTTCCCAAAGGCTTGTCTAAAACTACAAGTGACTCATAGGATGTTTCATGGTATATCATTTGAAAGCATTGCATACTCAGGTATTTATTCTTTCGACAGATGGTCCGATAGTGTTCTCAAGACCTTCTTGGAAGCAGTCGCTCGGCATTTACTTTTGTGGCCCCTTTGTTTTGCACTTAGTACACTGTGAAGACCATCATATCCACCTCTATCATGAAAGAGTTGCATTTGCTGAAGATTTAAACCTGAACCAGCAATTTTTTGTACCATTGCTTTTGATAATACTTTCTTTGATATCATGTCTTTGAAGGAGGGGAAATTAGTGGTCATCCTGGCATGATGTTGGAGAGACTCGCAGACAAACTCTACATGGAAGCTGTGCGAAGAAAGGACCGATTTCTGAGTTTCAGATGAAGAAGTAGATCTCTTAAGGATTTCACATCCTCAAGGCCATTATGAGCATCATATGTTTTGTTTAGGCAGCCCCTCTCCAGTTCTTCTTGTTTGTAGGAACTTCTGTTGGGCAATAATTTCTTTAACATAGGCAAAGTGTCAATGAATCCTGTTAGTACTGACTGTAGCTCACTTAGCATGTTATTTGCTATTATCACCTTGACCAAAATCCTAGAGTCAAACACTTTACCATTATGGGCTACAAAGGATGATTTTACTCTTAAAAGACTTAAGAAATGTAACGAAGTCCTGTAGACATTCTGTTAGGGTAATGGCTTTAACCAGCTTTGATTTATATAGGAGCTGCCCAGCTACAATGGTCAGTTTGTTTGCTTGAGAGGCCTGTTGTGAAATTCCATTCTTGGGCAAAACATATCTATCAAAGGTCTGGTGTTGCCCTGCACACTGCACTGCCGATAACTGGCAAATCTCTGCATTGTTCAGACCTGCCAAAGAAAGACAGCAGTAAATTATACATGTACTGTAAGTAATAATATTTATTAAATGTTTTTTTTTTCTCAACAGTATATTTAGTTTGTGTGATTTCAGTATTTGCCAGAAAAGTGGGCCAAAAGGTGATCTGTTGATTTCCCTAGGAGACAGATGTTGTGAATTTATTTCTTTTCCTTTGAAAATCTACCAAGAACAAAAGTTATTAAGGGTATTATGAGGGTAGTTTTTGTATTCAGAATTTCCAAGCAAGTCTTTAATTTCATGGAAACCTAAATTTGATATTTTCCAGTTGTGAAAACTTTACAAGCAGTAGTGGAAAAGTTAACATAGAATTCCACATTTTGCTTCAAGCTATTCCTCTATTAATTTGAAATGAGTGAACCTAAATTCCCTTATACATGTATGACTTGACTATTATTAATACCATATTTTATGAATCTTCCAAAAACTGTGGTTTGCATGATGGATTTCACACAGGAATATACATGTACTGTACTTTTAAACTGTACAAAGTCATGTACTTTGTGTCATGTTTAGGTTTCTTTTGCAAAAAGAAAAAAAAAACACTCACACATACCACAAGACAAACACACACGTATGGGGTGCCATTTCCGCCAAAATTATTGTTTTATTATTATTAGGCACAATGTTTTATTATTAGGCACCAGTTAATTATTATTAGGCACAATGTTTTATTATTAGGCACCAGTTTATTAT
>Ga0126339_10001476_pt1 | contig 15977 bp, 11 predicted proteins | sample OrbTmetagenome_2_FD_92532 | JGI IMG/M metagenome (GOLD analysis project Ga0126339, IMG submission 92532) | Coral microbial communities from Petempiche,Puerto Morelos, Mexico - Orbicella T R C metagenome | ecosystem: Host-associated > Invertebrates > Cnidaria > Coral | place: Petempiche,Puerto... | reverse complement strand
TTCTTTTTCCAATTCTGCCACTCTACCTTGCATAGCCTCTAACTCGCCGAGTCTTGTTAGCACTTTGTCGAGCTTTCCACTGACTTCATCTAGTTTGGCAAAAGCCCCACAACAATGGCCGTCAGCTTCGTCGAACGCATCTTCCCCGTCAGTCTGTGAGCCGCTCTCCCTTAACCGTTTACGACTATCGGCTCAGGCGTCTTCTTTTCCCATGCTATTTAAGCGAATGAAAGCCAAGCAGCCTTCGTTGATTACATTATTTTACAAGTTTTGAGTTTCTTCTAAAGGAGCAAGCAAGAACATGTCCGCCTTCGGCGAAGGCCAGGTTACATACAGCCTTAAAAACCTGTTTATTTGGAAAGTGCATATGTTGATTCCGATTATCACCTGTAAAATTGCATTTCTGGCATGGGTCCTTGAAAAGTCAGTAAAGAAAGTTTGCAATTTTTTGTAAGAACCCTGGTACCATTTTAGTTCCTCAGCTGATTGTCACATACATGTACTCTAGTTCTTTCAATTAAGTGGTGAAAATTTGATCTCCCATTCAACTATTTTTCAAAATTCTCATTACCATTCCACTTGGCATCATATTGGCATATTTTGAGTACCATACTCAGAAGCTTGTCTTAAGTAAGTTTGGCATGAATTCTGCATTCATAACTGTACCATAACCACATGTTTAGTCAGACGTCAGTCTGTGGTCACTGAACAGTATGGCATAAAGCCAGGTCATATAAATTTTATATTTTGCATTGAACATTGAAGGATTTAAAGACTTCAGTTTCCTTCATGGGTTTTAAGCTAAGCTATCAACAACAAAGCCCTAATTTTCAACAAGATCCAGCAAGGGAAACAATGTATTATTTTTGGTTTGTTTACCTATCAGGTAGGTTGAAAATTCAGCTGTTATTTGCTTGCCTTGTGAAATTAAGATGTCTTCATTCATTTGATATGAACTGCAGGAGTTGAACCTTAAGAAGGCTGATTTATTGTTGTATTGTGCAATATTTTAATCTTGGCAATGTTGTATTGAAAGATAAAAAATATCATGTTTAACTTTATGTGCATCAATTGCATATTTGTGCCTTGAGCTCTTTGCTCATGTTCAATTCTCTGTTCCATCGATAATTTAATTAATGGAACAATTGCACAATGTATCTTCATTTAATTTAAATCTGTGCTACATGTACATGTATGTTGCAGTAGTTAGAAGATAAGAACATCCACTCAGAAGTGAGGTTTAATTTTCTCATGTCATTGATCTGGAAACCAGAATCATGCCACTGCACTATAAAATGTGAATTTTCTTACCGGAGAGAACTGGAAAAAAATGTTGATAATAGAAATAACATTTTACTTTCATTTACTCTCTTCCAATAGTTATATTATTTAGAAAGTTGTGAAATTAGAATCCTTGAAAAACAATTCATTTGCATAGTTTACAGTACAAGTAGTAAACAAAGCAGGTTTATAGCAGGTACTTGAATACTAATAAAATTAAACCTAATTAATTGAAAAAGTTGGCACAAAAAAATTACTTAGTGATACCAATTACAGTTAGAATTCTTCTTTAGAATAAAAAGAACCTGCAAATTGTGGTGTCCACGGATAATGTAGTAATATTTGGTGGTTTTTGTAAGTTTAAATGACAGTCATATAAAGTATATTCTTATTGTGGCTTGCAAATCATTTTGTCTGTGTCAGCTGTTTAGTCTCAAAACTGTAGGATGTAAAAAAATATCCTTATTTACCTCGAAGTTGTACATTAACATCCAAAAAAATACTGACTTACAATGTCTAAACAAAGGTGTGTCTGATAGCCTAAGGCTATATAAGTATTTTTAGTTGGGCTTACAAGTATATTCTGTCTTTCACTTGCTTGATGCACAAGTGAAGTCTCTTTGAAAAATGTGTCTTTGGAAATTTTTTGAGGAAATCCAAATTACAGAAGTACTGTAAGTGATGAAATTCTGGGGTGGGGGTTTGTGAGAATGACTTCTGAGCTAGTGTGTCTTAGTTACAGCTTTTCTAAAGGACAAGACTGATAACTGGTTCTCTTGTCACTATTTTAATGTTAATTTTCAAGACCAAAAAATAATTATTGCCAAGCAAACAGGTGTTGAGGGTAAACTGTTACTCTCTTGACATACCACTGAATGTTTGGAAAAAACAGTGCAGATGTATGGCATACATTAATTAATGAGAAATGATGCAGTCCAACTTAACTTCATTTACAGTGGACCTTGGAAAAAGACCAAATATTCAAGAATCTGTATAGTCAATAATAATTTATAGTCAATAAGCAAGAGTACATTATATGAATATTACAATTAAAAAAACTCTTGATAAAATTCATAAAAAAAGAATTGTACAAGGCACCATTTGCTTATGATGATTGTTTTTGTAAGTTTTAGAAATGACTCTTCATACATGTTTTCACTTGGTAGCTTTGTGTGTGACAGTGTGATGATAGTCTTATCCTTTTGTTGTTTTGGTTCTTTTACAGAAGAGTCTGTCATAGAAGCTGTAGATGTCAATGGAACGAGAGAACTGGAAAAGTTGCCAGACAACTTTGACGGTAGGTTTGGTTGTGTTCCTGCAAAGTACAACTGTATGTTTACAGGGCTGTTGGAGTTTTGACCTCCAGTATTGGTGTGACATATACGTGTATGTCTTATCTACAGTCTGTTTGTTTTTATGCTGAGTAAATGTTTAAACGTTTCTCTTTTAATTTATGAAAGACCTTTCATTTCAGTGAGAGGCCTTTATGAAAGGCCTTTCAATATTAATGTGTAGAAAAGTGACATCTTACGGATTCACAGTTCTTCTGAGGAGAACAGTCAACAATGTGTTGTCTAAATTTTTTTATCTTCATAGGAAATGCAACAGTGCTGGAGGAACCGAGGGATAATGATTACTCCAATACAGATGATGTGAAGATTTTACAAGGTTAGCTATTGTTAGTGGAAATTCAGGATAATAATTTATGTTATGTTGCAATGCATGTGTTACAGTAAAACCCTGCCTTACAGCCACCCCATTAGTTCAGCCACATCATTATTATGGCCACTTTATTCTGGCCCAAATAAGAGCTAGGTCATTTTCTTATTTAAAGAACCCCTTTAATACGGTCACCCCATTAATGAAGCCAGATTTTTGTGGCTCTCTGGGGCGAGTTGTTCTGAAGCCAATTAATGCTAACCCATGATTAAAAGTTAACCGAAGTATAAATTTTTCTTGTAAACAAGTGTTTTTCACTGCTTATGTTTTGTGTATTTTGAGATTATTCAAACTCAAAGCAGAAGGGCAAACAATGTAAACAGAAAATCTCACTGCAGGTACAAAACTCAAATCAAAATTCTGGCTTATCCTGGGTTAGCTTAATCGGGCTAGAAAAACAACCTGGCACTGGTGACTGGATTAACGGGTTTCTACTGTACTTACCTACAATTCATTTTCATACACAGTTCAACTTGAAAAGCTTCAGGGTGAAGTTGGAGATAAGGAGAAGATCCTGAATTCACTTATAGGTAACGGGCATTAATTTAAGCTGAATATTCAAAGATTTCACATCATTTCAACTTCAAAACAGTATGGCTTGTGCTTGTAGCCGATATACATGTAACATGCACTTTGATTGTTAATTCTAGGGCATTATTCTCCCATAATGTTCACGGGGTGATTATGGGCCTGCAAAAACAAAGCAGAAAGTCTATATTAAACAACTTATTAACCTCGAACGTTCAATCATTACAAGAAAATCTCACACCTCGGCCTTGCTGTATTGACCTCGCTATCGCTCGGTCTATACTGCAAGGTCTCGGTTTGAGATTTTCCCGTAAAGACCTCACTCTCGGCTAATAAGTATTTAGTCACTAATGAGAGTAATAGAATATGTCAGCTCAGTCAAATATTTGTTAGACCTAATAAAGTTGTGCTCAATGTTTCAACAGAGCAAATAGAGGAAACAAAACGACTACAGAAAGAAAGTCAAAGTGAAGTAGTGTACTTGAAAGGTACATGTGCATGTACAACTGTATGTACATACATGAACATACATACAAAACCTTGATGTCCTTTATTTGTGCTCAAATTTACAGAGTACATGTAGCTACACAATGCTACTATGTTTGAGGAAAATTAGAACTATCAAGAAAAGCTACACAAAATCAAAATCAACTACATGAACAAAGTAAATATGAAGTAAATAATTCAATTCTCACCTAATAGTATAATAATTTTTATAACTGATAAGCAAATAGAAAAATACTTACATACTCTAAGTATCTTAGCTTTATAGAAAGAAAAACAACAATTGACACTTATTAATTTGTCTGGCTCTGCCCATGCCAAAACAAAGAGAAGTTTTTTCGACAATTTTATAGATTAGTGTGAACAGGTTCATTTCAGTCACCTGTTAGACATTACTTTCTCTTTCCTTGTACATTTTCCATGTGATGCTGTACTTGCCTTAATCTTGAAAGAACTAAAGTATTCACTCTAAAATCAGTTAAATTGGAAAGCTAATGTGAAGTAATATTCTTCCCTTTTTAGAAAAATTAGAGAAATCACAACAAAGTGCATTGGAGGACAAGGAGAAAATTCACTCCCTTGAAGGTAAAACATATTGATCGTTCCCCTCTGTCACTTACAAAATCTTTCTGTAACCAAACAAACATTGTTACTCGGCACTAATCAGACTTGAATATCACTCATGACCACAGCTTAAAGAAAACTATATTTGTAATCCTATAAAACAATTCACATGAGAACTTGTTTCTTGTGATAAGTAGTTGCTCTGATAACCAGCCACATTCCTCTCTTGGGGAAGAACAAATACCAGACTTGAGAGAGTGGCAGAAATCAAGCCAGATACATGTAAGCACACACTTAGCAGCCTTTTAATAAACCTTTGTAATATAAAATAACATAATTCAGTATTCTTTCCTTTCATAACCCAGATCTTAGTTAAGTTCTCCGAAATGGTAGTCGTATTGAGAGTTTGTAAACTATTTTCGAAGTGAGCTATGGCTAGCATGTTGGACTCCAGACCGAGCGGTCCAGGTTTAAGCCCTAGTCAAGGTCAAGACACTTAACTCTCACAGTGCCTCTCTCCACCTACAAATATAAATCTGTACAAGCAAATTTAAACCTGCTTTCAGTGTTAGATACATAAGTGACATCTTTCGACATGCCATCTCTTGACATGCTACGTAACCTGACCTATGTCAGAATTGGACTTCTTTATGGCAGAACTCGATTTTTAGTTATGAAAGATGGATTCATTTGACATCAAACTAAGGCTAGAAGTATCACAAAGTCATTCTGTGAGAGCTAAATCGACTGTTTTGAATGTTTAAATCTTTCGAATATTAAAAGCAGTAGCAGCCCAATTATACAGGAAGTCACTACTGAGAGCCAATCAACTACACACAAATTGTTTGATTTATCCCATAAAACGGGAAACATGCAAAGTCACAATCTTCAATGCTCAGGCATAACCCTGTTTTGACTTACCATCATATTTAGCCAGGGGTTTCATTGAGGGCCAGGGACTAGGCAAATTGACCTTCTGTAAGGATGAATTTGTCCACCTGGTCTGACCATCTAGAGGAAAGTTTTTCTTATAAAGAAGTTCAGTTCAAATAGCTTTGCCTGTGTGTGAAGACCAGATGCCCTCCTGTTGAAAATGTTAATGAAACCCCTGATTCAGTGGGAGTAGAAATACTCGAAGTCATTCATGCTACAGAAACCGAGCTGTATGGGCCGCTGGTCTGACGCAAACATTGCCATACTGTAAACTGTGGACAATTAGTAGACTGGTTGGACTGGTTGGTTGATAGTAGGTATTTCTTTTTGTTACAGAGCAAGTGATGGAGTATCATCTTCAAGCCATAGATGAGTTGTCTATTCCAAATGATAGTGATGCTGAAGAAGGAGACCATGTTGATGCCATTCAACCAGTTACAAGTAAATATTGCAAAATATTTCATTTTCCTCAACATTGATTGGTAAACACTAGTCATATCATGTTAGTGTTTGAAATAATTTCTATTGCTAATTTATGTGCGGTTTTAATGCTGGTTGTTCATGAGTTATGCGGCAATTTGAGTTATTTTGGCCACATACAAAAATTGCCTTTAAGCTGAGGAAACCTGAAAATAGCAGTTTATGAAGATATTAAAACACCATAGAGAAAAAGTAAACCATCAAGGAGCAAGGATGGTTACAGATTGAGAAGATTAACATGAATTGCAGACGACAAACTTGAAAGATTTAGGCTAAACTTTTTAAGATGCACAAAGTGAGAGAAATTTGAAGGGAACCCAAAAATAGCAGTTTAAGATAGAAAAACACCAAAGAGACAATTATACTAAATCACAGAGAAAGAAGGATGGTTAAGGATGGAGAAGATTAACACAGATTACAAACAATGAACTTGAAAAATTACGGCAGTAGTGATATGATTTTATGTGTTTTATATCAAGATCATAGTGACCATGCAATGGTGAAGTTGGATGGCAGGAACTCATTTGAGGAGATGGATCTTGTCAGGCGCCTACATGGTAAGAAAACAGTCTTTTTTGTGGTTGTAGTGATCATTAGGCACATCAGGTATAGAAAAGATATTATTTGAGATTTCAGGCTCACCCCGCTCTATTACAATTGACTGAGGTTGCAGTCGTAATAATTTTTCTATGCCAGGGCTGGGTTGTTCAAAAGACATTTAATGCTAACCGAAAATTAAGAGTCAACTGAAGTGTTAATTTTTCGGTAAAAAAAATGTTTTTCACTGCTTACAGGTATGTTTTGTGTAGTTTGAGATTATTTAAACCCAAATCTGAAGGACAAACAATATGCACTATAATCCTCACCAAAAGGTTACAAATCTGAAATCAAAATTCTTGCTAATCCTGGGTTAGCTCAATTGGGCTTTGAACAACCCTGGTACTTTAAACTGTACATTTTGGTACCTCCCCTGTTCCCCTCTTCTCCCCCTTCCCCACCATGATACACTTGTCTAGTATTCTTATTACGCTTTCGAAGTTGCCAAACATTTACGTTTCTTTATCTTTCCTAGATCGGATTTGTGAAGTGAAGACCATGGCAGAAGAAAGACACCTAATGATGATCAGGTGGTCTGGTAAGTGATAACAATATGACCTTTTGGACACTGCAGAGAAAAGGGTAGGATTTTTTGCTGTGCTCAAGCTTCTTTACCTTTGTGTTTTTGAGCTGGTAACGACACAGGAGAATTCCAAACCTTTTGGTTTAATGGCAGTGCTTTGTTCCAAAATAGAAAGGGTTAGCAATTATTCACTTCTTTGTGTAAAGTCTTCCTTGATTGTTAACTTTTTGCTTTATTTTTTAGCTGACGATGATGATGACGATGATGAAATAATTGCTAATAGTAACAGCAGTGCCAAGTCACGTTATGAAGAAGGCCCTCTCCGTAAGGGATTAACATTGAAGTTTTGTCTTTGTCGAATTTCAGTCTGAAAGTTTTGTCTCACCATATGGTAGTCATAACCATCCATGCTTCATATTTTGTTCAGTGATGTACCTTAGTAAACTATTATTTTCTGATCCTCGTATCTTTGTTTTACGCCGCAAGAGTTAATTCAAGTAGCGCGACTTAGGTATTACGCGACTGGAGACACGATAGCGTGACATGAAATCACATGACAATAGTTATCGTGACATAACCCTTTGAAAAATAAAAAATAGAAATTTGATTGATAAGCTCATTTGCCCCCCAAATTTGGCCAATGAAAGCCGATATCCGCGTAAATATTGCTAACTTTTACAACTCTCTTAGTTTAAACTGTTTGTAGTCAATTTGTTTGTTACATGATGTTTCTCTTCACAAAGTTGTATGCTAATGGTAAAATGTAAACAATGACACAGCAAATATAAGCTCATTCGAGTTTGTTTCCTGTTTTAGATCAACCACGAAATGCAAGGCAATTATTGCAGGACAGTTTACACAATGTACAAGACATCAAAGGTAACAGAAATTGCGTAACATTACTGACGTAAAGATTTGGTTTTTTCCTTTTGATTTCATTTTTGATTTGGACTGTTCTTAATATTTAGGAGAATTCATCGAAATTGGCAGAATTATCGACAATGAGCACGAGGAATCACAACATGTGCAAGGTTAGTAAATAATTACTGTTTATTACATCAGCGTGTAATGTTCACAAAGCGTGACAGTCAGGGCCAATATGTCTTCTCAACTGTTCCAATATAACACATTGATTCATGCTTAAAGTCAGGTGGAACATTTTCAAAACTATTCCTTTGGGGATTTCACGTTGGAAAGATGCTGACTGACTTGTTATTGAGTAAGGCTTAGTTCACACTGGTGTTATAATGGACATAAGATGGACGTTATGTCGTTATGTTTGCAGTGTGAACATCCCGACGTACGGAAAAAAAACCTGATGTCTTTATGTCGATGTTCACATAAGCTTTTTGTCGTTATCTCGTTCATGTCGTTATGTCGCTGGTGTGAACTAGAGCTAAGAGAACGGCGATTTTTGGCTCAGGATTTTTTCTACTCTGTTTAGAGCTTAAGCATTTTTATTGTTGTTTTTGTAGGACAGCTGAATGACACGCAGCAAGAACTCAAGGAAAACAACGAACTTGTGGTCGAATTACAAGGTGATTTACACTTGAGGGTTTCCTTCCTTAACAGACCGGTGATTAACTTGTTCAACAAATCGTTGAAGGAAAAATAAGCAATTATTTTTGAAAATTGCCCTGTATACATTTGTCCGTATATCCAGATGTAGTGTAGTATTTAATGATTAGTATTTACTGATAGATTTATTTTGTGAGCCTAAGCTTGGAATAATATAAGTTTGATAAACTTAGAAGATATCTGCTTAGTAATTGTATGTTAACATTGTACGTGTAGTGATGACCAGAGGAAACTTCACTTGACAAACAGGGCTTAGTCTGGTGTAATAAATTATAACTCAAAGACGCAAAATTTATGTAACAGTCCTTTTATCTGGGAGAGAATGGATAATGATTAACAATTTTTCGTCTTTTCTATTTTATCACTTGAGCGTTGTATTATTTTGTGATGTGTAACTCATTTAACGAACATAGCTTTCTCACTTCCTAACAGTAATTCTGAAAATTTTCGTCGTAACAGCTCCTTACCATGATTTTAGTCTTTGTAACAGGTCAAATCCACGCACACCAGTCAATACACAATATTATTTTGCTTTGCTTTTGTTATTTTAAATCAGCGTTTTTATTTCATCTAATTTCAGAGGAGCTGAAAAATGCGCAGTCCTACACTAAAGACTTCAAACAGCAAATTTTAGATCTGAGAGGTACATTGTCACTGCCATCTCACTATTATGTTGTTGCACACGTTGTGCTCCGCGTAATAACATTTTGCCAGCTAATTTAACGCCGCATTGTATTTCTTTCATGCTTCGTTTCTTTGGCATCTTCCCTACAATTCTTATGTTTCTAGCCTGAGATCGGTTTTGCATGTAGACTCGATTACCAGCTGCTGTTCGGGAAAGGAATCCGCGCTCCTCCCCCGAAGGAGGAATTTCCGAGGAATGTAGACCGTTATACAGTCGATTCACGACATAATTGTAACGCTGTTTTTGCTGTTATTACAGATAAATTACTAGAAGAACAAGAGACCACCCGAAAGAAAGAGGAATTTGTGGCCCACTTAAAAAGTAAGTTGAGCGAGACATAAACAAACATTAAAGACTTACCGGTAGTGTCCCTTGCACTTTGAGTTGTCACGCGGCGCTTTTGCGTGACTTCAAGGAAGCGCTACGTGACGACTCAAATCACGCGCACGCGAAAAGGACGAAAAACTAACGGAAGGTCCGCGACCACGCGGAGACTTGACTTGACCCTTCTATTAAATCAATTGATGTTTTTGTAGGAGAACTGAATGAATTGGTGCGAGAAAAAGATCTTCTGGCTTTGGAAAAGAAATGTGAACATCACGCGACAGAAACCGCCATGAACAATGCTCGTGAAATGCAGAAACAGGCGGCAAAGAGCGCGAAAGATGCGGGAAAAAATAAAGGTATGAGTGTTATACTCTAACTGCTTTGAATGGCGTAGTGGGGGGCGGGGGGGGACCCTTTTGGGTTACTTGCACAGAAAAGGCGGGTAGGGCCGTTTTAATAAAGAAATGAACAATTTTTTTCCTTTCAAGAATATCGTCATCGTGAATGTCGGACACTCACACCCCTTCCTCCAAAAAATATACTCCTATACTCCTTGTCATCCTCATTCTCAAGTCTTTGCCTCCCCCCTTCCCCTGTTTTTCCCTCAGAACCAAACTAAAGAACTCGATGAGTATTTTAAACGGGAATTTACAAGTCTTTCTGTTTACGGCGATAATCCCTCGTCAGTTTCCTGTCACATAGTCTTTTTACAGTCTTCCTCTTCCTCTCCCTCTGTGACACATAAAAGGCTTCTATAAGACAGCGAACTGCTGTCAGTCTGCGCATAGTATGGAGATCCGGGGGGACTCTCATATGAAAAGGATCGGGATGCTCGGCGGAAATTTTGAAAAGAACCTCTAAGATATATCAAGACCCCGTTTTGTGGGCGTAGATTGAAATTTTTTTTCCACCCGTAAGAGGTTGAAATCCTAAAACAAGACATTATCTCCGGCCATACGTTTTTTAGGGGTGTTGTCGTTTGTGGGGGGCCTAATTATAAAACTTGTAAGACACGGGTAAATGGTGTGGAGGTTGATTTTGATCGCCATTCTTTTGCTTGTTTGCTGCAGTGGAATTGAGTGCAGTCACGGAAGATAATCGCGTCCTAAAACAAAGAATACAGACCCTGGAAAGCGAGTTGAAAAAGTGAGTACCGCGACTATTTTCGCTTCACCCCTCTTTGTATTGAATGTTTAGCCATGTTTTCATTTATTTTCTCCTTTCCTTCAGATATCGGAGGGAAAACAACCGCTTGTCCTCCGACCAATCTCGGTTACAGGCCACATACCGTGAGATCGAAAACCAGAGCAAATTTTTAAGTGAAAAAATCATGAGACAACAGGTTTGTGAAGGCTCCAAGACTTTCCAGTGTTTTTGGTCCATATTAGCTATTTGGTTTAGCACAGGTAGTACTTCCCTCTCGTTGACTTCTGTTGTTTTTTTTTGTGTGTGTTACAGACAACTCTGCAAGGCAAGATCGAGAGGGAGATAACCGAGAAAAAGCTCACGGAAAATCAGGTAAACAAGCTGTGTTTTTTACATGTCTCTATAAACTGGTGAAGTAATTCACGATGCCTGGAGTTTTCTGATAACTGTCAGTGAACTGATTCTGAAGTAATCGCATCCTGGCCTATCAGCGCAAACGCTAGCAAACCAATGAAAAACGTGTACTAAGCGAGCGACCAATTAGAAACAAAAACAGGCAACCAGTGCCAAGCGCGGGAAACCGCGGAGAAGCATGTAGCAGGTGAAACGCGGGAAAAATGTGACGGCGGCCAAGCACGGAAAACATACAACGGCTGCCAAGCGCGGGAAACGTCTGTAAGCCAAGTCTCGATTGGTTTCGTGTTTCCTGATTGGCTGCCCTAAAAGGGCATATTATTTACCCCTGGCCCTCTTTCAGGTAGTCAAAGCGAGTTACAGAAGTTAGCTTCATGGAACTTTCCATACTTCCTTACTTCCCATGGCCAGTTTAAACCGCTCTTGTGTAATGCATCGTAATCAAACAATTGAAATTATAACTGAACAAACTGGAAAACTGGGTGTGATTCTTGTTTATCATTTCGGTTTGACCTCTTCTCTTGTTTCTAATGTCATTTTTTGTCTTATGTACTTCAGGCTAGTGCGCTTGAAGAGCGACTTCAGAAAACTGAATTAGAACTAAAGAAAAGCCAAGAGGAAGCACAAAAGAATATACAACAGCTTAATGACGCTAATTCACAACTGGTGAGTTATGATTTGTTTTTGATTGTTTCCCATACAATCTGGATGAGCTGTCAAGAACAGCTGGCTTGATACGCGCTTGGTCTGAAGAGTCGGTACATGTAGATGTCACGTGAGTGACAAAATGTCTCGGTGCAGGGCCCGTTTCTCGAAAGCCCCCGAAACTTTTCAGGTCCACAAAGCCATTATCTAAAAGCAGAGAAGTGTATACGCCTGAAACTTCTTGTCATATCAAGAGGATATAAGTAAAACAGCTCTGAAATCATAAAAAACCACGATATTGGCTGAGGGCTGGGGCCTGGCTCTGGATTTCGATTGCCTCCCTTACCGTTCTTCTGAGTGTCTTCTCCTCCCTTGCAATGATACTTGGGGCGACCTGCAACGGTGTTCAAGGTTCTTTGTAATTGGCCAAACGAAACAATACATAAAGAACACAAATGCTCCCTAGCCCTAAGAACAAAATGGGTGCAGATTAACAAGAACGAATCAAAATAGAGGTTTAAAGAGGTACAGGTCATCTGTGATACTTGTGTTTTAGATTGTTATTCTTTTATATTTTTCAGTGGACTTACGTTATGGCTGGGATTGTAGCATTTCTAGCGTTCATTATGGCCTACGCTCTCGATCTCATTGAACTTCACCCCGGTGGGCGAGCCCGTGGTCTGTGGAGTTAACGAATGTTTGTTGTAGTTAGCCTTCACTTTGTATTCCACGGACCGATATGTTGAATTCTTGAGACGGCAGAATCGAGAGGAATTATCAAATCGTTTGGATTAAGGAGGCAGATTTCTATTTACAAAAGAATTTGCAGCACATTATGATCACTAGTGTGTGTTAATGAAAATTAGTTGGTTTCCCATTTTATTTGATATTAGTTCTCCTGTGAAGTGAAACAGAACGTTTTATATTGCAAAGGAATTACATGGTTTTGAAATATATATTTGTTTTTTTTTTGGTTTTTTTTTTGTTTGTTTTCACCTGTTAGTGGACATTACATGAGGGATGTTCCCATTCGTTAGCATCGTTGAAATAATTTATACATGCTATGTAATTTATCTATGCTAACGTATTTTTCCAACTTGTAGCTTCTTTACAAAGCCAACCATTTCCTTTTCATCTAGAACAATGATATTATACCCGCTGGTACAAAAGCTACCTTCTTCTTTGGCTTCCTCTCAGCCCCACCTTCCTTTCTTTTCCTTTGTTATCCTAGCGAGCCGCCCTTTTTATTTTTTTAAAGTCTATATGAAGATTTATTCTTGTAATTATTCTGAATTGAAGGCTTTTGTGAAACTGAATATCGACAAAGGTATCAAATCTTCTGAAAATCTGTCACTATTGTTTTGTATCAGTTAAGAATACCTTAGTTTCCAGATATTCAATTTTCGTTTTTAATTTGTTTTGTCATTACTGGTTTAACCCTCTTGTTCCAAACAGAGGTTTATGGTTTTGTAATTCACATATTTCCTGGTGCGTAGAACTCTGTTAAGATCTCACTGAAGGTTGGTTTTCACTAGTGACGAAGTCGGAGTCGTAAGAGAGCTTACGACCTAGTGAAAATCGAAAATCGGAGTCGTAAGCTGAGTTATGCTCGACGGAGTCAGAAGAATCAGAACGTTTCCATTTCGTCCGATTCCGTTTACGACTCCTTCGCTTATGATCCAGTGAATACTAGATTGTCGGAAGCAGACGTACCAACCAATTACAAGGCCGGGAAACGTGCATTGTGATTGGTTTATTCTTCCGCTTCTGCTTCCGACTCCGACAATCTAGTCTTTACTATATCATAAGCGACGGAGTCAAAAGCAGAATGGGTGTTCTGCTTCCGACTCCGTCGGTTTGATTTTCACTAGATCTTATCGCTCTACTCCTCTGATTACGACTCCGACTACGACTCTGTCGCTAGTGAAAACCAGTGTTTAGGGTGGCGATTTTGCAGCCTTTTATTTGTAATTTGCAGCATGCAGCAGTCAAGTTATTCAAACGTTGTACATAAGGTCATGAGTTCTATTTATGACTATAATGATGATCGATTTCCAATTAAACAACAGCTGACTTGGCTAAATTATGACATGGCTCTGTCTTCAATGAGTTCAGGAAAGGGACGTGTACAAGGTGTATACCCCTCTCCCCTGCCCTCCCATCCCCTGAACCTTGTAGGGATACTTTCATGGGGGTGGGGGACTTATGGTGTGAACAGTAGCGGGGGATAGCCCCGGGCAATGAATCCTTGAGGTAATAGTCTTGTCTTCATCACCCAAAGCCACGGAGTCCTTGTAGAATATTTTTATTACATCAAAAATGGCTTAAAATGGCCCTTTTTACATGGCGGTCGCAAGTCACTTTGAAACAAACTTGATTAGATTATATTAGTGATAATAGTTCTTTCGTCAATAAAATTGTCTCTGAACGTCACCTATTGATATGTGACTTACGGGAAAACAGTCTCTGTTACCTAGGGAAGTTATGTTAAAAACTCGCCATGTACACTATTGAATATGGCAAGATGGGAAGTTTCTAGTTTTTTGGAGTTTTTTAGTCTTTAATTTAAGGGAACTCTGCTTCCACGCATACAATCTGAACTGTAAACAAAACATCTTCATGCCGCGACAGTTTGAGCTGAGCAGTTATACAAACGATTCTGGTAAATAAACAAGTCCCTTCTGGTTAGAATACCTCGGAGTACGGCTTGGTGTACTAAATATCGGCGTAAAATAATCCCTTTGCGGCAAAAGATCAAAGCCTGCCTCTAAGAATCCATTGTGATGGCATGTACAGACAGGTGAAGTGTCCACAGTAACAAAACTGTAACTATAGGGGTGGTCCTGTGTGTTAGACAGGGGTTTATCCTCCAATAAAATCCCTTCATCGAGGTAGTTAAATTGATAGTGTTGTTTTGAGCAAGGCATTTTCTTCTTTCTTCTCCTGCGCGTGTGTGGTGTTGTGCTGACGCTGACCGCCGTGGATTCGCTTGCCACTGTTGATGTGTCTAGATCTATTCCAGCATTAAGTTTGCCCAGCGGTGGTTTTCCGTTCCTTAACCCATTCCTGTTGGGATATTTGTTAGCTTGAACGTTCTCTTGAATGATCTGCACGTCTATCATGCTAAAAGCAAGAAGAGAAATTGCATAACATTACTTCCTAATCGTAGCAGCAAACTCGCAGTGTGATTGGTTAAAATATAAGAAAGTGAGGTATTGGATGAACTGAAATGGTTTCCTTAAACCCCCGCTGGCAAATACCGAGGTTAAGCAACTGATTGCACCGTTTTCGGAGTTCTCGAGAGTTCCTCCGCTGTTCGTTGATTGGATAAAAAAAATTTCGGAAACTTAACGGGAATCTTACTTAGCCGATGGAGTTAAAAGAAAACTCTTGTATTGTACAACCCTAATCGACGATTGATTCAATCTTAAAGGAGCACTTGGCTCCTATTTATCACCCATTACATGAATCAACCAGCGGAACTTACCTTCGGAGATGATTGTCGTAGATAAGAAACGCAACAGCGGCGAGCCACAGAACCAGAAACAATAGGGGAAGGAGAATCAAAGAGACTGCTTCAACTGTTGAGACCTGGGTCAGATGAAAACCAGTAAGTAAAGTACACGGCTCCCTCGCAACCGTTATTCGGGCCATGTCACGCAACACTTCGATGTGTGTTGCGTGACGATTCCAATAACGGCTGTCAAAGAGAATAGCAAAAAGTAAATTTAGTTTTGAAAATATAAACTTGATAGGCTTTTCGCCTTGTAGGCCCTTGAGTAGGAGAAGATCGTAGATGTGTTACTTTTGGTTTCCGAAAATAACTTCTTGTTGTTGTTCTTTGGTTTTGTTCGGTTCTAATATCTTTTCCATTCTTTGCCTATCACGGGGTGGGAGAAAGAGAAAGTAAACCAGCTGGTGGGGGAGGGGAGGGTCAGGCATTTCCAGAATAAACTGTTACCTTGAGTATGCGGACGACATTTTCTGTGTTTTCAGGATCATAATAACACGAGAATGTGTTGTTAGCCTGAAAAGAAAATCAGAGGAAAAATG